>ENA-OFCD01000722-OFCD01000722.1-metagenomes-genome-assembly--contig:-NODE-722-length-19567-cov-3.703772_pt1 | contig 19567 bp, 13 predicted proteins | sample MGYA00153392_OFCD01 | MGnify analysis MGYA00153392
AACTCTTCTAGGCTTGCCTCACCAAAATTAATGCGGAGTTGGCCGGCTTCTTTGAGGTGCCCGGGAATCTCATCCCCCAAGATCTCTAAAGCGCGCGCGACTCGAGCCGCTGCGGCAACTGCGGCGCGCGCCGACCTGCGCAAATTAGCATCATCAAAATTGGCCAAACGATTAGCGGTAGCCCTCACCTCGCGGCGCATCCGCCGTTCCTCCCAGGCCAATACGCTGGCATGAGCCCCTAGGCGGGTAAGAAGTGCCCCAATCGCATCTCCATCTCTAATGACGACTCGATCAACGTTTCTGACCTCTCGAGCTTTTGCCGCAATTCCTAAACGTCGGGCCGCGCCGACCAACGCCAGCGCTGCCTCCGGCCCCGGACAGGTGATCTCTAAAGCGGAGGATCGGCCCGGTTCCGTGAGCGAGCCATGCGCCAGAAATGCGCCACGCCACGCCGCTTCCGCATCGCAAATACCTGCTGACACTACTTGTGGCGGCAGTCCGCGAATCGGTCTGGAGTTAGCGTCAACGAGTCCGGCCTGGCGAGCTAGGGCGCCACCTTCGGAGAGAACTCGCACCACATATCTGCTGCCCTTACGTAGGCCACTGGGAGAGAGAACGGCGAGTTCGCTTTCGTGACCGTAAATTTCTGCAATATCTTTTCTCAGCCTACGTGCGGCTTGGGCGGTATCTAACTCGACTTCAATCACGATCTTTCCAGATGCGATGTGAAGCCCACCAGCGAAACGCAGCAACGCTGATACCTCAGCCTTGCGGCAACAGGGTTTGGCGACGTTGAGTCGACTTAGCTCATCTTTTACCGCTGCCGTCATTGCCATGCGGCAATCTAAGCAGGGTTCACCGCATAATGTGAGTGAAAAGTGCGCGAAGTTTTCCCACATCATGGTGGTAACTCCCCGGAGATTCACTCAATGGAGATTCCACTAACTCTCCCCCTAAACCCTCAACCAAGCCTTTAAGTTTAAGGCTACCTCCCGTCACCGATGGATCCACGATCGCGTAGTCGATTCGCAACTCAGGTAGATGGTGCAATACAAATTCCAGATGGTCGGAGGCGGAAGAACCAGCGAATTCATCGACTGAATCCGGTTCAGGAAGATTAAGGACCATCACTCGTTTAGCGGGAGATGCTACAACTGCTTGCGACAACTCTGGGAGCAGAAGGTGGGGCATCACACTGGAGAACCAAGAACCCGGCCCTATGGTAATCCACTCTGCTCGTCGCAACGCATCTAAAACCTGGGGCGTGGTGCGAGGACTCTCGGGGATAAGACGCAACGACTCAATTCGCCCCTTTGTCGTTGCCACCTCCACTTGTCCTCGAACAATTTTTCGGCCGTAGGAGGTATTAAACGTCCCCTCGATATCAAGTGGATCGAGTGACATCGGGAGGACCTCTCCTATGATCCCTAGCAAGTTACCGACCTGACGAATTCCACGTACGGTGTCACCGTCCATATCCCAGAGCGCAATCAATAGGAGGTTTCCCAGGGAGTGGCCACTTAATTCGCCATCCCCATGGAAGCGGTATTGCATCACCTGCGCCCAGCCTCGGCCCCACTCATCATCGCTACAGAGAGCGGCTAAGGCCATGCGCAGATCCCCTGGGGGCAGGGAGCCAAATTCATTACGAAGTCGTCCGCTGGAACCTCCATTGTCTGCCACTGTGACGACCGCTGTAATTTCTGATGTCACTCCGCGTAGCGCGGTGAGGGTGGCTGATAGCCCATGCCCCCCTCCTAGAGAAACGACTCGTGGATTTTCCATTCCCTAAAGTTCGCGACCCAGATCGCGATGAATGGCCGTTGCTTGAATCCGCTGATCTCCGACGACACCCCGTTGATTGAAGAGTCGAGCTAACTCCTGCGCCACGGCAACGCTACGATGTTTTCCACCAGTGCATCCAATAGCAAGAGTAAGATATTTTCGGCCCTCTTGAAAGAAGCCTTCGGCCATCGTCTCAAAGAGCGATTGATACTTAATGAGAAAGTCTTGCACATTAGCTGTGCCCAGAACTCGCTCGGAGACCGCTGTATCAAGACCCGTTAGTGGACGAAGGCTCAAATCCCAATGAGGGTTAGCAATAAATCGGCAATCCATTACTAGATCGGCATCCACTGGAATTCCGTATTTGTAGCCAAAAGAGAGAATATTTACTCGCAATTCGGCGGTCGAGGAGGTAGCAAAAAGCTCCGCAATCCGCGCTTCGAGCTGGTGAATATTGAAGGCGGATGAATCGACAAGAACATCAACGACGGAGCGCACTTCACGCAACTGTTCACGCTCCTTAGCAATTCCATCCACAATTCGATCATTACCTTGAAGTGGATGCGGTCGGCGCGTGGATTCAAATCGACGGACTAAAACATCATCATTGGCATCTACGAATAAGACCTGATGCTTAATTCTACGATCTGCTAAATCGCTAAGCGCGCTACTCAGATTTCCGAAGAATTCCCGGCCGCGGACATCAATCACAACAGCGACCTGTGAGGTGCTATGTGCCGCCATCTCGCAGAGATTAGTTAAAAGTGATGGAGGCAAGTTATCAACGACATACCAACCGAGATCTTCCAGAGCGTGTGCAACGGTAGAACGCCCCGCACCACTCATGCCAGTAATAACAACTACCTCGCCCTTCATAGCCCGGATTCTATCGGTGGATCTCTCCAGTTCCCAGATCAATCGAACTCAGGTCAGCTCCTTGTTTGAGTAAGGAGGAAGCGATAATCCCCGCTATCTTCTCTCCAATACCTGGTATCGCCGCGATCTCTTCGATGGTCGCCTTTCGAATAGCACTGACAGAGCCAAACTGTGCCAGCAAGGCCCTGCGCCGCACCTCACCCAAGAGCGGAATCTCATCGAGTAAGGATTCCAGCATCACCGCAGAGCGCTTGGAGCGATGGAAATTAATTGCAAAACGGTGGGCCTCATCGCGTACTCGCTGCAGCATATACAGGCCTTCGCTATGACGCGGCAAAATAATGGGATCTGCACTATTTGGGAGCCATACCTCTTCTAGCCGCTTAGCCAACCCAACGAGTGGAATATCTTGCAGCCCCAGGTTCGTAAGTGCGAGATAGGCGGCGTTTACTTGCGGCGCCCCTCCATCAACCACAATCAATTGCGGAGGATAGGCAAATTTGGGACGGGCACCTCCCTGCATCTTGACCTCATTAATATCAACATGACGCTCTGCTAAATAGCGCTTCATTCGACGGGTTATCACGTGGTTCATTGCACGGGTATCGTCAAAACCGGCGTTATCATCAATCGCAAAACGTCGGTAATCGGCCTTCTTGGGCTGACCATCTTCAAAGACCACCATTGAGGCAACCATGTGTTTGCCCTGAATATTAGAGATGTCAAAACATTCGATACGAAGTGGTAGCTCTTTTAGCCCCAGAGCTTCCTGAATCTCCTCGAGCGCCTTCCCAACTACCGCCACATCATTGGAACGCTTGCTCAGATATTGAATCAGCGCTTGATTAGCGTTGCGCGCTACCGTTCGCATCATTTCAAATTTCTCACCGCGTTGCGGAACTGAAATGTTCACTTTGTGGCCCGCAATTCCCCCCAGCCACTCCCCGATTGCCCCAGAATCGTTGGGTTCGCGGTCAACCAATATTTCTGGCGGTGCCTTACCCTCCAGATAAATCTTGGCGAGAGCGGCAGACATAACATCCTCATCTTCCAAAACATCTGAGAGATCAATGATCCACGCTCGTGATGCGATAATTCTGCCGGCCCGTATTGAAAATAGCGAAGCAGCGGCATGGGTAACTTCTTGATGCAGACCAATGAGATCGGCGGAGAAATGATTGTTCAGCGAAGTTTCGGTAAATTCGGTCGTCTTACCGAGAGCGACGAGTTGATCTCGCAGCCGCGCTGCCAACTCATACTCTTCATTTGCAGCCGCCCGCTCCATATCAAGTTGCAAAGATTCCGCGATATCCGTGGGATTACGGTCCAGATAGGACACCAAAGTTTTTGCCAGATCGCTGTGCTCTTCCTGCGAGATCCACTCAACACACGGAGCTGAGCACTTACCGATATCTCCGAGCAAGCACTGCCTCTTCGTGGCGACAGCACGATTGAAATTTGATTGGCTGCACGCGCGAATTGGAAAACTCTTTTGTAGGACCTCCACGGTTCCCCGAAGCGCCCAAGTATTGGTGAAGGGTCCAAAATATCGATTTCCCTTGACATGCTTCTGTCTAGAAACAAATAGGCGCGGAAACTCTTCAGAGAGTGAGACCGCGAGGTACGGGTAGGTCTTATCATCCTTGAACTGCACATTGAATTGGGGATTGAAAGATTTTATCCAGGTAAATTCCAGTGCCAGGGCTTCAATCTCCGTTCCAACAATCGTCCAATCCACTCGTACGGCGGTATGAACCATTCGGAAGGTCTTTGCCGCGAGAGCAGATCCAAAGTAAGAGTTAAGACGATTTTTCAGATTTTTGGCTTTTCCCACATAGATAACCCGATCGTTTGCATCATAGAATCGGTAAACCCCAGGCTCCATGGGGATATTGGTGGGACGATATTCGGCAGGATTACTCACTTCTAGTGAAGAACTTCCGCCAAGAATTTTCCGGTGTAACTCGCCGCCACCTTGGAAACTGATTCCGGGGTACCTTCGGCGATGACCGTTCCGCCGCCAGCGCCACCTTCTGGACCCATATCAATCACCCAATCCGCGGATTTGATCACATCAAGGTTGTGTTCAATCACGACAACTGTATTACCAGATTCAACGAGACGATCCAGGACGAGCAAGAGTTTGCGGGTATCTTCAAAGTGCAGGCCCGTGGTGGGCTCATCCAGGACATAGATGGTCCGCCCCGTCGAGCGACGTTGTAATTCAGTGGCCAGTTTGACGCGCTGCGCCTCGCCACCAGAGAGGGTGGGAGCTGACTGACCCAAGCGTACATAACCCAAGCCAACATCGCTCAGAGTCTTGAGGTAGCGCGAGATTGCGGGAACTGATTCGAAGAACTGTGAAGCTACCTCAATTGGCATATCGAGAACTTGGGCGATTGTTTTGCCCTTGTAATGCACCTCAAGAGTTTCACGGTTATACCTTGCCCCATGACAGACCTCGCAGGGCACGTAAACATCAGGAAGAAAGTTCATCTCAATCGTGATGGTGCCATCACCCGCGCAATTCTCGCAGCGTCCGCCTTTAACATTGAAGGAGAATCGCCCTTGCTGATATCCGCGGATCTTTGCTTCGGTCGTCTCGGCAAAGAGAGCACGCACCTTGTCAAAGACGCCGGTATATGTGGCTGGGTTGGAGCGAGGTGTCCGACCGATTGGTGACTGATCAACGTGAACGACTTTATCGAGTAACTCAATGCCAGTTATAGTCCGGTGGCGACCTGGGACGATTCGCGCTCCGTTAAGTTTATTGGCGAGAACAGAGTAGAGAACATCGTTCACCAGAGTTGATTTCCCTGAACCACTTACTCCAGTAACCGCCACAAAGAGTCCAAGTGGAAAGGCAACGTTGATGCCCTTGAGATTATTCTCTTTAGCCTCTTTGACAATAAGAGTTCGCTTGGGATCTCCTACTCTTCGTTCTGCGGGGATCGGAATTGATCTACGACCTGCCAGATAATCTCCGGTGATGGAGTCCGGAGCGTTAATCAGTGCCTGATAATCACCCGAGGAGACAACTTTGCCCCCATGCTCCCCCGCACCTGGACCAATATCAACGATCCAGTCTGCAATACGAATCGTATCCTCATCGTGCTCAACTACGATCAAGGTATTTCCCAGATCGCGCAGGCGGGTGAGGGTTTCAATCAGGCGGCGATTATCGCGCTGATGCAATCCAATGCTCGGCTCATCTAAAACATAGAGAACGCCGGTAAGCCCTGAACCTATCTGCGTTGCAAGACGGATTCGTTGCGCTTCGCCACCCGAAAGCGTCGCGGCGGGGCGCTCGAGAGAGAGGTAATCTAACCCAACATCTAAGAGAAATCCCAGTCTAGCGTGCACCTCTTTGAGTACGCGATCTGCAATCTTCTTCTCACGCGCATTGAGTGATATTTTTTTGAGGAAGGTCGCACAATCAGCGATCGATAGTTCGCAGATCTCCCAAATATTCTTACCGCCTAAGGTGACAGCCAAAACCTCCGGCTTTAACCGAGCTCCTTGACAGACAGGGCAGGGAGTTTCGCGCATATACGCTTCATATTTATCACGACTAAAATCGGAATCTGTCTCTGAGTGTTTACGTTGAATAAATCCAAGAACTCCTTCAAATCCGGTGGAGTAATTGCGTACCCTGCCATAGCGATTCTTGTACTTCACATGGACTTCATAATCTGAGCCGTACAGGACAGCTTCCCTGGCCTTCTGAGATAACTTGCTCCAGGGCTTGTCCATAGAAAAGCCAATCTCATCGGCGAGTCCCTGGAGCAGGCGGCTAAAATATTCCGCAGAGTGTCCCCCGGCCCAAGGCGCGATAGCTCCGTCGTTGAGCGAGAGCGAATCATCGGGAATGACCAGCTCTTGGTCCACCTCCAGCCGGGTGCCAATCCCCGAGCAATCGGGACAGGCGCCAAATGGTGAGTTGAAGGAGAAGGAACGTGGCTCCATCTCTTCAAAAGATAGACCACAGTCGTGACAGGCCATATGTTCGCTAAAAGTTCTCTCTTTCTCGGGATCATTCGCCTTGGCATCTACAAAATCCAACACCACCATGCCACTGGCGAGTTTGAGAGCGGTCTCGATAGAGTCGGTAATCCGCGACTTTGACTCCTTTTTTACAACAAGACGATCAACAACAACTTCAATGGTGTGCTTCTCTTGTTTCTTAAGTTTGGGAATTTCATTGAGAGGATAAACCGTCCCATCCACACGCGCTCGGGAGAATCCCTGGGTAGTGAAATCGGTAAAGAGATCGATAAATTCGCCTTTACGTTCCCGAATCACAGGAGCTAAAACCTGAAAGCGCACTCCCTCCTCTAAGGCGAGAATCTGATCAACAATATTTTGTGGGCTCTGGCGGGCGATCGCCTTTCCACAATTCGGACAATGCGGGCGGCCCGCACGGGCGAAGAGAAGTCGAAGATAGTCATACACCTCAGTAATCGTGCCTACCGTGGAACGGGGATTGCGATTGGTGGATTTTTGATCGATCGAGACCGCAGGTGATAAGCCTTCAATAAAATCTACATCGGGTTTATCCATCTGTCCCAAGAATTGGCGCGCATAGGCAGAGAGAGATTCAACATAACGTCTCTGCCCCTCTGCAAAGATTGTGTCAAAAGCTAGCGAAGATTTTCCTGAGCCAGAGAGGCCGGTAAAAACAATTAATGAGTTTCGAGGCAGATCAAGGGAGATATTTTTTAAGTTGTGTTCTCGAGCTCCACGAATAATGAGGCGGTCGGTACTCATACGCCCGCCTCCTCCATGCCTCGTAATTCGCGTTTCAGTTCGCGCAGTTCATCGCGCAGTCTGGCAGCTAGCTCGAATTGCAATTCTGCAGCCGCCGATTTCATCTGATCTGTCAGTGAGTCTATGAGAGCAAAGAGTTCCTGTCTTGGCAGAGATACTCCCTTGGGTCGATCATGCTTGATTGCCGGAGTCTGGTTTGCCTTATTCTTTTTTCCCTGAGTCAATGAGGCGCTATCTTCTGCCTCTTTCGTGATCAGATCGGTGATATCGGCAATCTTCTTTCGTAATGGAGTGGGATCAATGCCATGTTCCAGATTGTAAGCGACCTGCTTGGCGCGACGCCTGTTCGTCTCATCGATGGCTTGAGCCATGGCAGGTGTGATGCTATCGCCATACATGTGCACTTCGCCCGAAACATTGCGAGCGGCACGCCCAATCGTCTGAATAAGGGAGGTAGCGGATCGCAAAAATCCTTGCTTGTCCGCATCAAGTATTGCCACGAGAGAGACTTCAGGAAGGTCCAATCCTTCTCGCAATAGATTGATTCCGATCAGCACATCGTATTCACCCGATCGTAACTCTCTTAGCAACTCAACGCGGCGCAAGGTATCTACCTCGGAATGCAGATAACGAACTCGAATCCCTAACCCCAGGAGATAGTCGGTTAGGTCTTCGGACATCTTTTTTGTCAGGGTGGTGACCAGTACTCGCTCATTGCGTTCTGCGCGTAGGCGAATTTCACCCACCAGATCATCGATCTGACCCTTGATCGGCTTGAGGATAATTGCCGGATCGACCAACCCCGTTGGTCGAATAACCTGCTCTACGACATCACCTTGCACCTTCGCTAGTTCATATTTACCGGGAGTCGCCGACAGGTAGACCGTCTGACTCTTTCGAGTCAAGAATTCATCAAAGCGTAAGGGGCGGTTATCCATAGCGCTAGGTAGGCGGAAACCATGCTCGACCAAGGTGCGCTTTCGGGAGGCATCACCCTCGTACATAGCTCCAATTTGAGGAACGGTCACATGAGACTCGTCGATGACCACGAGAAAATCCTCTGGAAAATAATCAAGGAGGCAGTTCGGTGGAGAGCCCGGACCTCGTCCATCGATATGGCGTGAGTAGTTCTCGATCCCGCTACAGAACCCTAACTGCTGCATCATCTCAATATCGAAGGTAGTTCTCATGCGTAACCGTTGTGCCTCAAGTAATTTGCCGGCACGTTCAAACTTAAGTACAGCCTCCTCCATCTCTTCACCAATTTCGGCGATAGCACGCTTCATGGTCTCATCACCCGCAGAGTAATGTGAGGCAGGAAAGATATACATCTCGGTCTCATCGCGAAGGATCTCCCCGGTGAGGGGGTGCAGGGTCATAATCTTTTCGATCTCGTCGCCAAACATTTCAATGCGGATCGCATGCTCTTCATACATAGGGATGATTTCAATGGTGTCACCGCGCACGCGGAAAGTTCCCCGCTCAAATGCCATATCGTTACGTTTGTACTGCACATCCACAAAGCGCCTCAGCAGTTGGTTGCGCTCCATTGATTCCCCGACTCGTAGACGAATCATTCGATCTACATATTCTTGAGGAGTGCCCAACCCATAGATACACGAAACTGTGGCAACTACGATTACATCGCGCCGCGTTAAGAGTGAGTTGGTTGCGGAGTGACGTAACCTTTCGACCTCTTCATTAACCGATGAATCCTTCTCAATGAAGGTGTCAGATTGCGGAACATAGGCCTCAGGTTGGTAGTAGTCGTAGTACGAGACGAAGTACTCCACCGCATTATTGGGTAGGAGTTCCTTAAATTCATTGGCCAACTGCGCTGCAAGTGTCTTGTTGGGTGCGAGTACCAGAGTTGGTCGTTGCAGTTGTTCTACGAGCCAGGCTGTGGTTGCCGACTTACCCGTGCCCGTTGCGCCGAGGAGTACCACATCCTGCTCACCGGCTCGTATCCGCCGGGTGAGGTCTGCGATCGCCGTCGGCTGATCTCCTGAAGGGATGTAATCGCTAATCACTTCAAAGGGTTGAACTTTGCGCTGGAGATCTGTTATCGGCCTCATTTCTTTCCCATGCGCGCCGGGTAAAGCCGCTCTTGATACAGGTTTTCGACCTGCCGTAGCAACTCATCCTCTGATCCTTCGTTGATCAAGATCATATCTGCGATCATCGCGCGCTCTTGGTCTGTGGCCTGCGCCTGCATTCTTTGCTCCACCTGATAGCCCTTCATTCCGCGCTTAATAAGACGTGCCCGTCGAGTATCTACCCCGGCACCGACAGTGACGATGAAATCAAAGGGATAGGCGTGCGCACTCTCAACGAGAAGCGGAATCTGAGATATAAGTATGGCCCCAGGCTCTAGTGCGGCCACGATCTCATCAAAGCGGGCGCGGATCTTGGGGTGGGTAATCTCTTCCAAATCTCTGCGAGCCTTCGCATCGCCAAAAATTATTTCCGCAAGTAAAGTTCGATCCAGGCTTCCCCCCTGCAAGACCTCATCTCCAAAACGGGCCACGACCTCATCGAAGCCAACACTTCCGCGCTCGATCACCTCACGGGCGAGTTGATCAAAATCTAGGATTTTGGCGCCGCAGGCTGCAAAATATTCAGCAGCGAGCGACTTTCCAGAGCCGATTCCTCCGGTAAGGGCAACTAGAAGCATCCGATAAGCCTACTCATGGCCTTTTATCTCGTCATTCTGGCGCTGATGAAGAATGTGAAAGGCCCCGACTTGACGTCAGGGCCTTCAACTCTATCGATGGGAAGGGAGTTACTCTGCGACCGCATCCTCCGTAGGAGTCTCGAGTGCTGGGGAATCGCCTGCTGGGGAATCGTCTGCTGGGACCGCTGCCGCATCTGCAGCCTTAGCCTCTGACTTCTGCTTCTTGTGGGCCAAGAAACGACTCTGAGCTTCCGCGTATTGACGCTCCCACTCTTCGCGCTGGGTTTCAAATCCTGGACGCCACTCTTGCGAATCTGCATCAAAGCCCTCAGGGTAGATGAAGTTTCCTTCAGCATCGTAGCGCGCCGGCATGCCATATTGACTTGGATCAAATGCTTCGATCTCTACTTCATGACCTTCATTAGCCTGCTTCAATGAAAGTGAGATACGACGACGCTCTAAATCGATATCGATAATTTTAACGAAGAGCTCATCTCCCACTTGGACAACCTGCTCTGGGATCTCAACGTGGCGTTCTGCCAACTCAGAGATGTGAACCAAACCTTCAATTCCTTCAAATACTCGAATAAAGGCACCAAATGGAACGAGCTTGGTGACTTCACCTGGTACCACTTGATTGATGGTATGAGTTCGAGCAAAAGCCTGCCATGGATCTTCTTGGGTTGCCTTGAGTGAAAGAGAGACTCGCTCGCGCTCAAAATCAACTTCCAGAACTTCCACGGTAACTTCATCTCCAACTTCAACAACTTCACTTGGGTGATCGATATGCTTCCAAGAGAGCTCTGAAACGTGGACCAAGCCATCAACCCCACCGAGATCCACGAATGCACCGAAATTAACGATCGAGGAGACGACGCCGGTACGAACTTGGCCCTTCGTGAGCTGGTTGAGGAATGTGGTGCGAGATTCTGATTGAGTCTGCTCAAGGTAAGCACGACGCGAGAGCACTACATTGTTACGGTTCTTATCAAGTTCGATAATGCGGCACTCAACCTCTTTGCCGATATATGGAGTGAGGTCGCGGACTCGACGCATCTCAACGAGAGATGCGGGTAAAAAGCCGCGCAGACCAATATCCACGATCAGTCCACCCTTAACAACTTCAATAACCATTCCAGTGACAACCTCGTCACGTTCCTTCTTGCCTTCAATCTCTCCCCAGGCACGCTCGTATTGAGCACGCTTCTTGGAGAGGATGAGGCGACCTTCTTTATCTTCTTTCTGAAGAACAAGAGCTTCTACTCGATCACCTAGTTTTACGATCTCGGAGGGATCGATATCGTGGCGAATGGAGAGTTCGCGTGAGGGAATTACGCCTTCGGTCTTATATCCAATATCAAGGAGTACCTCTTCGCGATCAATCTGAACAACTATTCCAGAGACTAGATCTCCATCATTAAAATTCTTGATGGTTCCTTCAATTGCGGCTAGAAAATCTTCTGCGCTGCCAATGTCATTTATTGCGTGAATATTGCTCAATTTGCTCCGTAGGGATAGAAAGTAGGTGGACGTCGTTATCGCACGGTGTGCGAAAGGCTAAGGTTACGCAAGCCGCGATAGAGGGTCAAACTGAGAGCGATGCTCTCGCAATCCTTTGGACTAGACTCGTCCTTTGTGCGGGCATACTGGGTAATTTTGCGAAATCCCAGGGCTCTGGGCATGATGTTAGCGGCCTTTCCCGCTCGACTCGCCTACGGCATGGTCGGTCTCGATATTTACTTCAAAGTCCACGACGACACTCATTCCATCGCTCTCGCGGGTCTGGCCGCGGGGGCCAACGGAATTATGAGCTCTTTGACCACGGGATTGCGAGCCGCGGTCATTGATCGCCTAGGTTTAAAAATCCCACTGCGAACCTTCGTTCCCGCTTACGCCGTGGCGCTGGCCTCTCTTGACGCCTGTCATGGTGCTACGTTGCTCATTATTTTTGCTGCTCTCTTGGGCTTAACCGCTCCTCCGATCAATCTTGCGGTGCGCCCCATGTGGCGTACCGCGGTGCCAGAGGAGCAGTACCGAACGGCTATCGCGATTGACACCGCCTCCATGAACCTGGGGGTGGTGCTTGGCCCAGCGTTGGCTACCACCCTCGCCCTTTCGGGCCATCCCGCCAGTGGGCTCGTGGTGACGGCAATTCTGATCTTTATCGGTGGAATCGCCCTCTCCTCCCTCAAATTCACCCAACAGTGGCGTCCGGAGCAGCGGGAAGCCGGTGGCCAGACCCTCCTCAAAACTGCTGGCATCCGAATCTTGCTGGTAGAAGGTCTGTTGATTGGATATGGAACGGGTAACTACCAGATCGCCATCCCCGCGATCAGCTCACTGCACCATCAACCGCGTTTTGCAGGAATCGCTTTTGGAACCGCCGCTACGCTCTCCATCGTTGGCAGCCTGGTAGCTGGTTCACTCGGTAGGCATATAGCGCCGGTAAAGGGATTTCGCATAATTTATTTATTTTGGTTCTTATCAACAATCCCCATGGCCTTCGTCAATCCTGGCTGGACACTGCTCTTGGTGCTCTCGCTCTTCGGTTTTATCGGAGGTGCAGAGCAGGTCTTCTATTTGGAGCAACTCGAATTAATACGTCCACAGGGAAGTGCAGCGTCCGCGATCGGTTGGATCTGGACCGTCGAGGGATCCTTCGCAGCCATCGGTCAATCGACCGGCGGATTTTTCTCACAACACTTCTCGCCACATTTCTGTTTCGTAATCACAGCTGTATCATTTGGACTTGGATTTATCTTGATTGTTCTTGGTCAACGCTGGCTCAAGCCCTTCGACCGAGGCGCAACGCCCGTTTAATGTGCAGCCAGATCCCAACTGGAGCCAATCCCAATATTGACAGATAGTGGGAGCGAGAGAGGGACAGCGCTCTGCATTTCATCTCGCACCATCTCGGTAAGTCTCGCCTCTTCACCCGGTGCGATCTCAAAGATCAACTCATCGTGCACTTGCAACAGTAAGCGAGAATTAAAGCCGTCCTTTTTCATAGTCACTGCAACATTTCGCATTGCGACTTTAATAATGTCCGCAGCGGATCCTTGGATCGGAGCATTCAGTGCCATTCGTTCAGCAACTTCACGGCGGGCTCGATTATCGCTAGTGAGATCAGGTAGATATCGACGACGGCCCAAGATGGTCTCCGTATATCCCTTGGTTCTTGCATCTTCTACAACACTCTTCAGATAGTCCTGTATTCCCCCGAAGCGTTTAAAATACTGCTGCATTAATTCCTGTGCGTCGCCGGGAGAGAGATTAAGTTGTTGTGCCAGTCCATAAGCTGATAGCCCATATGCCAGGCCATATGACATTGCTTTGATTTGGCGGCGCATCTCGGGATCAACGCTCCCAACAGGAACTCCAAAGACTTGTGACCCGACGGTGCTATGGAGATCTTCACCACTCTTGAAGGCTGCGATGAGTCCAGCATCTTTAGAGAGATGGGCCATTATCCGCATCTCTATCTGGCTGTAGTCAGCGGTGAGAAGATTTTCATACGGCATAGCGGCAATAAAGCAATCTCTAATTCGCCGTCCCTCCTCGGTTCGAACCGGGATATTCTGCAAATTTGGTTCAGTGGAAGATAGGCGCCCCGTGGCGGCAACCGTCTGCTGGAAAGTTGTATGGATCCTGTTATCAGCAGTCGTCGCGGCGAGTAGGCCATCGATTGTTGTAAGTAATTTGCTGGTCTCTCGAATTCTAAGCAAGTGAGCGAGCAGGGGATGTCCGGTCTTCTGGGAGAGCCACTCCAGGCTTTCGGCATCTGTCGTAAATCCCGTCTTGATCTTCTTTGTCTTTGGTAGTTTTAATTCATCAAAGAGAATTCCCTGCAGTTGCTTGGGAGATCCAATGTTAAATTCGTGCCCCACGACGGTATGCGCGGCACTGGTTTCGCGGGCGACTTCTTGCGCAAAGAATGCTCGAAGTCCTTGAAGTTTAGCTTTGTCAACGGCGATGCCCAGCTCTTCCATAGCGGCCAATTCATGCAAAGTGGGCATCTCAAGGTCGTTATATAGATTGAGTAATTGTCGCGTCGCTAATTCGTTTTGAAGCACAGGTACAAGTTCAAAAATTACTCCTGCAAGGAGTGGATTGAACGGGGCAAAGAGATCATCCCCCACTTCTTGGAGTGATCTTTCAAGAAAACGCTGCGCAAGATCAGTGAGCTCTAAATTTCTACCCCCAGGATTTACCAGATAAGCGGCGAGTTCGGTATCAAACTCCACCCCCGCAATATTCTCCTGACGCAGGTTCTTCTTTGCTCCATGTAACCACTTAGGAAGGTTTGGATCTTGCAGCCAATCCCCTGCTGGCTCATCAACGCGGTAGATCTCTTGGGAGGAGATAGCTACGCAAAACCCGCCGGCACTGTAAAGACCATCTGAATAAAGCGCGATCGGCTCTATCCGATTATTTAATTTCTCCGCAAGCTCCCGATTAGAAATTCTCTGAATTTCGCTCTGGGGCTGCGCAATAGCGGGTTTTGCTTTTGCTCCCGCTAAGGAATGAACTCGATCCTTGAGCGCTTTTATCTCTAAAGAATCCAACAAAGCGTTGATACTCTCTAAATCTGGCCCTTGCCACAGCAGGTCGCTCACGCTGGAGTCAATCGTTAGATCATGGCGCAACGCAGTTAATTCCCGATTAAGCAAGACCACGGAGATATTGGCTCGCAATGATTCTCCTACCTTCCCCGGAATTGAATCTCTTCCCGCTGTAAGGGCTTTCAAAGATCCGAAATCCACTATCCATTTGGTCGCCGTCTTCTCGCCTACCCCAGGAACGGAGGGCAAATTATCGCTCGGGTCCCCTCGCAAGGCGGCAAAATCCGGATATTGCTCTGGAGTGAGTCCATACTTTTCAAAGACCGCATTCGGGGTCATACGCGCCATCTCCGTGACGCCTTTTTTTGGATACAAGACGGTGATATCTGGCGTTACTAATTGAAATGCGTCGCGGTCGCCGGTGCATATCAAGACCTCAAAGCCCTCCATTGCGGCGCGAGATGAGAGCGTGGCCAAAATATCATCGGCTTCAAAGCCCTCCAGCTCAAAACGCGAGATACCGAGAGAGTCAACGAGTTCGTTGATATACGACAGCTGTGAACGAAATTCATCTGGGGTTGCTGACCGAGTCGCCTTATATTCTGGAAACATCTCGGTGCGAAAGGTTCTGCGAGATACATCAAAGGCGACGGCGATATGAGTCGGTTTCTCATTGGCTATAAGGTTGACCAACATCGATCCAAATCCATAGATGGCATTTGTCGGCTGCCCTTTACTGCTACGAAAATTTTCAACAGGAAGCGCGTAGAAGGCGCGATAAGCCATGGAGTGGCCGTCAATCAGGAGGAGCCGTTTCATCTGACCGATTCTAGAGTGGATTGGCCAGCCCGGCGTTAGGCTTCCTCCATGAGCGATTACTTAAAAATGATCAATGAGCGTGGGATCGGCGCCTTGGATCATAAAATGGGAATTGAAATTATTGAGGCCTCCCCGGAACGAATCGTGGGGACCATGCCGGTCGAAGGAAATACTCAGACCTTTGGTCTGCTCCATGGCGGGGCAAATGTAGTGCTTGCAGAACTCCTCGGATCACTGGGTGCCTGGCTACATGCTGGTGGGTCAAAGAGAACAGTAGGAGTCGATATCAACGCGACCCACCATAAGCCCTCTCGGGGCGGAATTGTGACCGGGGTAGCAACGCCCCTCTCCCGCGGGCGGACGCTTGCTTGCTACGAGATCGTTATAACAAATGAGGCCGGGGAGCGAACCTGTACTGCGCGAATCACCAGCCTCATATTAAATGACTAGAGAGTTCTACCCTCCGAGATAGGCCTTGGTCACCTCAGGGTCAGAGATCAAATCCTTTGCATTCCCGCTTAATTTAATATTCCCAGATTCCAGAACATAGGCTCGGTCTGCAACATTCAGAGCCGCCAACGCATTCTGCTCCACAAGAAGAATCGTTGTACCTTGTTCGTTAATTTTGATGATAGTTTCAAAGATCATATCGACCAAAACCGGAGCAAGGCCCATGGAAGGTTCATCTAATAACAGAAGTGTTGGATTACCCATCAATGCCCGACCAACAGCCAGCATCTGCTGTTCGCCACCACTCATCGTTCCGGCCTTCTGATGGATACGTTCTGCTAGTCGCGGAAATAGTTCTAGGACTCGCTCCCGATCAGCAGCGACTCCCTCCTTATCGTTTCGAAGGAAGGCACCAAGATCCAAATTTTCCGAAACGCTCATCCGAGGGAAGATGCGACGACCTTCTGGAGATTGGCAAATCCCCTTGGCCACAATCTCGTGGCCCTCTTTCCCGTCGATGCGAGCCCCTTCAAAGGTAATGGTCCCCGACTTTGGCTTCAGCAGCCCTGAGATGGCACGCAACGTCGTGGACTTGCCGGCTCCGTTAGAGCCGATCAAAGTAACAATTTCACCTTTATTCACTTCAAGAGTGATTCCCTTGATGGCCTTAATATTTCCATAGGCTACTTCGAGCTTATCTACGTTGAGCATTAGTGATTTACCTCCGCGGACTTGCCGAGATAGGCCTCGATTACACGAGGATTGGACTTGATATCAGCGGGTGAGCCTTCAGCAATCTTGCTTCCACGATCCAGGACGGTGATCCGCTCCGAAACCTTCATGACAACCGACATATCGTGCTCAATAAGTAAAATGGCTATACCTTTCTCATCGCGAACCTTGTACACAAACTCCACAAATACCGCAGATTCCTGCGGGTTCATGCCAGCGGTTGGCTCATCGAGTAGCAGAACCTTGGGACGAAGGGCCAGTGCGCGAGCAACCTCTAAGCGACGTTGATCACCATAAGAGAGATTTCGCGCAAATTCTTTAGCGGTCTTTCCAATTCCAACGAATTTAAGCAGAGCCTGCGCTTCCTCTCGTGCTTCACGCTCTTCACGACGCTGACGCGGAGTGCCCAGGATCGTTCCGAAGATTCCGGCCTTGAGGTGAGAGTGCATCGCCACCATGACATTCTCTTCAGCGGTCATAAGTCCAAAGAGTCGAATGTTCTGAAAGGTACGCGCCACGCCTTTTTCGGCGATTTTATGGGGAACTAGTCCGGTGATATCTTCGTTGTTGTAGATTACAAAGCCCGAGGTGGGTTTATAAAGACCAGTTAGCACATTGAAGAAGGTGGTCTTTCCGGCGCCATTAGGTCCGATAAGACTTACGACGCTACGGTCGGGTATATCAAAAGAGATATCATCAACGGCTTTTAGACCGCCAAACTCCACCGATATATTTTTTGCTTCTAAAACTGGAGCGGAATCAAGTGCCATTACAAGGCCTCCTCTTCGCTAATGGAGTGGTGAGGTTCTTCATTTCTCACAGCTTCATCATTCTCGTGAAGCAGTAACTTCAACCGCGACTCGGGCAAGATTCCCTCGCGTCGAAAGAGCATCATCAAAATAAGAAGTCCGCCAAAGATTAGGAAGGTGTAGGACGGAAAGTTTATATTTGTCTTAAATGTGCTGTTGATCTCATCTCCCAGCGCTGGAAGCCCAGTTGAGTTGACCCATGCAATTAAGAGCGCACCAACTATTACTCCCCAGACATTTCCCATTCCCCCAAGCACGACCATTGCAAGAAGAATGATGGAAATGGAGAATTGGAAGCGCTCGGCGAATATGCCGTTGACGTGGGTTGCGTAAGCAACACCTGCCAGTCCTCCGGAAACTGCTCCCACAGCGTAGGCCGCTAATTTGGTCTTCATTAAAGGCACACCCATCATGCTGGCGGCTAGTTCATCCTCGCGAATGGCCAGCCAGGCACGACCCAGTCGTCCACTACGAAGGCGCAAGGAGATAAAGACCATGAGCGCAGCCATGAAGACAAAGATTATGTACTTGTAGTTGACGTCGAAAGGTCCAAGCCGCTTACCAAGGAGCCCGATGCTATCCACCGGCGAAATTCCCTTGGTGCCATTACTCAAATTAAAGCCACCAATATTTTCACCGTTGACAAATACCTGCGGAATTATTTCACCAAAACCCAAGGTAACAATCGCCAAGTAATCACTCTTGAGACGCAGAGTGGGTGCGCCGATGAGAATTCCGAAGAAGGCGCAGATGAGCGCCCCAATGATCAGTACCAACCAGAAGGAGAGATGGATTCCTGGAATAACCTTCGCGCTCTCAGAACCGAAGTGAATATTCCATTGGTTGAAGAATCCAGACATAAACCAACCGGCGGTATAGCCGCCAATCGCCCAGAAGGCCACGAATCCCAAATCCAGAAGTCCGGCGTAGCCAACGACGATGTTGAGCCCAAGGGCGGCAATGACCCAGACCAGCGCTTCGTTGAGCGAGGAGGGAGGGAACCAAGTCTGAATCTGGCTCTGGAAACCATCTGGTGTGTGAGGAACGATATAGGTATAGAAAATGTAAATGGCGACAGCAAGGGTCAAAAAGCCGATTGACCAAGTTCGCTGGGAGGCTGGAGCCTTCGCTCTGCCTTTGCGCTTTGCGCCCTTCATGCGAGTAATAATTGACATAATTTTTACACCTTCTCCGTCATTGGCTTACCCAGCAGGCCGGTCGGCTTAAAGACCATCAAGAGGATTAAAATCGAGAAGACCACGGTATTTGACCACTGCTGGCCAAGTCCGATTGGTAGGCCGTCATTTAAGCCTTGGACTAATCCGATGATGATCGCACCGAGAACCGCGCCCTGGAGATTTCCGATTCCACCCATAACCGCAGCGGTAAAAGCGATCAGGCCTAATTGGAAACCCAAGTTATATGAAGTTAATCCCCGCGTCTGCTCGAAGAGAAGTCCTGCCGCTCCAGCCAAGGCGCCACCCAGTCCAAATGTGAATGAGATCGTACGGTTGACATTGATACCCATGAGACGAGAGGCATCTTGGTCTTGAGCCGTCGCGCGCATCGCCTTGCCCTGCTTGGTTTGTGTAACAATATAGGTGAGGGCAAGTAGAACTGGAATTGTAACGCCGAACGAGATAAGGGTTGTGTAAGGCAATTTTACACCGAAGATTGAAAGGTAACCGTTGGGAAGCAAGCTCGGCCAGATCTTCTGACCCGAACCATTCCAGCGCAACCCTACAAATTGCAGAATAAAAGACATTCCAACTGCGGTGATGAGTGGCGCCAACTTTGGAGCACGGCGCAACCGACGATATGCAAATCGCTCAATGGCGACATTGATGGCCGCGCAGAAGGCCATTACCGCCACCAACGCGAGTGCAAGAACTCCCCAGCCAGTTCCGGAAGAGTGAGTTTGCCCAAACCAGAGCGTGATGAAGTGAGCCGAGAAGAGTCCGCCCAACATGAAGAGATCGCCATGTGCAAAATTAATAAGTTCAATAATTCCGTATACCAAGGTGTATCCCAGCGCTATGAGCGCGTACAGGATCCCGTTACTTAAACCAGTGAAGGTAACTTCAAAAAATTGG
>ENA-OFCD01000723-OFCD01000723.1-metagenomes-genome-assembly--contig:-NODE-723-length-19490-cov-3.638539_pt1 | contig 19490 bp, 14 predicted proteins | sample MGYA00153392_OFCD01 | MGnify analysis MGYA00153392
AACTTCTCGATCGCGTTCTTGTGATCGTCGAACGTGAGGAAGGCGTCGTGCTTCTCCGCGGTGAGGCCCGTTTGAGGCTGGAACCAGTGGCAGAAGTGCGTGACGCCACGCTCGAGCGCCCACTCCTTGATCGCGTGAGCGACGGGGCTCGCGATGGTCGCGTCGAGGCGCTTACCCGTCTCGATCGTCGAGCGGAGCTTGCCGAAGACGTCCGCGGGGAGCTTGTCGCGCATCTGTATGAGGCCGAACGTGTTGACGCCGAAGACCTCCGAGATCTTTTGCGGAACGACGTTCGACTCCGGGCGCGAGGCGCGCTGCGCGAGGTCGTGGATGGCGGCGAAGCGGGGGGACAGTCCTTGGGTCATTGGTTCCTCGTCGAGAGATAGGGGCGGGCGTACCCGGATCGCGGGTGGAGTGCAACGGACGCCGCTCTTCTGACACGGGTCGTGTTTCTGATTTGTTTCAGCGCGCGCGCTTTGGTTGCAGCCTCCAAAGCAACGGAGCGCCGTCGACAACGACGGGATCGAAGCCGGCGTCGATTTGCGGACGCACACGCTCCAGCTCCGAGCTCACCCAGTAAATCGGCCAGCCCGCGGCATGGAACGCTTCGAGCGTCGCGGTGAGGTCGCGTCCTTGATCGTACGACGCATCGACGATGACGACGTCGCGGCGTTCGCGCAGGGTGATGACGCCGTCCTTGTAGTAATGCCAGCCGACTAGCACGAAGCGCTGCGGAGTCTGCGCGGCCACGAGGTCGGTCCAGTGCTCGGCGTTCGCGCCTAGGTGACCGAGCGCCACAGTGTCGATGGCGAGCGTGCTCGACGCGCCGTAGATCGCCGCGAAGAGCGCGGACGTCGCGAGCAACGGACCGGCACCCGCCCAACGACGCGCGAGCGTGAGCGCACCGACGACAGCAGCGAGCGAGACAGTGCCGAAGAGTATGATCGCGCCGCGAGGGGGGTCGAAGTCGTCTCGCGACACGACCAAAAGCATGGCGACGATCCCGCCAGGGATGCACGCCGCGAGCAAGCCGGCGCGCGTGATCCTCACACTCCGCAGCATCCAGGCCGCCAACAAGAACAACAGCGGCATCACCTCGGTGAGGTAGCGCGGGCTCAGTGACAAATAGCCCACGACCGACTCTTCGCTCACTGGGTCTGGGTTGCGCGTCGACATGAACACGATCGACAAGACGCAGATCCACGCGCTGGCGCGGATGGTCGGAGGCGCGGTGCGCACCGTGTACACGACACATGCGATGAGACCGATGACGAGCAACGGCGAGCACGCGAGCAGCGGTTTGTCGAACCAAGCGTAAGTGGTCTCGACGATGCTCCACCCTCGAAATAATCCGTTCGCGTTCACGAGAAAGCTGAATGCGCTCTCGGCCATCCACTCGATCGTCGCGCGCGCGCCGAGCGTTCCCGCAACGACGAGCGCGACCGCAGCGGCGAGACCGGCAGTGAGTGGCAAGCGACGCCACCAACGCGCGAGAGCGAATGCGCCGAGGATGAGCGCGAACGAGACTACGAAGCCGCTCGCGAGCACCCACCGTGACGTCGCGAACGCGGGCGGACCGCCTGGCACGCCGACGGGGCCGTAGCTGAACGGGTCGAGGCTTCCGAAGCGCGCGCGGTTCATCAGCGCGATCACGATCGTACAAACAGAGAGCCCGGCGAGCTGTCCCGCGATCGCGACGCGGTGCCGCGCGAAGAGCCAAACGGCGGGCACGAGCGCCGCCGCGAAGAAGACCTCCTGCAGGCGCACGCCGATCGCGTAGCCCACGAGCAGTCCGCTCCCGACACCGAACGCGACAGCGCGGCGTCGGTCCGTCTCCTCGATCGCGCGCAACGCCAACAACACGGAGCCGAGCGCGAGCGCCGCGGACACGAGGTGCGGGAGCTCCATCATCGCGTAGGGAAACACCGGCGCGACGAACGGCATCGCGAGCGTCGCCCAGAGCGCCCGACGTCGAGGCAACACCCGCAAGGCGAGCCGATGAAAGACGAGGATGACCACCACGAGCCCGATCGCCTCGAGCAAGTAGAGACCGCGCACGCCGAGCGCCACGACGGGCAGTGCAGCGAGCGGCGCGAAGAGGGGAGGGTACTTGGCGTACAGGTGCAGGCCCCGCTTCACGACGTGCGCGAGCAGGAGATCGTTCGAGTCGTGCACGCCGAGCCCGTTGTCGACCTCTAGCGTCCCTCGAGCCGCGAACCCGCGCGCCATCTCGAAGTAGATGTGCCCGTCCGTCGTCAGGATCGCCCGGTGCGACAAGGCGAACGCGAGCGTGCCGAGCACGACCGCGAAGGCCAGCACGAGCCGTGTATCCCTCTGCACCGCCCATCGCCCTATGCGAAGTGCGCACAGTGGTCAAACGGCGCCGCCGGGATGATATAGACGCGTGCACCATGGCCATCGAGATTCGCGAGCACACGCCGGGACGCGACATCAAGGACTTCATTCGCGCCGGATACGAGGTCTTCAAGTTCGACCCCACTTGGGTGCCGCCGCTCGAGTTCGAGCTCAAAGAGCGCCTCTCGCCCAAGCACAACCCGTTCTTCAATCGTGCGGACGTCACGCTCTTCACGGCGTGGAAAGACGGGCGGCTCGTGGGTCGCTGCTCGGCGTCGATCGATCGCGAGTACCTTCGCGTGCAGAAGGACGAGACCGGCTTTTTCGGATTCTTCGACACCATCGACGACCAAGAGGTCGCGAACGCATTACTTGACAAAGCAAGCGCCTGGCTCAAAGCGCGCGGCGTCAATCGCATGTACGGCCCCGTCTCGCTCTACTTCAACGACGAGGTGGGCTGCCTGGTCGAGGGCTTCGAGTACCCGCCGAACCTCTCCATGGCGCACTCGCGACCGTATCAGGGAAAGCTCATCGAGAAGTACGGATGCGAGAAGGAGAAGGACCTCCTGTGCTGGCGCTACGACTCCTCGATCCCGTTTCCGCCCCGCGTGATCAAGGCTTGGGAGCACATCAAGAGCCTGCCCGAGGTGAAGCTGCGAAGCGTCGACACCTCGCACATGGAGCGCGAGCTCAACGACATCATGGAGATCTACAACGACGCTTGGGAGGGCAAATGGGGCATGGTCCCCGCGCTCCCGGACGAGATCAAGAAGATCGCCAAGGACATGAAGCTGATCATCGATCCGGAGATCGCGTTCATGGCCGAGATCAACGGCAAGAGCATGGGCATGTGCATCATGTTACCGAACCTCAACGAGGCGATCGCCGATCTGAACGGCAAGCTATTCAATTTCGGCCTACCGATTGGCCTCGGCAAGCTGCTCTATCGCACCAAGGTCAAGCACCCGATCTCGACACGGTTGATGATGCTCGGCATTCGTCGTGAGGCGCGGCAGAACGTGAAGCGCTACGGCGGGCTGTCCGCTGCGATGTATGTCGAGGTCGCGAAGCGTGGCGTCGCGAAGGGCTACAAATGGGGCGAACTCTCGTGGACGCGCGAGGACGACGCGCCGATCAACCTCGGCATTCGTTCGATGGGCGCGAAGGTGTACAAAAAGTATCGCGTGTACAAGAAACAGGTGTAATCCGCGTTGCGTTTGCCGCCTGTTCGCGAGAACATACGCCGTCAATCTGTTCGCACCTCGGCGTGTAGATTGGCCTGAGGAGCAATCCGAGATGTCCACCGCGAACGACAAGCTACCGGTAGCCGTCGGCGACGTCCTCGCCGGCAAGTACCGGGTCGAGCGCGTGCTCGGAATCGGCGGGATGGGCATCGTCGTCGCGGCCAAGCACGTGACGCTCGAGCAAATGGTGGCGCTCAAGTTCTTGTTGCCCACTTCCATCGAGAGCACCGAAGCTGTCGAGCGCTTCTTACGTGAGGCGAAGGCGGCGGTACGGCTGAAGAGCGAGCACGTCGCGAAGGTGACGGACGTCGGCACGCTGGAGAACGGCGCGCCGTACATGGTGATGGAGTACCTCGCGGGCGCTGACCTCGCCGAGGTGGTGCGCGTGGGTGGGCGGCTCTCCATCGAAGAGTCGGTCTCGTTCTTGTTGCAGGCGGCGGAGGCGATCGCGGAGGCCCACTCGCTCGGCATCGTCCACCGCGACCTGAAGCCGCAGAACCTGTTTGTCACGCGGCGCGTGGACGGCAACCCGCTCATCAAGGTTCTCGACTTCGGCATCTCGAAGACCGTGGACGCCGGCGGGCTCTCGCTGACGCGCACCTCGTCGATCATGGGCTCGCCGCTCTACATGAGCCCCGAGCAGATGCGCTCGACCAAGACGGTGGATCGTCGCGCAGACATCTGGGCGCTCGGCGTCATCTTGTATGAGCTCTTGACCGGTCGCGTGCCGTTCGAGGCCGAAGCGATCCCCGAGCTGTGCTTGAAGGTCGTGCAAGACGAGCCCGATCCGCCGAACAAGCTGCGCCCTGAGATCCCCGAAGTGCTCAGCGCCGCGGTCCTCCGGTGCCTCGCGAAGCACCCGGACGATCGCTTCCAGAACATCGCAGAGCTCGCGTCGGTGCTCGAGCCCTATGCTGGCGAGCGCGGGCGTGGCGCCACAGATCGTATCGCGTCCACGTTGAACGTGACGTCGCAGCCGCCTCTCGCGATGGTGCAGACCGGTGGACGCCTCAACTTGAAGGGAACCACCGGCGGTAGCGCGTGGGGCGGGACCCAGCCGATCGTAGGCGTTCCGCGCTCGCGCACGCCGCGCATCGTGGCCGGCGGAGGCGCGGCTGCGGTCGTGCTCGGCGTCGTTCTTTTCTTCGCGCTGCGATCGAACAACGACAAACCCGTCGCCGCGATTGCACCGGTCGTCGCAAGCGTCGTCGTCACGTCAACGCCTGCGGCGACTACGGCCGTCACTCCGTCGGTCGTCCCCTCCGCCGTCGTCAGCGCGCCATTGGCCAGCGCGACCACCTGCTGCACCCGCCCTACCACTCGTTCGATTACGTGACGCGGGTGCTGAACGAGGCCGCCGCCGACCTGCGCGTGTCGGCCATCAGCATCACGCTCTACCGCGTGGCCAGCAAAAGCGCCGTCGCGCCCGCCGTGACGGCTCCGCCTCGCACGTTCGAATGATGCGCCACGCTGTCATCACCGCCGGCCTCGTGCTCGCGCTGTTTTCTGGACGAGCGCGCGCGCAAGACGCCAACCCGAACAACGCCGAGAGAGTCGCCGCTGCCAAATCGCTCTTCGATCAAGGTCAGAGCCTGATGGACCAGAAGAACTTCGGCGACGCGTGCGCGAAGTTCCGTGCGTCGAACGAACAGGTCGCCAAGGTCGGCACGCTGCTCAACCTCGCCGACTGCTACGAGAAGAACGGCCAGAACGCGAGCGCGTGGGCCACGTACAACGACGCGATCGGCCTCGGCCGCCGCCAGGGTCGCCCCGAGTTCGAGGAGTTCGCGAAGAAGAAGACCGCGGACCTCGAGCCCACGCTGTCGAAGATGACACTGATCGTCCCGCGCGAGGTCATCATCGAAGGTCTCGTGGTCACTCGCGACGGCAACAAGCTGAGCGAGGGCGCGTGGGGCGTGCCGATCCCGGTGGACCCGGGCAAGCACACGATCCAAGCGACGGCACCGAAGAAGCTCCCGTGGAAGGGCACGATCGACATCAACGCGGATCGGAAGGTCCGCGAGCTCACGGTCGGGCCGCTCGAGGACGCGCCGGTGGACGCGCCGGTCATCCAGCATGAGATCGTCACGCGCGTCATCGAGCAGCGGTCGTTCTGGACGCCGCTGCACATCGCCGGCGCGATCGTCGGCGGCGTCGGGGTGGGCGCGCTCGCTGGCGGCGGGGTTTTCGGCGGCGTAGCGATCTCCACGTGGAAAAGTGCGAAGGACTTGTGCGGGCCTAGCATTCCCGTCTGCGCGTTCAACAGCGACGGACCGAGCAAGGCCGATCAAGCGAAGACCTTCGCGACCGTCTCCACGGCCCTGTTCATCGGCGGCGGCATCGCCGTCGCGGGCGGCGTCACGATGTTGCTCATCGGCAAATCCAAGTCGACCGAGCAGCAGGCCACCACCGCGGCGCACGTCTGGCCGCTGGTCGGTCCCGGCTCGCTCGGCGTCGGAGGCGACTTTTGAGGCGTCGGCTTTTCGCGGTGGGCGCAGCGCTCGCCGGCGTGGGGTTGGTGATCGCGTGCGCCAACATCATCGGCATCGAAGACCTCACGCGCGCGGAACGCGAAGCAGGTCCGCAGGCGGACACTTCACCGATGCCTGACACGTCACTCGATCCGTGCACGCAAGATCCGGGTCCGCCGCGACCGGCCGCATCGACGGAGGGGACGTCCATCGCGCCGGTCTGGCTCGCCGCGAACAGCATCGCCTTCGACGGGGTGGATGGCCTCAACCTCGACAACGCGTGCACTACCGACCAAGCGTCTAGCCCGTGCAAGCTCCTCAGCTTTGCGCCAAGCTATCAAGGCGATTTGCCGGGTGCTGGGTATCCGCGACACAAGGACAACGCCAGTCGCGAGCTGCTGGCGGTGAAGGTAGGGAGCACCACCTTCGCGTCTGCGCTTGCGACCGCCGTCGCCGCACGCATTTGGAGCATCGGGTTTCGCCTGTCGGACTACAACGGTCGCGCGGATGACCCGAGCGTCACGCTGCAGATCGCTTCGCTCGCACCCGCAACGAACAAAGCGTGGCTCGCGTCTCGCGAGTCGGTGGATGGTGGGTCCGTCGATGGCGCCACCGCGTCGGCCAAGGCGTGGGTCACCGGCGGGCAGCTCGTCGCGTTCTTCGAGGCTCCGCTCGACATGGCCGTGCGCATCCCGCCGAATCAGACGGAGCCCTTCCCGGTCACTCTCTTGATGTCCCTTCACTCGGTCATTCTCACGGCAGACGTCATGACGGACGCCGGCCCGCCCACGCTCCAGAACGGCGTGTTCGGCGCGCGCTGGGCCACCGGCGAGGCCGTCGCGCAGGTCGGCTCGGTCGACAAAGATACGTGCATCGTGCTCTTGAACTCGCAGTGCAAGAAGACGTCTGACGTGCTGCTCGAGCGGAGTCAGGATCGCAAGAGCGCCGAGGAGTGCAACTCGCTCTCGAGCGCGTTCGCGTTCACGACCGCGGCGAGTGACGTCACCGCCGTCCAATCGGACGCGGGCGTGCTCCCCGCCACGACGTGCAAGTGCCCATGACCGGACACTAGGCTACGGGCATACGAAAGTGCCGGGCACTGCGGGATCGGCGGTGCCGTCGAAGCAGGTCGTCTTCGCGAATTGGAACGGCTTCGGACCGGCGACCTTCGCAGGCGTCGCGGTAAAGCCGATCCCGAACGACATGGCGTTGCACGGGAGGCCCTTGCTGTCTTCGCTCGCGTTCGTGCGCAGGTCGAGTCGCTCGCAGATCTTGCCAATGAGTGTCGAGAAGAGCGGACTGCCGACGCAGATGCCCTGGCTCATGTCGAGCGGGTCGTTCCAGACCGAGAGCGTCTTGGTCAGATCAGACGCGCTGATCCGTCCGACGCCTCGACCCTCGCTGAGCATCAAGCCGGGCCCGGCGTCGGAGACCCCGACGGTCCCTGTAACCGTCACGTCCACCAACCGAAGGCTGATCTGATTGTGGTTGTTCGACTTGTCAGCAAGGAGCTGAATGTTCACGACGAGCACGGGTAAGTGCGCCACCAACACGCTGTCGTGGACGTACGCGTTCGCGTCGAAGTAGACGCTCGTGATCAGCTTGCCGTCGTCGGTCGCCGTCTTCGGCTCGTAGGTCCACGGGTCATTGCCATCTTTCTTGAGCGGAGTCGTGACTCCGTTCACCTCGACGGTGCCGTAGCTGCGCGCTACGTCCACGCGTACCTGCGGGTCGTCGGGCAGGCCGTTGTAGCCGCGGACGGAGATCACTAGCCCGTATTGCCCGGCGGTGACGTTCGCTTCGAGTGTGGACTCCTTGATGCTCTGCACGTTCGTCAGCAGCGCGATCGCGCGATTGCCCGTTCCGTCCCGACCGTTGCTGAGGTCGCACGTGTCGGACAGCGGCTGTCCGCCGTTGAGGGGTCGTACGCACGACTCCGCGTCTGGGATGTCGCACGTGCACTGGTTGTCGAGGTCGTAATAGATGTCCGCTTTGTCCGGCTGGTCCATCGCCAAGACGATCGCGCTCGTCGCGAGTGTGAAGCTCGTTCCACCGCCGTCGTCTCCCGCGTCCGGCGGCGATGGCGGGTGAAACGGCGTGCATGTCGGCGGCAGCGGCGTCGTGTCTGGCGCGGTCATGTCCTGCTTGGTCGCGTCGAGCTTCTCGGGACCGTTCGTCAGCGTGTCGATGCCGAGGATGGAGGTGCAGGCGACCGCGGAGCCCGCCGCGATCACCGCCAAAACGAGCCATCGATGCAGCGCACGCATACGCAAGGAAGCTAGCAGAGATCGTGTGAAGACGGCGTGACGGAAGCGCCTGCGCGGTTGCGATCGCAGACCGACAAGGCGATCATCGCGGCGTGAAACAAATCAGGCGGGCGAAGCCCAACGGTCCGGTTGTTGTCGTTCGCCGCACGCGACGACATGTCCTCTCGGGTGCTGTCTTGGCGTGCGTCGCCGCCGCTTGCGGCTCCGACCCCGTTGCGCACCCCGCGACGCCGCCGGACACGAGCGACTATGAGCGCGCGCCGCACTCGTGCGCATACGACTGCCCCAACACCACATGCGTCGAGACGAGCGCACCTTACGCGTGCCCGTCGATGGGGAGCTGGGCGTCGATCCCGCACGAGTCCGCCTGCGGGAAGTGGGACGGGCGTTACCCCGCAGTCAAGCCCGGGCAATGCACCGCCACTGCGCCGACCGGAGATGCGATGGCCTACTCGGGCACGGTCGGCGGCAAGACCGTACTTCCCGATGGCAGGTTCATCGTGCCCTCCGGTGCCGACTGGGTCTTCGCCGAGAAGGAAGCGACAGGCGGACTCACCACGAACGTGGTCGCCGTCGCCGGCACGAACTTCGTGCTCACGGTCGACACGGGGTACGGTCCTCACGTCGTCAGGGTGGTCGACGCGTCGAAGATCGACGGCAAGACCGATCCAGTCGTCTCTCGCGTCACCTTCGCGCTACCGAAGACGCTGAACTCGGGCATCGCGTTCATCGCGCCCGACAGCGTCTACGTGGCGACGAACAACGGCGTCGTGCAGGCGCTCAAGCTCGACACCCTGACCGGCATGATCTCGCTCGACGACGCGCGGTCGATCAAGCTCCCGCCGACCACGGACGGGACCGGCAAGCCCTCGAACTGGTACGTATCGGGCGTCGCCGCATCTCCAGACGGCAAGCGCCTTGCGGTCACGAGCGTCACCGAGTCGCAGCTTCTCGTCTACGACGTGGCCGCTGGCTCGATGACGTTCGGCGAGAAACTCGGCAGCGTGGGCCTCGGCGGCGCGGAGACCTTCGGCGTGTTCATCGACTCGAACGATACCAAGGGCGACACGGCGTACGTCAGCATGTGGGAGAAATCCAAGGTGCTCGAGGTGGACCTGTCGACGCCGTCCGCGCCGAAAGTGAAGCGCACTTTCAAGACCGGCAAGGACCCGCAGGGCATCGCGTTCATCGACGCGCGCTACATGGTCGCGTGCGGAGACCTCGGCGACACGATCACCATCGTCGACCGCGCGAGCGGTGCCTCCTTCGACGTGTCGCTCGCCGCGAAGCCGTCGCTCTACGGTGCCGAGCCTGGCGCCGCGACCTACGACGCCGCGCGCCAACGCTTGTACGTCACACTCGGCGGCCTCGACGCGGTGGCGGTGTTCGACGTCGACACGGTCAAGAGCCCGCCCACGCTCACGCCGTTGGGTCGCTTCCCGACGGGGTTCTGGCCGGCCGCCGTCACGACGCTCGCCGACGGCTCGGTCGTCGTCGCCAACATGCGCGGCCGAGGCACGGGCGCACGCCCACAGTATTTCGATATCGGCGACAGCGACATCGGCGATCGCATGCGCGGATCGGTGCAGCGCGCGCCGTTCGCGACCAAGGGCGACCTCGCGCTCTCCGACGCGGTCGTCACCGACAGCGTGACGGTCTCGCAGCGGGCCGGCGCGCCACAGGTGCAGTGCCCGGGCGTCGTCCACGACTTCCCGTTGCCGCCGACCAACGACGCGGGGCCCTCTCCCGTGATCGACCACGTCTTCATCGTCGTCCGTGAGAACAAGGCGTTCGACGGGATCTTCGGGGACTTCCCGAACGTGAACGGAGAGCCGAAGTACGTGCTCAAGCCGAACGCGATGGATCAAATCTGGAAGAACCTGCGCTCCGTCGCGAGGCAGTTCGCGATCAGCGACAACTACTACACGGACGCGATCTACTCGACGCAAGGGCACGTGTGGGCGACCTACGGGCGCTCGAACGACTTCAACGAGCGGACCTGGCTGTTGACCGATGCTCACTCCGCGCGAGCGGTCCCCGGGGGTGGCGTCATCGACGTCGGTCAACCCCAGGAGGGCTCGCTGTTCGATTGGCTCGGTGCCAACGGCGTCCCCTATGACATCCGCGGCGAGATCGACGGCTCCCCCGCGCACCCGCCGATCGATCACTACCCGCTCGATGCCAGGTACCCCGGCGGCCCCTTCCAGAACATCGGGTACAACGACCTCGAAAAGGCCTGCTATCTGGCGGGCCAATTACGTGTATTTTGCAACCTTGGAAAGGTCACCTATCTGACGTTACCCAACGATCACACGTTCGGAGTCTCGGCCAAGAATCCCACGCCCGAGACGTTCTGCGCGATCAACGACGAGGCGACCGGCATGTTCGTCGACGCGCTCTCGCACTCACCGCTCTGGGCCTCGTCTGTCGTGTTCATCACCGAGGACGATCCCTCGCAAGGCGGCGAGCACGTGGACAGCCACCGCACGCCGTTCACGATCGTCTCGCCGTGGGTCAAGCGCGGCTACGTCAGCAAGACGCACATCGACGCGGCTTCGATGCACAAGATGATCGCGCACCTCGTGGGTAAGCCGTACCCGAACCCGTTCGATCTGTTCACGAGCACGCCGGACTTCGCGCCGTACAAGTACGAGCCTCACGTCTGGCCCATCGCGTGCGGCGGCGGCGCGAGCAAGGACGAGACGACGCTCACCGAGAGTTGGGACTTCTCGCGCGAGGACGCGCAGCCCGGCCTCGACGCCCAAGTCGAGCGCTGGATGGCGGGCAAGCAAATGACCCAGATGCCCGCGAGCATGCGCCTCCGAATCGAAGCGCGCCTCGAAGCGCAGTTTCGCTAGGCGAGCTCCATCGAGAACAGAGCCGGTTCTGACCGCAGCACTAGCCTGCCGCCATGCGCGCGCGCGACACAATGTGCATAATACAATGACAAGCCGATCGTGGCGGGGGGCGCGTCGTGGTCGCTCATGAACGCCGTCGCGCGCGCGTGGTCTCCCAGTACGCATGCGCTGTGAGCGACCGAGAGCACCGCGCCTTCCCCGGTGGCGACTGCGCTGACGGTCACGCGCCCGCCAGGCTTACCCCAACGCAGCGCGCAGTCCACGAGCAGCTCGAGTGCGCGCCGCACGGTCGGGCCGTCGACGGGCGCAGTCGCGGTCGAGGCATGCGCGTCCAACCCGGTGCGCCGAAGCTCCGCGTCTTTTACCAATGCGGCGACGGCGAAGTTCACCAGTGGATCGAGCGGTTGCACTGTGCGGTGCAGCTTCAGCACGTTCGCCTCGTGCCTCGAGGTCACGACGAGATCCTCGACGAGCTGCCGCACGCGCTTCACGGCGTCCACCGCATCTGCGATCGCGTCGCGGGCGTCTGAGTCGGCGACCCCGACCTGCTCGACGAATGCCAAGTTGGCGAGCGCGGCGCTGATCGGATTCTTCACGTCGTGCGCGACAAGGCCCATCAGCGCGACGTGTCGCTGGAGCAGCGCCTCACGAAGGCTCGAGTCTCCCACGGCCGGAGGATACCTGCTCCCCGCGCGCGCCGTACACTTTCGTCCCCGAACGGTTGCCGATGTTCTAAGACGTCGGGAATGGGCAGGACGATCCTCATCGTAGGCGCGACCGGGCGGCTCGGCGTCGCGCTGGCGAACGCGCTCGCGGCGCGGAAGGACAACGTCGTGCTCACGGCGCGCGATCCGCACAAACTCGAGGTGCTCTCGGCGCAGATCGCCAAGGCGAACGGCGTCTCCGCGCCGCCATTCGTGACCGCGGATCTGACGCGTGAAGACGCGGTAGAAACGATCACGGGCGAGCTTCGGCACGGGCGCATCCACATCGACGACGTCGTGCTCGCGTGCGGCCCGTTCCCGCGCACCCCGTTCGTGGAGCTCAAGCGCGAGCATTTGCAGCACACGCTCACCGTCCACGCGATTGCGCCGCTCTTGCTCGTTCACGCGCTCGCCGATCAGCTCGCCGCGAGCAAGGGATCGGTCGTCGCGCTCGGAGACGCCGGGATCACGCGGCCGTACACGAACCACGTCGCGTACATCACGGCCAAGGGAGCGCTGTCGACGGGCCTTCGAGCGCTCGCCGTGGAGCTCGCGCCAGACGTGCGCGTCAACATAGTCGCGCTCGGCATCGTCGCCGATCCGGAGGCAGACGCCGATCCGTTGCGCACTCACCGATTGGCGACGCGCTCGCCGCTCGGTCGCTTCGGTACGAGCGAAGAGGTGGTGCACGCCGTGCTCGCGCTACTCGACGCGACGTGGGCTACCGGCGAAATCTGGGGCATAGGTCGCTGAGACAAGTCGTGGCAAGGAGCAGAACTCTCGTCTTCGTCTCGGCGCTAGTCGCGCTCGGGTGCTCTCGCAAGCCGAGGCTCGTCGAGTACGCTACGCAGGGAAGCGACTCGGTGGCGCAGCTGCTCGCCGCAGGAGACGACCCGAACGGCGTCGACGAAGCGAACACGACGGCGCTCCACGTCGCGGCGATGAACGGCGACTCGGACGTAGCGCACGTCCTCTTGGCGCACGGCGCGAAGGTCGACCTCCGAACTACGGCCGAGGAGACGCCGCTCTTCATGGCCGCCCGCCGCGGCTCTCCGGACACGGTGTTGGAGCTATTGACGGCGGGCGCAGACCCCAACGCGATCAACGGAGAGCTCGGCTACACGCCTGTTCATGCCGCCGCATACTGGGGCACGCCGGAGACGCTCCACGTGCTCTTGGCAAGAGGCGCGCGGAGAGACGATCGAACGGGCGCGGGAGAGACCGCGCTGCACCTCGCCGCACGCGCTCAGGATGCACTGCACGCCGTGGCCACCTGCGCGCTGCTGCTCGATGCGGGCGCGGATCCCCTGGCGCGCGATCTCCGAGGGTTCACCGTCGCTCACACGGCCGCGAGCGTGGACCACCTCGAGGTGATCCAAGCGCTGAAGGCCTCGGGAGTCGCCCTCTCCGCGCTGGCGCCCGACGGTGCGAATGCGACTGACGTCGCGATCCGTTACGAGTCGGATCGCGTCGCGCAGTACCTCTTCGAGATCGGTGTCCCGCCGAACCTCACGCCACGTGTGCCGCCGCCGCTCGTCGTCGCGACGACGATGGGAGACGCGCTTCGGGTCCGTCACATCTTGGCCGCGGCGACGGCCGACCCGATGGGCCGCGAGATAGCGCTGCACCTCGCCGAAGAAATGCACCGCCTTGACCTGACCTCCATCCTCCAGAAGCGTTGATGCGCGGCCTCGCTCGCACCGTCGAACGCCTCCGCGAGAACGTGACGCTGACTGTAGCGATCACGTTCGTGGTCGCGCTGCTCGTTCCGGCGATGATCGGCACGTCGCACGTGCACGACGCCGCGCTAGGCCGGGACCCGGGTATCTTCCAATACACGGCGTGGGCGCTCTCCAAGGGACAGATCGCCTACCGCGATTTCCACGAGGTGAACGGGCCGCTCCCGCACTTGATGCACCTCCTCTTTCTCAAGTTCGGCGGCGCCGATGAGCACACGTTCCGCGTCGCGGACACGATCACTTGCTCCATCGTCTACGTGCTGGTCGGAGCGATGGCTCCGGGCTTCGACATGGCGAAGATGCGCGAGAGGTCGGCGAGAGAGCGCTGGGCAACCCGCGCCGCGTGGGGGCTCGCGGCGTGGTGCACGTTCTCCGCGCACAGGCTCGCGTTCACGTGGTGGGACCTCTCGCAGCGGGAGGGGTTCTACAACCTCTTCTTGCTGCCGTCCGTCGCGCTGCAGCTCGCGGCGCAGGGCACGCACGCGCGCTCTTCGCGTGGCCGGTGGTGGCTCTTTGCAGTGTCGGGTGCGCTCGCCGCGATCCCCATCCTCGGTAAGCCCACGTGTGCGCTCTTCCCCGTGCTGCTTTGTCTGGCTATATCGATCGATCGAGACGCGAAGTACTCACGTCTGCGCGCGATGATCGTCTACGGCGCGGGCGTCGTCGCCGGGCTCGCCGTGTTCGCGCTCATATCGTCGCGATGGTGCGATCTCGGTCGCTGGGTGCACTTCATCCTCTTCGACTCGTCGCGATTCTACGTCTACATCATGCGCAACACGCTCGCGGGCACGTACGCGGCGTACGGCAACGGCCCCAAGCTGAACCTCGCGGGCGCGACGCTCGTGATCGGCGCGTTGCTCGTGTGGCGCGGGCCGGTGCCTTCGCGCTTCTGGACGCCCATCGCGTTCCTGTTCGGCGCGCTGCTCGCGTACTTCGCGCAGCAGAAGGGCTTTCGCTATCACCTCTACCCGGTCGTCGGCGGCACGATCCTCTTGTGGGTGACGGCACTGCAGCATCTCTCGCAGCGTTGGCGCGCGCTCGGGCGTCGCGGCGATGGAGTGCTGCTCGCGCTCCTCGCGTCGTTGGTCATGTATGCGAGCGTCGACGATCTCGCGTTCGCGTGGGCCCTGCGAAAGCAGCCGCCGATCGGCGCGTTGGATCCCTCCCACCCGCGCGAGTTCTACGAACACTACCAAGGCGGGAACTTCTTCGCGTGGGACACGCGGCGCGCCGCGAAGTTCGTGAGCCGTACGACGCCCGAGGAATCCACCGTGCAGACCTACGGCTTGGATCCGTACCTCTTGTTTTTGTCCAAGCGCCTCAGCGCCTCACCGTTCATCTACGCCTGGGACCTCGGCGACGACTCGATCCTCGCCGCGGGTCCGCCTCCGCGCGACGCCGACTGGCTGCGTCAGGTCTTCGCGAGCAACCGCGCCGAGCTCCTCGTAGCGTTTAACAAGCCGCCCGCCGCGTTCGTGTTCTTCGACAACGCGCCGCCCTCGTTCAAGGCCGATGCGGAGAGTGACTTCATCGCGCGCTGCAAGGACGCAGGCGCGTTCCTGCTCCAGGGTTACAAGATGGCGCACGCGTTCGGCACCGTGCGTGTTTGGCTTCGCAACGATCTCGACGCGGTGTGGCGGAGCGTGGGCTCGCCGACGGAGTGGGAGCCATGAGCGGCCTGCGCTCGAAGCTCGTGACGGCGTTCACGGCGCGCGGACCTCTGCGCGCGATGGTCCTCATCACGCAGCTCATAGCGCTCAGGATGTTCGCGGGTCCGTGGCCCGTGATGAATGGCTTCCCCGTGGACGACGCGTGGATCCACCAAGTCGTCGCGAGGACCTTCGCCACGAGCGGCACGCTCGGCTATGCACCAGGGCAGCACGGCGCCGCCGCGACGAGCTACGTCTGGGCCGCGCTGCTCGCGCTCAACTTCAAATTCCTGCACCTCTCGCCGGTCTGGTTCACCCTTGGCATCAACGTCGCGCTGACTCTCGCCGCAGGGCAGCTCCTGTTCTTGATCGTGGAGGACGGCGCGCGATCCGAGGCATTCGGGCCGGTCGCGCCTCGCGTCGTTGCGGTGCTCGCCGCCACGATCGCGGCGATCGGCGGCAACTTCTTGTGGTTCGCGTTCTCGGGCATGGAGGCGGTGCTCTTTGCGACGCTGTCGCTCGCGGTGATCGCGTTCATCCCGTTGAGCGGACCGCCGAACACGCGGCGCGCGGCGCTCGCCGGGGTCACAGCTGCGGTGCTCGCGGTCACACGGCCCGATGCGATTCCGCTCGGCGGAGCGCTCGCCGTGCTGAGCCTGCTCTTGAAGCGCAACCGCAAGGAGACACTGCTTTTCGTCGCGCCCTACGCGCTGATGGTGGTCGTGTACCTCACGAGCAACATGGTCCTCATCGGCACGCCAGTTCCTGCCACACTCAAAGGGCGCCGCTGGCTGTGGCTCGCGAACGCGACGGGACAGTCCTCGATCGACGTCGTGTGGATGTTCATCGAGGTCTGGCTCGATCGCCTGCGCGCGTACACGCTCTCTGCCGACTCTCCGCTGGTCCTCTGGGCGGGCGCGCTCGTCGGCGCGCACGGGGCGATGCGTGCGATCCACGGTCGCGCGACGCGTGTCGTGATCGTGCTCGCGTGGACACTGTTCCATTTCTCCGTCTACGCGGCGCTGCTCCCCACTCCGGGCAGTGGTGGCCGTTATCAACCGATGGTGCCGCTCGCGTTCATGCTGGCCCTCTCGCTGGGTGCGATCCACATCGGTGCCCAGCTCGGACGCCTCGCGCAGTACCTGGAGTGGTGGCGTGATCAAAAGACCGCGCTCGGGATCGGCCTCGCGATCGCGCTCGTGCCGTGGGCGATCATGGTGCTCTCGGGTGTCCACGAGTGGCGGCGGCTCGAGGTGAGCGCGACCTCGCACGTTCGCAACACCGAAGAGCAGCTCCCCGCGCTCATCAACGCGCTACCGAAAGACGCGCGCGTCGGCAGCTTCGACATCGGCGCGAGCGGCTTCGGCTCGGACCGCCGCATCATCGACGTCGGCGGGCTGTCCGATACCAAGACCGCCGAGCGCATGTCGCAAGGGCGTCTTTGGGAGGTGATCCGTGATCAGAAGCTGGACTACGTGATCATCCCGGGCACGTATCGAATGCGAGTGCCCGACATCAACAACTACGTGCAGCACCTCGCGCTCGCGCAGAACCCGGCGATCCTTCTCGAGCCGATCGCGTGGGTGCACACGCCGTTCTATCTGTGGATTCCGGGTGCGGTCTCTACATGGAACAACGGCCCACGGCAGGTGCTCTATCGCGTCCACCTCACGGGCGGCACGCCTTCGAAGTACAGCAGCGAGCCGCAGTCCGAGGGCTGGGCGCTCGATGGGGGCGGGCTCATCGACTATCGCACGCGCCAACAGCTTCAATACGGCCTCGGCGTGATGGCGCGAGACGGCGTGCTCGTCGATCTGCGCATCCGACGGATCGCCGAGATGCGGCGCGCGAGCAAGTCGGATGCGTGGGTCATCGACGTTGGCCCTTGGGGAATCCAAGCCGCCCCGCCCAGTTCGTCTGCGGCTAGCGCCGAACATATGAGGGCCGCGCTGGTCGAGCTCGCGCTGCCTTACTTCGAAGCGAAGGATCCCGCGGGTGCTTCGATCGCCGTGCTCCACGGGATCGCGCGCTCCGTGCGGGCGTACGTCGATCCCACGTTCTTCCCCAAGCTGCCGATGCTTCTCGAACCCATCCAAGGCGGTGTCAACGACGAGATCGCCGCGTACGCGCGCTGGGGCTTCGGCCTCGTCGCGCTCGTGATCACGCTCGAGCAGCTCGTGTTCAGGCGCTCACGGCGCAGGCGACGCGACGCGGTCCTTGGGGAGCCAAATGACGATGTGACCGAAGCGGGCGGCGCGTGAGTAGCGGCTCGTCATGAAATCGTAGACGCGCGGGCAGTGGAAGCGCAGGTCGAGCTCCGAAGAGTCCGCGTACATGAACGGCATGTGATCGATGAGCGCGAATGCGCCGGGCGGTCGCGACTCCACGTCGCGCATCAGCTCGTCCTCGTGCGCGCTCGCCGTCGCGCGGAGCCAGGCGACGTCTTCTGCGTCCGGCCGCGCGCCGTTGCCGCCGATCATGGCCGCGTCGAGGTTGAGCTCGAAGCCGTAGATGAACGGCGAGGCGCTCTTTCGCTGCGCGAAGTAGAGCAGGTAGGGGTCCATCCCGTAGAGCTGCACGCGCTCGTCCGCGCCGGTGTTTGCGGCGATGTACGCGCCTGCGTGTCTCAGATCGCGTGCGTAGAAATCGCCCCAGCGGAACGCCGCGAGATACGCGTCGGACTCACGCTTGTGGCGGGTGCTCCCGAGGTCATCCCAGTCCGACGTCATCGCGCTGGACGAGATCGAGTCGTCGAATACGCGATAGCCGATGAGCGCCGCGCCGAGGATGCACGCGGCCATCCAAGCGGGGCGGCCTGCGCGCGCGCGTCGCGCAGCCACGACGACGCCCATCACGAACACGACGTGCGTCGCCGCGCTCGCCTGATGCAGGTGATACGGGAAGCCCTTTCGCTGGAGGAAGAATGTCCCCACACCGAACGCCAAGAGCGCGACGAACCCGAGCGCGCGCCGCGGAGACAGGCACGCGACGATCACGCCCACGAACAAGCCGGCGAAGACCAGGTTCAAACGCGGCGGGTTCCCCCACTCTCGATAGAGCTCGAGGAACGATCTGGCCCAGATGAAGCGGTACTCGCGCGGGACATCGGTGACGAGGATCGCGAGTCCGCGCAACGGATCACCGATCGCGAACGAGGCCGCGCCCAACGCGATGCAAGTGATCGCACAGCCGAGGAGGAACGTGCCGATGCGCCGTCTTCGCGTGCCCAAGCCGTGACCGTCGAGCGCGAGCACCACGACCTGCGCGACCGTGAACGCGATCATCGTGGGCTTGCCGAACCATGGGAACGCGCCGAACAATCCGGCGAGAATCAGCCACGCTGACGTCCCGCGCGCGTGCGGCGCCGAGCGGTGCTGCGCGATGAGCTGGCAAGCGATGCCTGCGAGCTGGAACATCGCGTAGAAGCTCTCGCGCTGAGCGCAGTCCCACCAGCTGTACGTCTGGTACTGCGCGACCAAGACGACGGCGCCGGCGAGCGGCCAGAGCCACCGCTCGTGACCTCGAGTCTTCCGCGCGCCGAGCCCCGGGAGAGCCGCGCCCACGAGCGCGCCCACGAGCGCGAACGTCACGACGTCGAACACGCGGAACACGTGCTCGTCGCCACGCGCGATCGGCATCATGGCGAGGTGAATGAAGTAAATGAGCGGCCCGTTGATCTCGCGAAAATCCACCCACGCGCGCTCACCGTGCGTGATGGCCCACGCGACCCATTGATAGATCCCTTGGTCGCGGCCGAACGTCGCGAACGTGCTCTTGTACGCCGAGAGTATCGTCGGAAAGAGCGCAGGCAACGCGATGAGCGCGGGCGCTATCAGCCAGATGCGCTTGGCGATGCGTTCACGCACGGGCGAGCTTTCGAGCGCGCCTCTCGGCGAGCATGGCGAGCGCAAAGACCACGAAAGCGAGCGGCGCGGCCCACCCCAGCACCGAGAGGACAGCGGAGCGATGTCCGCCAGGAATCGGCCCTGAAACACCGGGGAGGCGGATCGCCGAAGAGGGGCGATCGAAGCGCGTCACCCAGCGCGCGATCATGTGCGCGGTCATCTGTCCGGCTCCGCCGTAGTCGCCGACGTCGACGTATGGTTTGACGAACGCATTGAGGTCGTCCTTGGCGATGGCGACGTCGACGCCCGCACCGTCGGTGAGTGCCAGCACCTGCTCCTTCCAGTCCTTGTCACCCGA
>ENA-OFCD01000725-OFCD01000725.1-metagenomes-genome-assembly--contig:-NODE-725-length-19457-cov-4.554582_pt1 | contig 19457 bp, 16 predicted proteins | sample MGYA00153392_OFCD01 | MGnify analysis MGYA00153392
GAAACGGTACTCGTAAATGCTGTCGCCGAGGCAGAGCAGCTCATCGACGTCGCCGTACGTGTGCGTCACGCCGAAACGCTCGGCCACTGCGCGTGCACGCGCCCTATCGGCGTCCACCACCGACACCAGCTCAATGGTGGGGTCAGCGACCATCGCGGGCAGGTGGGCGACGTTCGCCCACCAGCCCGCGCCAACCATCGCGAAACGCAGGCGATCGGTCACGCGTACGCCTGAAGCGACTCGCGGGTCACCGGGCGCACCAGGGTGAACTCCGGGTTGAGTTCGAGTCCGAACCCGGGCGCCGTTGTCGGCGTGATCCGGCCGTTCACCGGCAGCGGCTCCCCCAGCAGCAGGGGGGCGAGGAATGGCACTATCGTGTCGCCGTTTCCCGCCATCACAGGGAACTCCACAAAGGTGGCGTCCGCATAGGCGCTGAGGAAGTGGTAGCTGTACGCGCCGCCGACGTGAGGGATTATGCGCTTGCCGTAGGCCGCCGCCACCGCAGCGATCCGCCGCAGCTCGGTCATGCCTCCGCACCACATCGGGTCGGGCTGGATGATGTCGACACCCGCCTCGCAGAGCAGCCGGAAGCCGGCGGCCGTGTACTCATGCTCGCCGGTGTTGAGTGTCATGCCCGGAGGCATCCGGCGGCGGAGTTCGGCGTGCCCCGCATAGTCGTCCGGTTTGAGCGGCTCCTCGAGCCAGCGAAATCCGAGTGGTTCGACGGCCTCGGCGAGGCGCACGGCGTAGTCGACGTTCAGCGACATCCAGCAGTCGAAGTAGAGCGGGAACTCGTCTGACACGGCCTCGCGCGCGCGCTTCGCCCGCGCGACGTTGCGACGGAAGCCCTCCTCGCCCTCGCTCGGGCCGTAGGTGAGCGGCAGCTTGGCGCCGTAGAAGCCGAGCTTCTCGATCGGCCCGGCCAGCGGGCCGGTGCCGTACATGGGCAGGTCGACCGAGGTGGGTCCGCCGAGCAACTGGTAGACAGGCTGGCCGACGAGTCGGCCGTGTAGGTCCCAGATAGCGAGGTCGACGGCCGAGATCGCGTGCAGGACAACGCCCTTACGCCCGTACTGCAGGGTGCTGTTGATCATCCGGTCGGAGATCGTCTCGTGGGCGAAGGCGGATTGCCCCTCTACGATGTCGGCCAGGTGCAGTTCAACGATCGCCGCCGAGGCGACCCCGCCGTTCGTGATACCGATCCCGATCGCGCCTGACGCGCTCTCGACCTGCACCACAATGGTGCGGCCGGAGTCGCGCCCGGTGGCCGAGGGCCGGCTGTCGCGGAACTCGGGGTACTTCGTCATCGGGTTCGCGACCTTACCGCGGCGCCAGTCGCGCACGTCCTCCTGGGCAACAGGCGAGACCTCCTCGACAGTGCTCTTCGGGAATGCGACGACGGATGCGGTGACGGAGACGATGATGTCCCGACTGAGCACGATGGTCTCCTTCAAACCGGTCGGGGCGGCTGTCGCAGCCCCTTTCTGAAACCTTTCAAGTCAGGATAGCCATGGCACGGTGACGCCGTCAAGAAGTGTGGCCCAAAAGATCCGGACAGACGGTGGATGGCCGACTCCGGCATCCCCCGACAGGTTCTGCAGGAGATCCTCGATCACCAGTGCCTCGAAACCACCCACAAAAATCTGCATGCCTTCCACCCGCCGCCTCACCTCAGCAGCGAAGCACGCCAAGAAAAAGCCCTCGCCCCGGATCTCGCCGGTCATCGGATGCTTCGCCTGCAATGGGGTAAAACCCGGCACCAGCATTTCGCGGCCGATTATCGCCGCGTTCCCGACGATGCCCTCGTTCTCCATCGCATCGAACGCTGCAACGATCGACGCCAACGCCAGCGAGTGCCCTCCATTGCCTCGTCCAGTATCAGTAGAACTCCGTATCGGTCGAAGAGGGCCTGCACCCCCGCCAGGTAACCTGACGAGGGGATGAGGATGCCAGCGGTGCCGGGTACCGACTCGAGTAGCACGGCCGCGATCGACGGGGGACCCTCGCTCTGAATCATGCGCTCGAAGTGGCGAAACGCACCCTCGCCGTCCTGTTCGGGTGTGGTCGCCCAGAACTCGCTGCGGTAGAGGAAGGGGCCAATGAAGTGCACGTGGGCAGGTGCAAATTCGTTCGGTATGCGGCGCCAGTCGCCGGTCGCCACGACCGCGGCACCGGTGTTGAAATGGTGGGAAAGGTAAGCCGAGGGAACCTTGTCCCGCCCGGTGTGCATCCGGGCCATCCGCATCGCGTTCTCGATCGCACCCCCATTGGTGAAGAAGACCTCATTAACCTGTGCTGGCGCACGGTCAACGATGCGTTTCTTGGCGTCGCTCCTGGCGAGGTTGACCGTCGATGGCGCGACTGTTGCCAGCGACCCGACCTGCTCGATGCTCGCCTGGACGATAGACGGATGCTGATGGCCGATATTAAGGGTCACCCGCTGGCTCGAGAAATCCAGATAGCGGCGGCCGGTGTGATCCCACACCCGCGAGCCAGGCCCGCCAGAAACGATGAGCGGGTAGAGGGCGCCCTGCGGGGATCACGAGTGGAACGCGAAGGCTCGGTCGAGTTAGGCCGTGCGCTGGTCCAGCCCCACCGCTACGGAGACTTGGACGGTGCTGTCATTCACGAATATCAGGTTTGTTTCCGATGGGGGCTCACCGAGGCGAAAGTGAAACCGCAGTTGCGAAAGATTAGAGTTCCGGACGGACGATCGACCGGGGGGCGAGGTCCAAGCTTCGGGTGTGCGTGGCAATTTCCTCGAGGGAGGCCACCCAGACGCCCTTGGTTGCCATGACGTCAGCCATGAGCTCGCCAAGGTGCTTGGCTCTTCCCGGGCGGCCCGAGAGGAAGGGATGATTTGTGAGCACCCAGCATCCGCCCTCCTCATGGAGCCCCTCGAACTCGCTGGTCCAGAGTGCCCGCGCCTTGGCGGGAGTCTCGATCAGGCCGCTGCCCGAAATGTCGGGGAGGAAGCAATATTGTTCCCAATCGTCCAGTGCCCATTGGATGGGGATTTCGACGATTGACTTCTCGGAGCCCGGCAGGATCGAGAGCTCGTAGGGAACGTCGGCATCCATCAGGCTCGAGTCGTAGAGGAACCCCCGTTCCGCCAAGAGTGCCGGGGTCTCCCAGGAGAGGTCCCACATCGGGGCGCGGTAGCCAACCGGCCGCACACCGGCGACCTCGGCGAGCGCCTCCAGCCCCCGGTCGAGGTTGGCAATCTGGCCCGCAAGATCGATGGCGCTTGGCTGCTCGTGCAGGTAGCCATGGTGAGCGATTTCATGGCCGGCACGGGCGATGTCGCGCACAATTCCCGGATACCGATGGGCGGTATACCCCGGGACAAAGAAGGTAGAGCGGATCTGATGGTGATCGAGCAGTGTCAATAACCGGGGAACTCCGACAAGTGGGCCGTAGGCCTGATGACTCATGACGCTCATTCGGCCCGCGTTCTCCGGTGCATTCCAGAGCACCGCCGACTCCGCGTCCACATCAAAGGTGAATGCCGCAGCAGACTGTTTTCCGTCCGGCCAACGGATCGGGTCTGCGGCCCTCATTCGCCGCGCTGCGCAGACATGATCGTGATCAATTCGTAGGCAAGATTGGCGGCCGCCACGGCCGTGATGGCCGCGTGATCGTAGGCCGGGGACACCTCGACGATATCGGCGCCGACGATCCGATGGTGACGGAATCCTCTCAGTACCTCGAGGAGCTCGCGGCTTGTCATACCGCCGGCTTCTGGAGTGCCGGTGGCGGGCGCGAACGCCGGATCAAGAACATCGATGTCGATGGAGATATAAAGCGGAGCGTCGCCGACCCTCTCGAGAACCCGCTCGAGGATGCCGTCGACTCCGATTCGGTCGAAGTCGCGGCAGTGAACAATCGTGAAGCCCAGCTTCTCGTCATCGGCGAGATCCGCCGGGTCGTAGAGCGATCCGCGGATTCCGACATGAGCCGAACGGTCCTTGCGGATCAGCCCTTCCTCCGAGGCACGGCGGAACGGGGTACCGTGCGTGTACGGCGCCCCAAAATAGGTGTCCCAGGTATCCAGGTGCGCATCAAAATGCACCAGGGCCACCGGGCCGTGTTGAGCATGAACAGCACGCAGTGCCGGGAGTGCGACGGTGTGGTCGCCGCCGAGGGCCAAAACCGTTCTGCCACCGGATATGAGCTCAGTGAGACCTGCCTCCATCTCCCCCAGTGCCTCCGCTATGTCGAAGGGGTTGCAGTCGATGTCGCCAGCATCGACGACCTGCGCGTCAGCGAATGGCATCGAACCGAGCGCGGGGTTGTACGGGCGCAAAAGGCGGGATGCCTCGCGGATCGACGAGGGACCGAAGCGTGCTCCGGGCCGGTAGGTGACTCCCGCGTCAAAGGGAATGCCGACAATCGCTACGTCGAAATCTGACACGTCCTCGCGTCGTGGCAGCCGGGCGAATGTGGTCAGGCCGGCGTAACGCGGGGACTTCTGGCCGTCGACCTGGCCCACCGGCGAGCTTCCGACGCTGATCTCAGGGGCGTTCATCGCGTACTTCTTTCTGTCTGCTGTGCTGGCGCGAGGTCTGAAGAATACATAGTCATGGGACTGTTCACGCTCGTCCTCTTGTCGAGCCGCCATTGACTTGCACCACCTGGCCGATGATGGCGGAGAGTCGGAAATCGCAGAGCAGCGCGACGGCAGCCGCGATTTCGCGAGCCGCGCCGATCCGTCCGAGGGGGATGTCGTCGGCGTAGCTGTCATGCATCTCACTCAGGCTGATTCCGGCGCTTCGCGCATCAACCTCAAGCTGCGGGGTGTCGGTGACGCCGGGCGCCACTGCATTGACGATGATGCCCTCGGGTGCCAGTTCGCGGCCCAGCGTCTTGACCAGCGAAATCAGCCCTGCCTTAGAAGCGGAGTACGCCGTCGCTTCCGGCCATCCCGTCACGCCCCACTCGCTGGAGATGACCACGATCCGTCCGGCTCCGCGCCTCCGCATCCCCGGCAGGACGGCCTGGATCAGGTGGAAGGTTCCGCCAAGGTTCGTCTCAATTATTTTCCACCACTCCCCCGGGTCGGTTTCCAGGAATGGCGCCATCGTCATGAAGGCATGGTTGGCCACCAGGATGTCGACTGCGCCGAGTTCTTGCTCCACCCGCTGCACTAGAGCCCGCACCTGCTCCGGGTCGGATACGTCGCCGGGCACGGCGACGCCGGAGAGCTCAGCGGCGAGGGCGGTCAGCTCCGTTGAGGCTTTCCGGTCATTCACGGCGAGGGCGGCGCCGGATGCAGCAAGTCGGCGCGCATGCGCCGCCCCCATGCCCTGCGCCGCGCCCGTGACGAGGACAACTTTGCCTTGGAGATCGGGGTAGGACCGGTCTTTTCTGTCGGACATCAGATCACCGCTCCGGCATTGGGGTTGAGGGTCTCTCCGACACAGAAGGTTCCCTCGTCAAGCAGGAACGCGATGCAGAGTGCAACTTCCTTCGGCGAGGTCAACCTTCCCAGTGGAAGGGTAGCCAAATATTCCGGGGCGCGCCACGGCGAGTCAGGCGCCAGCAACGGAGTGTCCGTCGGGCCTGGCGCAACGGAATTTACGCGGACACCCTGGGGCGCGAACTCCGCGGCGAGGCTTCGCACGAGACCCAGTAGTGTTCCCTTTGCGGCCGCATAGTGCGCATCATTCGACCCGCCACCGATGGCTAGTTCGCTCGTGATGGCCACGATCGATCCGCTGCCCGCCTTGATCATTCCCGGTAGCACGGCGCGACTCAGGTTGACGAGTCCGCCCACGTGGACGGAGAGCATTCGTCGCCACTGGTCCAGGGTGATCTCGGACACCGGGAGCATCTCGTAGTACCCGGCCGCGGAAACGGCGGCTCCGACCGGCCCGAGTTCTTGCTCAACCTGACTGACGGCGTTGCGTACGCTCTCCGAATCGGACATATCAAGGCTCAGGTTGAAGGAGCAGTGTGACGAGGGCCTGAGGTCGAAACCAGCAACGGTCCACCCCCGGGATTCAAGTTCCGCGGCAGCTGCCGCGCCAATTCCGCTGGCCGTACCCGTGACGATTGCCACCCCACTCGCCGCCGGGCTATCCGTCATGAGTATTCCCGCTTCAGTTCCGGAAGTTCCTCTTCAGCCGGGACTACTCCGTCGGGCAGGGACTCTCCTGCCATCCGGTATTCAAGTCCGGTGACTACGGGGATGGCCTTGCGAACAGTCAAAAAGATCGCCGTTCCCAAAGCGCTGAGAACGAGCATGGCGATCCAGATGGACCAGTTGAGATACGGCTCCGTGTAGAGGGGACGAGGCCAGGCGATATTGAGGAATTCGAAGATGGCCCAAATCACGGCGACCACGGCGAGCGGAATCGTCGCCTTGCCGAGCGTGAATGGGCCGGCACGCCATCGGCCGCGGAGATTGACTATGACAAAGCCCACAAGCGGAAAGAGGAACGAGAGGAAGAAGCCTCCGGAGGTGAAGTTGAGCATGAGCGTGTAGATGTTCTCGGCCACATTGCTGAGGAGGAATAACGCGGCGCCGACCACCATGGTGATCAGCAGAGGTCCCACGGGCTGGCGCTGTCTCCGGCTCAGGCGGGACAGCATCTGTGAAGCCGGAAGCGCTCTGTCCCTCGCGAACGACCAGATCATCCGCGATGCTGAGGTTTGCAGCGCGAGAAAGCTGGCCAGGAAGCCGATGACGAAGAGGATTTCGACGGGCTTTGCAATCTGGCTCCCGAGCTGCGAGGTGAGGGTGAAGTTCACGGGGTCGGCAACCTTGCCGCTGCGAACGGCGTCGAGATCCGGAACGGCCAGAATAAGCGCCAGGCTCGTGTACATGACAACCACAGCGATAAAGATGAGTGCAAAAAGGATCGCCTTGGGGAGGTTCTTTCGCGGCTCGCTGACTTCCTCGGCGATCGCGCCCGCACTCTCGAACCCGACGAACGAGAAGCCGATGAACACCATCGCAAGCAGGAATGGCCCGCTCACCGAAAGGTAGTCCGTTCCTTTAGCCAGGCCGGTGCTTCCGTCGAACAGCACTCCGATGGGGTTGCGCTGATGGAAGAACAGCAACCAGGTGCCGAGGCCGAGGGAACCCACGATTTCGGCGATGATGCTGGCAACCATGAAAACCTTCAACACCATCCGGCCGGCAAGGTTCACGATCGTGCCGAGAACCAGAACCACAAGAGCAATCCACGCCTTTTGAGCGCCGGTGGGGTTGTCGATGCCGATGACGTTGGCGATGAAACCCGCAGCGGCAATGGCGACCGTAGCCATCGCAATAAGCAAAGTCCACATGTATGCCCAACCGGCAAACCAACCGAATGTCCTACCTCCGAGTCGAGCTGACCACTGATAAATCGACCCCTCGATCGGCCAGCGGGAGACCAACATCGCGAAGACAAGGGCGACGAGGAGCTGGCCGCCAAACACGAGGAGAAAACCCCACCAAAAAGACGGGCCGGCGAGGGACAGGGCTACCCCGAATATGCCGTAGAGGGCCACGATAGGCGAGATGAATGCGAAGCCGAAAGCAAACGATGAAAAGAGATTAAAGTCCCGCTTGAGGGTGATGCCCTGGGTAGCATCGACCGTTCCGGAATGGGTCATGGTGGCCTCCTTTGGCTCCGGTAATTATCAAGTGGTACCGGAAGCACCGTCAGCTTTCCGACTCAAGTTGGGAAGAACCGACGAGAAGTCCCGGCCATATTGTAGGAAACTACAATGACCTTGTCTTTCAACCCCGTTTTTACCGGTATTTTTCGAATATTTTGGAGTGAAGGTAGTAGCAGTGGCCAAGACAATTGCTCCAGCATTCGGGCTGGAACTCGGACAGCTCGTTGGGGTGGTGGCGCTTGGCCTTCGTCTCATCGTGGGCTCCGAATGGGCCCTCCCCCGGGTCGTCAGTTGGGCACACGCCACTGAAATGACCGATCCCCGTCCACATTTACGGGGAGGTGAACTCGTGTGCACTGTGGGATCAGCCCTTCTTGATCCTGTCAGCTGCACCAGATTGGTTGAAGCTGTCCATGCGACGGGTTCGGCGGGAATCTGTCTCGGTATTGGGGAGGTGCACACTCAGATTCCCCGGGCGCTCATCAAAGAATGCCGGCGGCTCTCCGTGCCACTCATCCAAATGGCCCACGGAGTTCCCTTCCTCGCGATCAACGATGTTCTCGCCGACGCGCGCCTTCGCGAACAAGCAGGCACCAACCAGCGAAATGCAGAGTTGGTCAGCACGCTGCTCGCGGCCCTTCGTGATAGCGCGCCAATTGAGGACATCCTGAGCCTGTGCACTGCAGTCCTTGGGGGTTCGCTGAAATACCAGATTGCGGATGCGACCGGCGAGCCGCTACCCAAAGCATCGCTTATCGCGATCGCGAATGACGACCCTGGATCCCTGTCCATCACGACAGCGGAAGGGAATCTCCTGGCATGGACGGGTTCATCGCCCGCACCCGAAGCCGATGTACTCGGCCAGATTAGTAGAATCCTTGAAATTGCCAGGCACGAGAAGGACGATCACGAGAATCAGAACCGGCAACGCATTGGCCAGTTATTCGCCTTGGTCGCCGCGGGACTTGCGGATTCAGCTGCCCTGATGCCTGAGTTGCTTACAGCAGGCCTTGTCGGAAAACCGCTGACGATTTCGGCGTGGCCCGCGGAGACAGCATCCCTTCTCGCCGCGCACTTACCCGGCGCACTCATCGCTGACGCCCCCGAAACGACCTTCGTAGTCACGACTGGCTCTGACCCTGTTTACGACACGGCTCGTGATCTCGGCTTGGTCTGCGGGCATGGAAGCCCGGTTGAGGTGTCCCAGATTTCTCGTGGCATTGGGGAAGCTCGCGCAACGCTCGGTCTCGCACGCCGTCTCGGCAAAGTTGCCGGCCCGGAGAGCCTGACCACTCTCACTGGCCTCCTCGAGCAACAGCCGCCGGTAAGACTGGTCCCCTTCATCGACCAACTCATACGGCCACTGTTGGATCACGACAACCGTCGCGGAAGCCAACTTTTGACGACCCTCCGCACGTTCATCGAGCAACAAGGGGCGCTACAGTCGTCCGCAGATCTGCAGTATCTTCACGTCAATACGGTTCGTCATCGGCTTGCGCGAATCGCTGAGATCGTTGGTCGGAACCCCTTGGATGAGAGCGATCGGGCCTCTCTATCCATCGCGTTATGGGCCTACGACCGATCGCAACGATACATCGCTTGATGGCGGAGCCAGGAATGTCGATTTACCTACTCTGATTGTGACGCTTGCAATCGCGAATGCGTGTGCACAAGTATCAGATAGCAGTTCGACGTTCCACGGGACATCCCCATTGGTTGCGAGATACGGGCGAAGATCGATGACGACGTGCGGCCTGGAACGGTGGCGAGCATACCGGGATGGTGACGTTGGAATAGGAAAACCGTGAGCTGCTGCGAGCAAATGCAATCGTGCATGTGGCACCGGCATGGCTATCGCGGCGAGGAAGGTTCACGCAATCTTTCTGATTACGAGGTTTGGCAAGTCGGCACCGAGCTGCGGCGCAGGGAGAGCAGGTCGGCCGGTACACCCGGGGCTCGACCTCTAGTAAATCGCTGGAGTGATGATCCACAGGAGTCGGCTTGATTCGTGGTCGGGGTTTCGCCACCGATGCGGCAGACGGCACAGATAGGTTGCTGAGTCTCCTGGGTTGAGCCGGTACTCACGGCCATCCAGCCAGACCATCAGGTGACCTTCGATCACGATTACGCATTCCTCGTCACCGGGATGAGTATGCGGTTTAGTGCCGCTCGCCTGCCCAGGTTGGACCACGGATTCCACCACGACCAGACGGGCAGCCCATGCTGGGCTAACCCGGTAGTCATCCACACCCCGGCTACGCAGTGGTACCCGGTCCTGCGCGCGAACGACAGGCCCGTCTGCGTGAGCATCTCCAAAAAGGCTAGCGAAGGTTTCGCCCATCGCTTGGACTGTTTTCCCCAACGTCGCAACAGTGGGACTTACTTTGGCATTCTCGATGCGACTGATGTAGGAGGCGGTAAGACCGGCCCGGTGCGCAAGTTCTCGGCCGGAGAGCCCCTTTGCCTGACGGAGTTGGCGGATACGAGTGCCTACGTTCTGAGCATCCGACCCGGTTGACGGTGTTTCGGACTCAGTCATGCGCGCCTCCTAGGCGATAAGAGAGAATGGATAGGCTGGCCAGAACTTCGCACCGCTATCGCTGTCCTCCGCCGCCATTTCCACACTTCAGATTCATCCGGACACCGATTTGTCAACCGTTCTCCTACGCAGCAAATCCACCTGTGTTGAAATATGGTCACGGCGATTGACTTATCGTACATAGGTAGTCGATACTGATGCCCACCGCGAACCCTGGAGGGCATTTGTCAATTCTCAATGATGAGCTACAAGCCACGGAATCAGTCGAGCATTCGCTTATGCCGGTTCCCGAGAAGGCACGGACATCGACGGTGGCTCACCAGTTTTGGATCTGGTCCGGGGCGAATGTGGCTCCGATCAATTGGGTTCTGGGTGCTCTCGGGATTAATCTCGGGCTGAGTCTCCTGCAGACAATTCTGGTGTTAGTAGTCGGCAATCTGATCGGGATGGCGGTCTTCGGTTTCTTCGTCTTGATGGGACAGCGCACGTCTGTCAGCCAGATGGTGTTGTCTCGAAGTGCCTTTGGCCGTCGCGGCGCCTACGTCCCAGCACTACTTCAGGGTCTACTCGCGATCGGCTGGTGCGCGATCAATACCTGGGTGATTCTCGATCTCGTAGTGGCCCTATTTGCCAAACTGGGTTTCAACGGCGGTCTCGTGTTCAAAATTATCGTGGCGGTGCTCGTCATGGCGCTACAGGTCTGGCTTGCTGCTGTGGGATTCCGCGCCATTGCCCGGTTCGAACGCTGGACCGTCCCCATCACGCTGATTGTGCTGGCGGCGATGACGGCATTCGCATGGACTAGTTCTGGCGTGCATTGGGGATATGCCGGAGGCGGGCTGAAAGGCACGGCTCTGTGGAGCGCCCTCAGCACTTTGATGACGGCAATCGGTATCGGCTGGGGAATCACCTGGTTCGCGTACGCCTCGGATTATTCGAGATTCGTGTCTCGCACCGTCTCCCCGCGCAAGCTCTATTTTGGGAGTGTCCTCGGGCAGTTCATCCCCACCGTGTGGCTTGGGATCTTCGGTGCGACGCTTGCCACCATTTCCCAGACGGTGGATCCCGGGCAACTCGTCGTCAACGCGTTTGGGTTCTTGGCTATCCCGGTGATCTTCTTTGTCATCCATGGGCCGATCGCAACTAACGTTCTTAATATCTACTCTTGCAGCCTCTCGGCGTTGACACTCGACTGGAAGATTGACCGGCGCAGGCTCAGCTACGGCGTCGGAATTCTCGCCCTGGCTTTCAACATCTACCTGATTGTGAACGGTCAGTTTGCCTCGGATCTAGACGCCTGGCTGAGCGGCCTTGTCACCTGGGTCGCGCCATGGGCGACGATCATGCTCATCCACTTCTACGGGGTAAAAAAGGGAAACATCGATGTTGGCGCTCTGTTCCAACCACCGCGAAGCGGAGTGCTCGCGGATGTGTCGTGGCCGGCAATCATTGCCTTTGTGCTCGGAATCGTCGCAACCTGGAGTTTTGAGTACGCGGTACCGACGTGGTTGCAGGGACCGGCGGCGATCGCGCTCGGGGGCATCGACCTGTCATGGTTGGCTGGTTCGATCGTTGCCGGGCTGGCCTACGTGATCGGGCTACGCGTTCAGAGCGATCGGGCCCGACTCGAGCTCGCAACGAAGTGATTCCATCGGCTCAGGATGCCACCCGCCCCGCCGAGCCCATCCAGTGGCCAGCGGGTCCGCGGGCTGCTGCTGTATCTGGGTTTGGCATGGAGGCGGAGTCGGCCGTGCTCGCGATTAATCCAGAGAACTGCCGACGACTTTCGGTAGTGTCGCACCAGGCGTAGGGTCCGGTCACCGACATGCCTCGAATTCTTGCAATGCTGCCTTGTACGAACTGCGCGCGACATTTTTCCGCCCTGGTTACACGGCGGAGCGGTATCCCGATCTGGTCCGCCGGGTCCTCGATAACGGGCACGAGGTGGCCCATCACGGCTACCTGCATGAAGCGATCCAAGGCATGAGCGAGCAACAGGAAGCCGACGTGTTGGATCGGGGACTCAACTCGCTGGAGCGGATTACCGGGCAGCGGTCGGTCGGACACCGCGCACCGATGTGGGAAACGACCTACACGACAGCGCAGCTTCTTCTCGATCGCGGATTCCTCTGTGACTCGAGCTTGATGGAGTGCGATGTTCCCTGGGATCTCGCCGAACGACCAGGTGACGGCGCAGGAAGCATCGTCGAAATTCCGGTCTCATGGTCGCTCGATGAATGGGAGCAGTATGCGTACTTACCGGACGTTTTCGGATCAGGGCTCATCGAAGATCCAGCTCAGAGCCTGTCAATGTGGCACGCTGAACTGGTTGAGGCGCACGCCGACGGCACGGGCTTCACACTCACCGCTCATCCGTTTCTCTCGGGACGACTCGGCCGGCTGCGAGCCCTAGAAAAACTGGTCACCACGATGACCGGCTGGTCTGACCTATGGGTGACCACGGCTGGAGAAGTCGCTTCTCACACCCGATCGTGTAGCCTCACTCCACGTGCTTTCCCGCAACCCGAGATCTGAGCCTGCCGTGGATGAATCAGCCAGCATTGGTCCGGTCAAGGGCACGGAGGTGCCTCGATATGCCGGTTCTCGGGCCTTTGCTCCGTTGCCGCGCGTCGACGCGGTCTTGCGGTGTGAAATCGCCATTCTCGGGGTACCGTTCGACGGCGGAGCCTCGTTTCCTCGCGGCGCTCGATTTGGTCCCTCGTCGATCCACCAGGCATCACGTCGCCTTCGGCCGGCTGTTCATCCTGAACCCGCGGCGTCGCCGTCCCTGGTGATTGAGGCCGTTGATGCGGGTGACGTGCCCTGCAGTTCATTCGACATCGATGAAGCGCTGCAGCAGATCGCTGATGCCGCTCGCGTAGCCATCGAGCGGGAGCAAAAATTCCTTGCGGATGCCGGATTCGGGTCTTCAGTTATCCGTGCCGGCGATTTCGATCGGCTCGGTGCGGCCGAAGTCGTGGGTCGAGCACGCGAAAGGGTGGGTGATGCGCCGGTGTACCTGTCGGTGGATAGCAATGTTCGTGAGCCTGCATGTGCGCCAGGCACCGGTACCCCCGAGAGGGGAGGTTTCACCTCGCGCGAGCTTCTCGCTCTGCTGCGAGGGATGCCAGGTGAGCAATTGGTCGCGGCGGATGTGATTGACGTCAACTCGGCTCATGGCCACGCAAGGACCACTTCGCTTGCGGGTGTATCTGTCGCGGACGAGACCACATCCCGCATGGCTGGTGGCGCGCTGTCAGCACCTGGAGCGCAGGCATGATCGATTTGATTGTGCGTCAGGCTCGCGTGGTCGGCAGCGACAGCGATGCGCTGGTGGATATCCATGTGGAGAATGGTCGTTTCACAGCGATTGTTCCCAGTGTGATCGATGGGGCCGCCCTGGGTGTTCCTGGTGCCGCACACGCCCCTACCACTATCGATGCCGGTGGCGCACTGATCAGCGCACCGTTCGTGGAGCCGCACGTGCATCTTGATGCGACGCTCACTGCGGGCGAGCCTCGGTGGAACGAGAGCGGCACGCTGTGGGAGGGCATCGCCTGCTGGACGGAGCGCAAACCGCTGCTCACTCGCGATGACGTTGTGGCTCGGTCCGAGGAAGTTTTACGCTGGTATGCAGCCAATGGTGCCCTGCACGTGCGCTCGCACGTCGATATCACGGACCCCGACCTGGTCGCTTTAGATGCCCTGCTCGAGGTGCGAGACCGCGTCCGCGACGTCATCGGACTTCAACTGGTCGCGTTTCCACAGGAAGGAATTTGCTCGTTTCCGCGGGGCGCAGAGCTGTTGGAGGAGGCGGCACGCCGCGGGGTTGACGTCATCGGTGCGATCCCGCATTTCGAGGACACCCGCGAAGACGGAGTTCGCTCGGTTGAGATCGCGATCGACATCGCTGAGCGGTACGGTCTGCAGGTCGACGCGCATTGCGATGAGATCGATGATGAGCAGTCGCGATTCATCGAGGTGCTCGCTACCCAGGCGCTTCGTAGCGGACTTCGTGACCGGGTGACGGCCAGTCACACTACCGCCATGGGCTCCTATAACGAGGCGTACAGCTACAAGCTGCAGCGCATCATCGCGAGGTCGGGTATCAACATTGTCTGCAACCCAATCGTCAATCTTCACCTTCAGGGCCGGTTCGACTCCTACCCGAAGCGCCGCGGTCTCACCCAGGTGAAAGAGTTGCTCACGGCCGGGGTGAATGTGGCTTTCGGGCATGACGACATCATGGATCCGTGGTATCCGATGGGCACCGCAAACCCCATTAGCGTGGCATTCGTGGGCGCTCACGCCACACAGCTCACCTCGCCCGCCGAGGTTGCCGAGTGCTTTCGAATGATCACCGACCGGCCGGCTGCGGTGCTCGGGTTGTCAGCCGAATACGGCATCGCTGTTGGTCGTCCGGCAAGCTTCGTTATCCTTCCGGCTGCCAATTCCTTCGACGTGATTCGCCGCCAGGTACGACCTACGCATGTAGTAGCCCACGGCACTCTGATAGCGACAGCACCGGCCGTCGTCACCACATTGCGCTGGCCGGGCCGCGACGTGGAGGAAATTGACTTCGTGAGAAAGCAGGATGCGGTCGACTGAGCAACGGGGTAGCCCTCACGGTCTGAGATTCACAACCTTGTTCCGTGATGGCACCCACGTGTACGGGTATTTGTGGCATGCAGAGTCGTAACAATAAGTCGTCGCTTTGCCTTCAAAAGTAGAACCGCGGTGACGTCCATGTCTCGCTTTGTGATCGCTTGGATTACTGTCATCGTCGAATAACCCTCGCGTTCAGGTGGTCGCGAAGGTAATTAAAATTCAAGGGGTGCGCAGGTAGGTGATATCGGCCACCCTGACCTGTTTTGAGTTGGCGTCAACAGGCAAAAAACGTCTATTCAAAAATGCTAGAAACACGATTAGCGAGACACACCCTCGCTAGCCAAGTCCGGGACTGGCTCCGCGGGCAAAAAACCCAAGACAACAATTAGCAACTACAGGAGCATCACGTACGGCGCAGAAGCAGCACGCACGTCCGCCGCGTTCAGCTCGAGATGTCTTTGCGGCGGAACCACAAGACCGCCGCAGTGGTGAAGAGCAGGGCGTAGATCGCGGCCGACAGCACGGAGTCGGCGATTGGGGCGTAGTCGATGCGGGCGTTGAAGAACTCGCGGAAGGCATCCGTGTTCCACGTGGGCAGGTAGTGGCGCACCTCCCCCAGATCCGGAATGCGCTCGAGGATGCTTGACAGGATGGACGTGATCACGACCCCTCCCGCCGCCGCGAGCGGGGCCTCCGCGAGAACGGTGAACATCGTTCCGAGTGCGGCCGCCCATGACAGGTGGAGGCAGATAATCGCCACCGCCGCCAGGATTCGCAGGAGGGATTCACCCATCCCGAGCTGCGGTCCGACGGGGATCTGGATGCCGCCACCACCGTAGGAGATCGTTCCGACCAGCAGCGACATGCCGGTGAGCAGCAGGATGCCGACCACGAGAACGGTCCACGACACCAGCACCTTCACGAACAGCAGCCGGGTGCGCCCCACGGGAATCGTGAGCAGGTACTTCAGCGTGGATCTCGACGCCTCGCCGGCGATCATGTCACCGAAAAGCAGTGCCACGACGAGGGTCAGCAGGAATCCGGCGGTGATCACGAGGATGAACGCCGTGAACGTCGTGCCGCTCGCCTGCGCAAACGCGGCGAGGTCGGTCCGTCCGGCCGCGGGACCCCCGGCTCCACCGATGAGGAAGGCGAGGCGCACGACCACCGGAAGCAGAGCGAAGATGATGAGCACGACCCGGACGCGCCACTGGCTGATCTGCCGGGCAAATTCGATCCGGATCGGCATGGTGCGGCGAACGGAGACGGCGGCCCCGGGGATTCGGCCGGGGCCCCACGGAGACGACGTCGGAGCCGAGGTCGCCGCCGAAGCGGGAGCCGGGATCGAGGAAGGCATTTCTGTCGCGCTCATTAGATGATCCCTTCCGTGCCAACCATCTCGAGGAAAGTCTCCTCGAGATGCCGCCCGCGGGTGACCGAGCGGATGCCGATCCCGTGCTCCGTGATCGCGGCCACGACGGCCTCCGGGCCGTTCCCCGCCGGCAGCACGCGGATGGTACCGGGGGCGGTCATGAGCGCCTCAGCGCCGTCGAGTCGATGGACGGCGTGCAGGGCGGCCTCGACATCCGTCACCTCGATGGTGAGCTCGGTTGATTCTCCGGCGAGTTCTGCGACGGGTCCCGCGGCGAGCAGGCGGCCGCGGGCCATCACCACGACGTCGGAGCAGGTCTGTTCGACCTCACCGAGGAGGTGCGACGACACGATGACGGTGCGTCCGGTCTCGGCGTAACGGCGAAGCACCCCGCGCAGAGCGAAGATCTGGGGCGGGTCGAGTCCGTTGGTCGGCTCGTCGAGAATGAGAAGTTCTGGCATCCCGAGCATCGCCTGTGCAATGGCCAGGCGCTGTTTCATGCCCTGGCTGTAGCCGCCAACGCGTCGTTTCACCGCCGAGCCGAGGTCGGCGATATCCAGCGCCTCGGCCAGGCGCGCGTCCGCGCGAGGACGCCCCGACGCGGCCCAGAACAGCTGGAGATTGCGTCGGCCGGAGAGGTGAGCGAGGAACCCCGGTCCTTCGATGAAGCAGCCGACCCTCGTCAGCACCCGGGATCCCGGGGAGACCTTCTCGCCGAAGATCTCGATCTCGCCCGCGTCGGGTCGAAGCAGTCCGGTGACCATACGGAGCGCGGTGGTCTTGCCCGCACCGTTTGGGCCGAGAAGGCCGAGCACCTGGCCCCGTTGCACCGTGAACGAGAGGTCGTCCACCGCGCGGAACCCGGCGCCATAGGTCTTGGTGAGGCCACGGATCACCAGCGGAGGCGCGTCATCCGCTCGCCCAACTGGTGGCCCAACGACTGGCCCGACGACTGGCCCAGGGTGATCCCGGCGTCGATCGGCGATCGCCGCGATCGCCGCGAGGATAAGGCCGAGCAAGATAACGATCGGGATGCCGATGAGCGCCGCCGTCGACGGCGCACCGCCACCGACGGCAGGGTCCGCTGTGGCAACCGTTGGCAAGGAGAGGGTGCCCTCGGTGTTCACGACGAAGGACGCGGATGTGGCGGAGCCCTGGTAGCCCGCATCCGTCGTACGAAGCGAGAGGGCGATCTTGTCGCCGCGCTCGAAGCGCCAGGTCGTTGCCGGCAGGGTCAACCGCACCCGGGTCGCCGAGCCGTCCGCGGGGAGGGAAACGCGCATCGGCGCGACACCACCACCGACCGCGATGTCGGAGTCTCCCGAGGAGACCCGCAGCTGGGCGAACAGCAGCACCTCGACCGGGGCGCCGGATCGCGAGGGAACACGCACCTCTCCGCGGAAGCGCGGCAGCCGCACGTCGACCGTCACCGTCGGGGAGCCGGCGAGTACAAAGGGAGTGCTGATAGATCCGGTGGCAAATTTCGCCTGTTGTGCGGGCTGCGCGACAGTACCGGCGATTCCGCTGCCGCTGCCCCCGATGCCTCCGGTGCCCCCGACTCCCCCGATGACCGAGTCGACCGCGCCGATTCCTGGCAGCGAGGAGATCGTCGCAGGGACCCCTCCGGGGGGATTCACGACGATGCCGAAGCGACCATTCAGCGGCAGCTGTCTGAGGCCGCCACCATTCAGCCCCGGATACCGCGCGGCGACGCGGGTCTCGGCGAATCCGCGGGCCGAGGTCGGCACGGTGAATGAGAAGGGTTCTGATGAAGCATGTCGAGGGGATCTGACACGCAGGTGGGCGGAGAGCCACTCGTCTACGACACCGGCCGTGCCGGCCGTCTGGCCTCCGTCGTGCCCTCCGGCGAACCAGGACACCGTTACCGGTGCGCCCGCCGCGGCGATCGCGCGCTCGTTCGCGTCGGCTTGGTCGAGTCCGAAGAGCGTGTCCTGCCTGCCCTGCAGAAGCAGTGTTGGCGCGGTCATGCCTGAGAGCACCGAGGCGGGAGAGGATGCCCCGAGGAGCGTGCGATCCGCGGCATCAAGCTGCCCGCCACCGACGAGTTTCGTATACAAGGTGCAGAGCTCGGCGGTGAAGCGCCCGCAGGCTCCATAGAACGGCGATGCCGCGGCGCCGAAAAGCTGGGTCGCCCAGGCCTGCTTGAAGACGCCGGGCGCTGGCCCCGCGCCATCCGCTGCCGCCGATTGGGGCACAAGCGCTTGCGCGAGGTCATTCCAGGTGATGGCCGCGACGACCGTGACAATGCGCGGGTCTGTCGCGCCGAGAATGAGCGCGAGCGCGCCCCCGTAGGAGGCTCCGACGACGCCGATGACCGGTTTGCCGTCTCGCGTCTCAACCTGCGGGCGGCTGGCCAGCACATCGACGAGCCGTTTCGCGTCGGCGACCTCGTAGTCGAGGGAGTCGAGGGAGATCCGTCCGCCGGAACGACCGAATCCGCGTGCGGAGTATGCCATTACGACGTAGCCCTCGCGGCGCATCCGTTCGGCATCTTTCGCGACCGAACGCTTGGATCCGCCGAATCCGTGGGCAAGAAGTACAGCCGGGGCGGGGCGGGATGTCGCTGGCAGGTACAGGTCGACGTCCAGGCTGATGGTCGCAGCGGATCCCGGTGCCGCTGGCACGGCGACGCGAAAGGTCTGGGACGGTCCCGATACTTCAGCGACTGGGGCGGCGGATGCGGCGGCGGTGGGGGCGACCAGAACTGCGAACATCACCACCGCGCCGAGTGCCATCCGCCAGCCGCGGCCGTGTGAGCGGCTCATGGAATTGTCCTTCGAGTGACAGGGTGATGGAGGACCGAGCATACGTGGTCGGGCCGAAAACTCGCCTTTGTGGTCTGTTAACTCCGCTGCGCGAGATCCCCGGGGCAGGCCAGTTCTCACAACGTTGAACATTCCCTCCTGCGAGGTGTCCACCAAACGGGGTCAAGGCCAGATAGACAAGCCGATGTGCTCTTCGCGATCGCGTTCGCCCGCAGTACCTCACGAGTCTTCCGCTCCAACTCGACCAACCATCAATAGTCATGCCGGGCCGAAGGCCGACCTTGATCTCGGCTCAATGCACCCACCCGCGCAATGCGTCTATCAGGGTACCGAGCTTCGGTCAGGCGCCACGCTGACGCGCTCCACCAGTCCGAGCATCCAACACCAGGCTGACCACGCATTGGCGAAGTTGCTCCGGATACTTCCTCCCACTGCCATGATCCTCAACTCTTCAGGTGATCAAGAACCTCCATTAAACTTGGGGCAAGACAGCTAGCGTGTGGTGGATCGTCGACCGGTTGTTGAACGTATGACCAAGGAG
>ENA-OFCD01000726-OFCD01000726.1-metagenomes-genome-assembly--contig:-NODE-726-length-19436-cov-4.352097_pt1 | contig 19436 bp, 17 predicted proteins | sample MGYA00153392_OFCD01 | MGnify analysis MGYA00153392
ACGGCCAGCGTGAGTAGGTAGGCCGTTATCGTGATTCCGACGGTGACCGACGGAACTCCGAGTGAACGTCCTATGCTCGGGGCCGCCGTGGTGAGGATAGTGCCGTCGAGGTTCTCCATGAAGAACGTACCGGCCACGAGTAGCGCAATGTTCCTTTGCCGGTTGTGTCCCCGTGCGCCCGAAACTGGCGTGTGGGCGGCGACTACTCTTCCACCCGCAGGAGTGCCTCGTTGTGCTTGAGGAAGCCGGGTTTCCACGGTGGGTCGTAGCGCGCGAAGTACAGGTTGCCCGCCGGTCGCAGTCCGGCACGCGCGACCGCCGCAAGCAACAACTCCCCGTTCTCCTCAAAGCGAGCATCCGTCCATCCACCGCTGAAGCGCCGAGCAGCCACGTGACCGGCTGCGACGGCAGTCGTCGTGACAGCGGCGTCGGTTGGTACGGGTACCGTCGAGGGATCGGTGCCCTCTGGCAGCACGAAACTCACCGTGTGCGTGCGCTCGCCGAGCGGCTCCTGCGTCACCGGAGCGGTCATCGGAATGCGCGTGGCCTGTGCATTCCGACCGCTGATGTACCTGATGAGCGGGCGGAAGCCGAGATTTCCGGCACGGAAGAAGTCGCCATCCACCGTCACCTGCACGAGCACGTGATCGGGATATCGCCGGAGTTCGAATTCGTCGAAGGAGCGCTCGACCTCGAAGGGCTGCTGTTCGGTCATGCTCTGAGCTGTTCGGTCATGTGCTGAACGGTACGCCGATCGTGTGCGGTCGGGTTGCCCGGTCTTCTTGTTTCACAACTATTTCAGAATCACGCGAGGGCGTCGGTGCCGGTCCGGAATATCACTGTGCGACCGAGTGACTACCGCCGCTGTGCGAAAGTGATGACGCGCCCTGGCGCACGAGATTCCCTCAGTATTCTTCGGAACAGATCACGTTTATGTCTCTTTTCACCATCGCTCGCCCACCTCTGTCCAGCATCACACAAATGTCGGTGGCTCCTGGGAGAGTCTGTTCATGGGCGATGAACTCGAACTCCTGCGACAGGCAATCAGCCTGCTCGAGCGAGTGTCGCACGCCGCGCCCGTGGCACACGGTGACAACGAGCCCTGCGAGTTGACGACAGTCGCCGAAACCGCCGACCGCCTCGGTGATTTCGTTTGCGTGCAGAGCCCAGGCGAGATCGACGAGAGGTTTCGTTGGAACCCGGCAGTGCGGGGCTGGCGTTCCACTGCGGCCACCGGGGGCCGTCTGGCGAGAGAGATTTGACTGGGACGGCGCTGAGCCGCGGTTCCTCCGCGACCAGAACCGCGCGCGCGGTCGAGTCGCGCACTACCGAACAGGGCAATCGGGTGGAGCGCATTCGGGATCCGCACAGGCGCGACCAGCGGCAGCTCGACGTGCTCGTCAACCTCGTCATACCTGATGCAGCTCGTCAACCTCGTCATACCTGATGCGGGTAGCTGACGGTCGGCTTCAGACGCTCGCCCCGGTGTGGCTGAATGCGCAGCAACAGTGGCGACCGATTGGACGATCACGAGTGATGACAACGGCAGCACGCGAGCCGCAGTCCGGGTCAGCGACCGGGAATGACCAGGAGTGAAATAATCAGGCGCACTATCTCGGCAATGGCGACCGGAGTGATCAGGATGGCGCCCACGCCGAGTGCAAGGAGCCACAGGCGCGCGCGCTGTCGGGCGGCATCCACCTGCATTCGAAGCTGCTCAAATTGCGACAACCGGTCCGAAGTGTCATTCATTGTCACGGGCTCGGTATGCCAGGTACTTCGCTCCTCGGCAAACATCGAGAAGTGGGCGACGGCGCGATCCGACAGCACGCGGGGTCGTCTCACCAGCCAGCGCTTAAGGGTATTGCTGGAGAGTACGGTAACGCGCGGTCGCTTGCGCCCGGTCGTGATGGACGCCGGATTCACCACCACGATGAGCGGGGTCACGGAGACCGGGCGTCCGGTCACGCTGCTGAGCAAGCGGGCTGCCCGCTCGGCCTCATGGGCCGACTTTCGCATGTGCTCCTGCTTGTAACCGTTCACCAGGAACGTGCTTCCGCCAATCCATATTTTCTTGCCTGAATGATTCCTGGTGTTAATTGTGAAAATGCCACCGGGGCCGAGGATCACGTGATCGATGTCGGCGCTTCCTGAGCCCACTTGCACCGCGTGCAGTACCGTCCACTCGTCTCCCAGCTGAGCGAGCGCGTTCGCGACCACGATCTCGCCGAGAGCGCCGCTGTACCAACTGCGGGCATCCGGATGCAGCGGGCTGTTGCCGAGCGCTCGAGCGAGTCGACCGCGGGGTGTAGCCACCTCTTGGCGAGCAAGGCACTCCTGCATAACGGCGTATGCCGGGCCGCGCGCCCGGAGGTTCGGTTCGATGGACCAAGAGCCGGGTTCGAGGTCCACATTCGAAGCGACCGCACTCGACACGTCGACCTGTGCTGCGGTAGCGGTCGGGGCCGGGATCGCTGGTTTCCCGATAACTTCCTCGGCGTCAGGTCGTGCCGAAGGAACCGGTACCGCGGTGTGTGCGGAGACGCTGAAGGGTTCCCTGTCAAACCCGCTGGTGAAGGAGAGTCCGGGAAGCAGCGGTCCGGTGGTGATCGGGCCTGAGAACGGGGACTCCTCAGCAGCGCTTGAGACCTCGAGACGGGTTGTGGGTTCGCCGCGGAGCGACGGCCCGGTCTGCACCGCCGATGTCGTGTCGTGCACTGCGCTCGCACCCCTGTCGTTCATCGCTCCCCCAAGCTCCGATGATTCGAGGCTAGACGGGGGATCAGACAGTGTGCAGCCCCAAAACGGGCAGCCCCAGAATGGGTGGTAGCGGCGAACGGGTGTCCCGTGTGCCTCGTGAGCTCAACGCACCCGCGCCAGCCGGCGAGAGCCGCTCGGCAGCGATCCCCACGTGGCGCGATCTTCCGCAACCGCTGCGAAGTCGGCGACAGCGTCATCCGAGAGCGTTCGGGAACACTCGGAGAGCCACTGGGTCACCAGATCCGCCGGCAGGGTGACGACGCGCCGTGCGGGGTCGCCGCCGAACGACAATGAGAGAGGGTTCATGACCGCGATGACCGGAGTCGCCCGAACGGTCTGACCCAGTACTGCACTCAGCCGAGCGGATGCCCGATCCGCAGCATTGCGCGCATCGCGCACCTGGTTTGTCGGCCGACCATTGACCCAGAGCACATCTTCGTCGACCCAGACCTTGGCGTTACCCTGCACCCTGGTGGTGATGAGAAAGAGTCCGCCAGGCCCCACGACCAAGAAGTCGGCGTCAAGCTCGCCGAAGACATCGAATGCGCGAAGCGCCGTGAAGCGGTCGTCGAGCGCCGTCAGCATGCGCCCGAGTTCGAACTCCGTTGGAGGCTCGGTGCTCCATCCCCGTGTGGCCACCGGTGCGCCCCCGCGACCGAACAGACCACTGAAGCTGAAACCGACGCGCTGCGCCTTCTTCATGGTGACACCCTGCGCGCGACCGTGCCGCCTCGAATCGGCCTCTCTGTGCGCTGCAAGATCTGTCACTGCTTCCCCCGGGTTGTTATCTGATCACGCTAACGGGAGCCCTCAGACCGTCGACAGTCCCCAAAAAAGGGCACGCCTGAACGGGGGTATCGCACGGGCCTCGGCGGGGACGTATGCCGCCGGGCGCATGCTGTTTTGCGCACCGTGAATACGCAGCATTCCGTCTTACGCTGCTTGTATGTCCCCCGCCCGCAGGTCGCATTCGGAGCCCATCTATCGGGCGGCGATAAGCCTTGGTATTGGCCTGTTCCGATTCTGGAGACTCCGCCGCATCGAGACCGGTCTCGACAATCTGCCCGCCGCCGGCGGTGCGGTGCTGTCCATGACCCACTTCGGGTACCTCGAATTCGCCCTCGTCGAATGGGTGGCTTGGAGGAGTAACCGACGACGCATTCGCTTTCTCGTGACCAAGCGCGCTTTTGACAAGCCGGGTATCGGCTGGCTGCTCAGAGGCATGCATCACATTCCCGTCGATATGGAACGCGGGGCGGCCGCCTATGCCGAAGCCGTCGCCGCTCTTCGATCCGGCGAATTGATCGGGGTGTTTCCCGAAGCGGGCGTCAGCGCATCATTCGAAGTTCGTGAGCTCAAGACCGGCGCCGTACGTCTGGCGGCAGAGGCAGGAGTTCCGGTGATTCCGGTGGCGGTCTGGGGCGGGCAGCGGCTGATGACTAAGAACCATCCGGTGCCGTTCCGCGCACGGTTCGGGGTACCGATCTCCTTCGCTTTCGGTGCACCGATTGACATTGCCTCGACGGACGACCCCCGGGCCGTGACGGACTCGCTGCGGAAGACGATGCAGGGCATGGTCGATGACCTTCAGTCCGGCTATCCGGTCACCGGCACCGGACAGTGGTGGCAGCCACGCTCGCTCGGAGGCACCGCGCCGACACCCGCGGAGGCCGCGGCGACGGAGGCCGAACGCGCGAGAAGGCGCGAACAGTCACGAACCACAATTACCGGTGCACCATGATGCAGGCCCGTGGGGAGGAGTGGCCGTCATGCCCGCCGGGTTCCCTCGGAGTTAGGCCGAGACCGGTTTCGTTGGCAGCAGGATGATGCTCGGCCTGGCGCTGGGGTCCCGGTAACCAAGACCCCGATAGACACTCCCAGCGACGAAAAGTCGGTGCAGTGTCCATTCGAAGATGCCACCCCGCCCGACACAATCCACTCGCCTTCAGACCCGGTCTCGACATCGGGAATTCACTTTGCCTGCACCCGCTCCCGCTCCCGACGGGCTCTCGCGCTACGCCCCCGAATTACCGGTCGGTGTTCACTTTCTTGCAGGATCGGCGAAATTGGGGCTTCCGGCGTGCGGCAGACTGGTGTGCGATGTCCGCCGGCATCGACAGTCCTTCGATTGACCACCACTTCGATCTGCGACAACACCGATCGACGATCACTTCGGGAGCCAAAATGACGATCCGTGTCGCCGCCGATGGATCTGCCCTTGGCAACCCGGGCCCGGCCGGGTGGGCCTGGTACGTTGACGACACCTGCTGGGCGGCTGGCGGTTGGAAGCATGCCACTAACAACCAGGCCGAGCTCACGGCGGTGCTCCAGTTCTTTCGTGCGACCGCCCACCTCGACGACGACCTGCTGATCCTCTGCGACAGCCAGTATGTGATCAACTGCGTCACCAAATGGCTGCCCGGCTGGAAGAGCAAGGGCTGGCGAAAGGCTGACGGTAAGCCCGTGATGAATGTGGACCTTCTGCAGGAGATCGACACGGAGCTGCCCGGTCGGCAGTATCGCTTCGAGTGGGTGAAGGGCCACGCGAATCATCCGCTCAATGAAGCAGCGGACTCTCGCGCCCGCGCCGTGTCGGAGGCCTACCAGCGCGGGGCAACGATTCCCGCCGGGCCGGGCTTCGTGCGTGCGGGCGACGGCGCCGTGGGGCGCCCGCTCGAGCCCCGCCCTTCCCCCGCTCGATTGACAGAGTCGACGCCGGCAATCCCGGCTGCCCCGCCCCCGTCGCTCTTCGACTTCGACGAGCCCTCGAGCCGGCAATCGGACGGCGCCGAGACCGTCGACGTGATCGTGACCCTCACCGCCGTCGAATTCGAGCGTCTGGCTGCCCGGGCACGAACACGGGGCGTGCGTGCCGAACAGGTACTGCGCGACCTGATTTGATCCGCTACTCCTGCAGGCCGAGAAATGGTCGGCGGGTTACGCCGAACTCGTCCCGAAGCGCCGTCATCGCGGCGTAATATCCGGCAAGTCCGTGCACGGCGGGCCCGGGCGGCGTGGACGACGAGCACAGGTAGAGCCCGCGGGCGGCGGTGCGCCACGGCGTCGGCGACAGCACCGGGCGGGCGAGCAGTTGCGCAATGGTCACATCTCCCGCCGCGATGTCCCCCCCGATGTAATTCGGATTGTGCCGTTCGACGTCTACCGCAGAGCGGCTCACCGACGCAAGGATCGTATCTCGGAATCCGGGAGCATAGCGTTCGATCTTCGCGGTGATCGCCTCGGTGCGATCCTCCACGGAACCTCGCGGCACGTGGGTATAAGCCCACAGCACATGTTTACCTTCCGGCGCTCTTGACGGGTCGAAGGGGGTCGGCTGACTCACGAGAACGTAGGGATCCTGGGGATGCCGTCCGGCCGCGACATCCGCTTCGGAGGTCTCCATTTCCTGGCGGGTTCCCCCGACATGGAGAGTCGCGGCTGCAGCGAGGCGGTCGTCTGTCCACGGCACCGGTCCGGAGAGTGCGAAGTCGACCTTGGCGACCGCATTGCCATAGCGGAATCGATCGAGCGAACGACGGTAGCGGTCGGGCAGCCGATCGCCGGCGATTCGCGAGAGTGCTCGCGGCGTGACATCGAAAAGGATCACCCGCGCCGGCGGAAGTTCCGCGATGGAAGTAATCTCCGTGCCCGTGACAATCTCGCCCCCGTGCGAGAGCAGGTCATCGGCCATCGCGTCGGTGATCGACCGGCTGCCCCCGATCGGGATCGGCCAGCCGCGTGCGTGGCCCGTCGTGGCGAGCACGAGGCCGGCTGCGGCGGTCGACAGGCTGGGAACCGGTCGAATCGCGTGCACATTGACTCCGGTGAGCATCGCCGGCGCGAGGTCGTCGTGAAAGCGCAGATTCCAGCCGCGACTCCCTTGCTCGAGAATACGCACCCCCAGTCGAGCGAGTGTGACCGGATGCCTCGGCAACTGCAGGACCTGCGACCCGGCGAATTGCGCCACCTGGTCGGCATGGCGCACGAGTGGACCCAGCAGCCGCTTCCACGCTGCCCCATCGACACCCAGGCCGTCGACGGTGCGATCCAGGTCACGCCAGGCGATGCCGGAGCGGCCGTCGTCGAGAGGGTGCGCATACGAGATCTCCGGCACGATGAAACTCACGCGTTTTTCGAGCTCGAACGCACGGAAGAAGCCGGAGGACAAGGCCTGGGGATGCACGGCCGAGCAGAGGTCGTGGAGGAACCCCGGAAGCGTCAGCTCCTCGGTGCGCGCTCCCCCACCGATCGCGTTTTCGCGCTCGTAGACCCGCACCGAGAGCCCGGCCCGCGCGAGTACGACCGCCGCCGCCAGGCCGTTCGGTCCGGCTCCGACGACAATCGCGTCACATTCGTCCATTCCCCCACCCTTGCACAGTCGAGGAAGTTCTCTGGGGCCTCGACAGGGGCAGCGATTGGTGTACAGGCACCCGTGGGACACTGGGGACGGCTCCGGGCGACAGCGCTGGGACCGGGAGGACGATGGTATGACCGGCTCTGCGGTGCTCGACCTCTTACTCGTCGTCCTGCTTGTCGTCTACGCAGTATTTGGATTCCGGCGTGGCTTCATCCTGAGTGTCGGCAGTTTCATCGGAATCGTCGCGGGAGCGACAGCCGCGTTTTTTGCGATACCGCTGGTCACGGGCTGGGTCACCGCAAGCCAGTTCAGATTACCGGTGATTCTCGTGGTGGTCGTGGCTCTCATCGCGCTCGGGCAGGGCGCCGGATCGGCGCTCGGCCGGGTCATCCGCCGACGCGTCGACAAGACACCGCTTCGCGCAATCGATCGGCTGTTAGGGGCCGCGATCACGCTCGTCGCCGCCGCGCTTGTCGTGTCGATGCTCGCCTTCGGGTTCGGATCTCTCGGCGTGCCTGTCGTATCCCAGGCCATCGGATCATCAACCGTCGTCTCGACGATCGAGCGGGTCACTCCCGATCCGGTCAAAGCACTCGAAGCGAAGGTACGGTCTCTGTTCGCCCTCGACGGCCTTCCGCGCCTGTTCGAAGCGATTGGAACCGGAACTGCGCTACCCGTGCCAGAGTCGGGCGCGACCGCCGCCCAGCAGGCATCCGCCCGCTCCGTCGTGAAGATCACCGGCAACGCCTACCAGTGCGGACAAAACCAGTCGGGAAGCGGATTCGTCTCCTCCTCCGGGCGCGTCGTCACCAATGCTCATGTCGTGGCTGGCGTCACGCAACCGGTCGTGCTCACCCCCTCCGGCTCCACCTACACCGGTCGGGTCGTCTACTTCAACGCCGTGCAGGATCTCGCCGTGATCGCCGTCACCGGGCTGCCGACCGCTCCTCTCCCGCTCGGTGCCGACCTCACGACAGGTGCGACCGCCGTCTTCGACGGGTATCCCCTCGGCGGTCCATTCCTGTCGAGCCCGGCCGCTGTGCAGAATGTTGCCACGATCAACTCTCCAGACATTTACGGTGCCAATCCCAGTCCCCGTGAGGTGTACTACCTCGCGGCAGATGTACAGGAGGGCAACTCCGGAGGCCCGCTGATCGATGCCGCTGGCAGCGTCACCGGCGTGATCTTCGCGCGCTCGGCAACGACCAGCCATCTCGGGTTCGCCATGACGACACAGGAGCTGGCACCGGTCGTCGCCCAGGCACAGGGCTTGAGCTCGGCCGTGTCATCCGGCACCTGCACGCGCGGCTGACTCCCGTCGCTGAAAATCCGGCAGACCTCGTGTCAGGCTTTGATAGCAGTCTCGAGGAACGCGAGGGTGCGCTGCCACGAGTCGACCGCGGCGTCGGCCCGATACATGAGGGCGCTCGTGTCGTTGAAAAAGGCATGACCTGCGTTTTCGTAGATTTTTGCGGTGAAGTCGACTCCAGCGGCCTGCATGGCAGCGGTGACTTCGGGCAGAGAGTCGATGAGTCTCGTGTCCGTCTCACCGTAGAAGGCGAGCACCGCGCCCTCGATCGTCGAGATCGTCGCAGTCTCGGGCGGCACCCCGTAAAACGGCACAGCAGCGCGGATGCGAGGATCGGCCGCCGCGAGCGTAAAGCTGTAACCACCGCCGAAGCAGAATCCCGTGACCGCGATGCGACCGTCGATGCCGGGTTGTTCAGCGAGATAGTCAACGCTCGAGCCGAGCGCGGCGAGGGCCCACGCACCGAACTCGGGAACATTGAGACTGGCGAAGGCGGCACGCAAGAGTGGCTGACCATTCGACCGCACTGACTCGTCCGGGCTATTCATGATGGCGTAGGCCTCGAGTCCGACCTGTTCACTGATGCCGATCGACGACAGCAGGTCTGGCGCGATCACGAGATACCCCTCGGCGGCGAAACGATCGGCGATGCCAGTGATGTGCTCGACGAGCCCCCAGATTTCATGAATGACCACCAGGGCTCCCCGGGGTGGGCCCTCAGGGCGCGCTACGTAGGCGGAAAATTCGGTGGCCCTAACGCCCCGGTCCCCCACGGAGGCCTGGGCGGCGATCGTGGCGGCCGGGATGGGCAGGATGATTGTCGGCGATTCGGCGAGAGTCATTGAGAAGCGCTACCAGCTTCGCCCGTGTGCACGGCGGGAATTCTCCGGTCACGAAGGAACACCGGCTAGCGTGAATAGATGAATTCCACTACCGATACACATGTGGCCCTCATCACCGGGGCTACCGCCGGGATCGGGGCAGAATTCGCCCGTCAACTCGCCGCAGAGGGCTTCGACCTCGTGCTCGTCGCTCGCGACGCAGACCGGCTGGAGGAGCGTGCCGCCGGATTGCGTGCTGAGTTCGGTGTGACGGTGGAGGTGCTCGCGGCGGATCTCGTGAGCCGGTCAGACCTCGCGATGGTGGAGGTCAGGGTCGGAGCATCCGGAGCCCGTCGCGTGACCATGCTCGTCAACAATGCGGGTTTCGGGCTGCCAAAACCGTTCGACGAGAATCCGGTCGACGAGGAACAGCGCCTGCTCGACCTCCTCGTGACCGCCCCCATGCGCCTCGCCCATGCCGCGCTGCAGCAGATGCTCGCGAGCGGATCCGGCACGATCGTCAACATCGCGAGCGTCGCCGGGTACACCCCACGCGGCACCTACGGCGCGTCGAAAGCGTGGGTGCTGAGCTTTAGTCGCTGGGCCAACCTCACCTATCGTCGTCGGGGTGTCGCCGTGACCGCAGTTGCACCGGGCTTCGTGCACACCGAGTTCCACGACCGCATGAACGTGTCGAAAGACGGCGTGCCCGCATTCCTCTGGCTTGACCCTTCGACTCTCGTGCGCCTCGCGCTGCGGGATGTCGCGAAAGGCCGCGCCGTTTCGATACCGACCCTGCGTTACAAATTCGTGGTGCTGCTCTCCGGCCTGTTGCCGAATCGGATCGTCGCGGTAGGCGCGCTGCGCGGCCGCTGAAGATCCTTAAAAGTGCGCCACGGCGAAGACAGAAAACCCGGAGGCACTCGAAATGACCAGAGAATAGCTCAGAATGACCCCGAGACCGGTCCAGACCAGGCGGCGGAGTCGTGCGGAGTCGATGTGGAGGCGCAGTTGATCGAAGTCGTCACGCCGGATATGAGCGTCGTTGGGAGGAACGACTGCACTCACCGACCAGGTCGAGGCCTGGAGCGAAACCCCTGACAGGGCATTGACAACCGTCGGCGAGATCAGCCGGGGCAGTGCGGCAAGCCACGCGGTGAAGTCGCGGGCTGTGCTTGTCTGGATGCGATCGGCGCGTTGGCGGATCTGCAGCGTCGAGGGCGAGTCCACCACGATGCAGGGCGTCACCACGACATCCGCCGCCGTCCCCGACGCTTTGAGCGCGGCGGCCAGCAACCGGGATGCGGCCGATGCCGCCTTTTCGGCGTCGGCAAGGTGGCCGAGTCGTTCGTCATCGACCATGAACGTGCGCTCTCCGACCCAGACGGCCTGGCCAGCGTGGCTGTGAATGGTGATCGAGAAGATACCGGCCGGACCGATCACCAGGTGATCGAGGGCCAGAGGGTAGTGGCCCGCTGCGATGTCGCCACCGACAGGCACCGAATGCACAACGGTCCACTCGTCCCCGAGCGCGGCGAGGGAATCTGCAAGAGCAATCTCGGCGAGTGCTCCACTGTAGGAGCGCCGCGCATCACGCGAGAGCGGATCGACTCCGAAGAGGCGCGCGACCAGCGAAATGGGAGGAGCCTCTGCTTGCAGTGCAAGGCACTCCCGCAGGGCGTGGTTCGGTGGAAGCCAGCTTTCAGGGGCGTTCGAGTCTCCCGCCTGGCGCTGCGGCGCAGGCAGGGTCGAACGATCATCCCCCGTGGTTACGATTCCGTCCCCCAACGGTAAATTCCGTGCACGGGCTGTTTGCCTCTGCCGGTCGTGTGCTGTGCCCTCTGTTTCGAATCTAGTCACCGGCCATACGCTGCGAACTCCCCAATACAGGTGCGCCCAAAACAGGTGAGCCCCGAACAGGTGGGACCCGAACAGGCCGCTTCGGCCCGCTGGGCTGACGGGCTGCTTCCATGGGAGCCGATGCAGCAGAATCAATGGATGGATGAGGCACTCCCCGCAACTCCGTTGACGCGCCGTCTCCTGGCCGGAGTCGGCGCCCCGTTCGAGCGCACCCCACCGGGCGAGGCCGCCGCCGTCGCGCTGAGATGCTTTGGGGTGACAGCCACCTCCATTGCCCGGCTCGCGACCGAGCGCGACGATACCTTTCGCTTGGCCGTCCCCGGCGACGCTCACGGCTACGTGCTCAAGATCTCAGCACCCGGCGACGACCCGGCCGAGATCGGGCTCCCGGGTGCTGCCATCGCGCACGCCGCGGCACGGGATGACTCGCTGCCGCTCCAACAGTTCGTGCCGCCGCTAACCCTCTCACCTACCCACGGTGGCCGAGCGGTGAGGCTTCTCCGCTACCTCCCGGGCAGCCTGCTCAGCGAGGTCGATCCCTCCCCGACCGATTGGCGCGCGGTCGGGCGAATGCTCGGCCGCCTCACCGACGCGTTGGCCGACTTTGATCATCCGGCAGCCGACCGCTGGCTCGCCTGGGATCTCGCGCGGCTCGCCGAGTTGTCGGAGCTGGTGCCCGTGATCGAGGGCGAGGACCGGCGGCGCGCGGTGGGCGACCTACTCTCGGAACTGTCGGCCGAAACGCTGCCGGCGCTACACCTAACCCCGCGGCAGGTGGTGCACAACGACTTCCACGGCGGCAATCTCGTCGTCCAATCGAACGCGCCAGACTTCATCACCGGCATCCTCGACTTCGGCGATATCGTGCGGAGTCATCGTGCCGCGGACCTTGCTGTCGCGATGTCGTATGCGGCGCCGTCGTTGCGGGCGAGCGACCCCTGGGCCCCGGCAATCGCTCTCGCCTCCGGCTATCGCGAACGGGTGACACTGTCTGACGCAGAGTCGGTTCTGGTGCCGCACCTCGTGCTCGGTCGTCTCGCCCAGCGGCTACTCCTCGCATCCTGGCTCGTGACATCACGGCCTGAGAACGCCGAGTACACCTCACGCAATCTCGAATCCACTTGGCGCCAGTTGGTGAGTCTGCGGCAATCGCCTCTGCCGACAGGAGGGGCGCGCCAGTAGGGTCGGATCATGCCAGGACCGAGCACCTACTTCAGTAACGACCGCCTCGACGAGCTGAGCGCGCCGACTCGCCTGTTGGTCGAACGACGCAATCGCAGCCTCGGGCCGGCCTATCGGCTGTTTTACGACGAGCCCATCGAGATCGTTCGCGGCTTCGGCTCGAAGCTCTGGGATGCGGCGGGCAGAGAGTTTCTCGATGTGTACAACAACGTGCCGTCGGTGGGCCATTCGCATCCCCGAGTGGTTGAGGCAATCTCGCGCCAGGCGGCTCTCGTCAATACGAATACCCGCTACCTCGATCGTCCACTGATCGACTATTCCGAAGATCTACTCGGCACGCTGCCCCGTGCGCTCGCGAACGTGATGTACACCTGCACGGGTTCCGAGGCGAATGACCTCGCCCTTCGGATCGCCACCACCGTAACCGGTAAACGAGGCGTGATCGTCACCCGAAACGCCTACCACGGGGTCACCACCGAGACCGCAGCGATCTCGCCGTCCCTCGGCGGCGGCGACAGCATCCCCCCGTGGGTACGCCTGGTGGAGGCTCCGACCGGCGACGGCGTGGCGTTCGCGGACGCCGTCGCGATTGCGGCCGCGGATCTGGGCGCTTCCGAGCACGGGTTTTCTGCGCTCATCGCGGACTCGATCTTCGCCTCTGACGGCGTACAGCCGGGCAGCACGGCTTTCCTCGGGCGGATCAGCGACATCGTGCACGACGCGGACGGCCTCTACATCGCCGACGAGGTGCAGGCTGGCTTCGGGCGTCTTGGCCACGGCCTGTGGGGCTTCAGCCGCCACGACTCCGCCCTCGGGGCAGTGGTACCCGACCTCGTGACAGTCGGCAAACCGATGGGTAACGGCATGCCGATCGGAGGGGTTGTCGCCCGTCGCGAGCTCGTGGACGCCTTCGCGGCCCACGGGCGTTACTTCAACACCTTCGGCGGCACGGCGGTCTCGATCGCCGCCGCGCAGGCCGTGCTCGACATCCTTCACGATGAAGGACTGATCGAGAACGCACGGGTCGTCGGGGAGTACCTCACCGCCGGGCTTGCCATGCTCGCGGGATTCCACGAGTCTCTCGGAGAGGTGCGCGGGGCCGGTCTATTCCTGGGAGTCGACCTCGTGCACGGGGAATCCCCCGACGAAGCGACAACCCTCGTCGTGGTGAACGAGCTGCGCCGGCGGGGAGTGCTGCTCGGGGCATCCGGAGCAGCCCGAAACACGCTGAAGATACGACCGCCGCTCTGCTTCAGCCTGGCCGACGCGGACCGGTTCCTTTCAGAACTTGACAGCGCACTGCGGGTGGCTCGGCATCGCGCGTTGCCTGAACACCCCGCGCGAAATTCAATGTGAGCGATGGGGGTATTGCGCTCTGGCCCCGAGGAGAGCATCCTGTCAGTAGAACAACCCGTCGCCCGGAAGAGCCGCACCAAGTGCCGCACCGGGCGACGAGTCTGTGTGGGACTAATGCGCTGTGTGGGGCCAATTCGCTGTGTGGGGCCAATTCGCTCCGGTGGTGTTCAAAAACCAGCGCCGTTCAGAAACCTATTCACATCCTCGAGTTCCTCGCGCGAGATCGAGTGCCCGATGCCGGCGTAGTGACGCTCCGTAAGAGTCGAGTGCGAGGGAAGCCACACGGCGGTGCGCGCAATCGCTTCGGCGGGGATCACCGGATCCGCCGGATCGCTGCCCGAAAACACCGGTGGTCGCAGCGTCTCGAGCGAAGAATCGGCGGGGGCGTCGCCGCCGATGACGAAGCCGGCGAGATTCACGAAGGCGGCGAACCGCTCGGGAGCGTGCCGCAGTGCGTGAAGGGTCATCGCACCGCCCTGCGAGAACCCGAGAAGCGAGACCGAAGCAGCGGAGGTAATCGAATCCAGCCAGTCGAAGAGTGCCTGGACGGCAGCATCCGCAGCCGCGAAACTCGGCCGAGCGGGCTCTCCGTCCGGAAACCAGGAGTACGAACCGGGGGCCAGCTCGATCGGCGCGCGGAGCGCGGCGATCACGAACTGCGGGGGAAGCATCGGGGCGAGGGCGAAGAGGTCATGCTCGTGCGACCCGCGACCGTGCATCAGCACCAACAGGGGACGCGTCGTGAGCTCCTTCGCCCGCGCGGATTCGGGAACGGACCAGACGACGACAGAGGGATCGATCGCGAGCGAGGAAGTCATGATCTCAGGGTAGGCGACGGGTCTTCGATGATCGGCCCCAGCAGCGCCGTTGCAACTGTTGAGTGCACCGAGTCGTCGTTGCTCGGATGGAATCCGCCCGCGAGTACGTCCCGATACAACCGGGAGAGTTCACTCGTGGCCGAGAACGCCGCTCCTCCCGCGACCGCGATGGCCTGGTCGACTACGTAGCGGGCCGTTCGGGTCGATCGGGACTTGAGTCCGACGAGAGCGCGAAACCACTCTGCACCACGATCGACGCCGGAGTCGAGGTCGACCGCCAGCGCATCAAGCTGCGGAAGCATGGCGTCCTGCGCGAGCGCCGCATCCGCAATTTTCCAGCGCACGTTCGGATCCTGGTCGCGGCCGAGCCCCGTTTTCCGCGAACCGCGGGAGCGCGCGGATTCGACCGCGAGTTCGAGAGCCCGCTGACCAATGCCCACGTACACGGAGGAGATGAGGATTTCGAAGTTGGCAAAGATGGCGAAGATGAGGGCGTCACGGCTCGGACCTGGGTCGAGGCGGCGGAATACCCGGTCGGATGTCGCGGCCACCGAATCGAGGTGGGTGGTGTTGCTCTGGCTCGCCCGCATGCCAAGGGTGTTCCAGTCCTCGGCGATAGAGATTCCCGGCGCCTCGCGGGTGACGACGGCGTGCACGAGCTTTGGCGCATCCACTGACACGGTGTCCAGTCCGAAGAGGCCGAGCCGGGTCCATGCCGGCGAAAGGCTGGTGAAGATCTTGGTACCGCTGAAGGCGTAGCCGCCGTCCGGAAGCGGCTGGGCGTCCGTGGTGCTGTCGAACAGCACGAGGTCGTTGCCGGCTTCGCTGATCGCGAAGGCGTAGATCTCCCCCGCCGCGGCATCCCGCAAAACGAAGTCGAGCGAGTCGTCCCCGCGGTCGTGCAGGGTCTTCGCGACGCCGGTCCAGACCAGGTGCATGTTCACGGCGAGCGCCGTCGCCGGGGCGGCCATCGCGAGGCGTGCCTGCTGGTGAGCGACCTGCTGGAGGCTCAGGCCGAGGCCACCGAAGGATTCGGGCACGAGAGCACGCAGGTAGCCGGCAGAGGCGAGCTCTTCGAGATCCTCGGTGAAGAACACGTTGTTACGGTCGTAGCCCGGCGCCCGCTCGTGGATGCGGGCCAGCAACGGATCGGTGAGCACAGAATCAGAAAGAACAGGCACTGCTCAAGCATGGCACCGCTGTCGGGTGAGAATAGTGAGAGTGAGTACCGATCGCGAGCACAGCACACGGCGTTCGCATCTCATCGACCTGTCGCCGCTCAGGGAGAGCGCGGCGTTTCGCACACTCTGGGCCGGCAACGCGATCTCGGGTATCGGAAGCCAGATGACGATCGTCGCTGTCGGGTTACACATCTATCAGTTGACGCACTCCACCTTCGCGGTTTCGCTGGTGGGAGCGTTTGCTCTCGTGCCGATGATCTTCGCCGGGCTCTACGGTGGAATGCTCGCAGACGCTTTCGACCGACGGCTCATCCTGCTGCTGGCCGCGATCGTCGCCTGGGGTTCGACCATCACCCTCGCACTCATCGCCTGGACCGGCGTGGAAATCACCTGGCCGTTCTACCTGCTGACAACCCTGAACGCGGTCTCGGCGACGGTGATGAACACGGTGCGGTCGGCGGTGCTGCCGCGGCTGCTTCCCGCGCGGCTGATGCCAGCGGCATCCGCCCTCACCGGCATGAGTTTCGGTGTGATGGTAACGATCGGCCCGGCGCTCGCTGGCGTGCTGGTCGCGACCGTGGGATTCGGGTGGACCTACACCGTGGATGTCGTGCTCTTTCTCACCGCATTCGCCGGTATCTTCTCGCTGCCGAAACTCGCGCCCGATGGTGACGCGCAGCGGCCAGGGCTTGCCTCGCTGCGCTCGGGAATCGACTTCCTGAGGTCTGCACCGAACATTCGAATGACCTTCATTGTCGACATCATTGCGATGGCCCTTGGCCAGCCGCGTGTGCTGTTCCCGGCCGTCGGCGCCCTCGTGCTCGGCGGAGGCGCCGTGACCGTCGGCGTGCTGACGGCGGCCGGAGCGATCGGCCTGCTGCTGTGTAGCCTGCTGTCGGGTCGACTCGGCGGGGTGCGCTGGCACGGCCGGGCCATCCGCACCTCGATTATCGTCTACGGAGCGTTCATCGCGGGATTCGGAGGGGTGCTGCTCGCCCTCTCTCTCGGCGGATTCGGACCGGTGTCCCCCACCCGGGCAAATATCCCGGCGACCATTATCGCGAGCGTGATGCTCGCGGGGGCGGGGGCGGCCGACAACGTCAGCAGTATCTTCCGGCAGACGATGCTGCAGGTCGCGGTGCCCGACAGCATGCGTGGGCGGCTGCAGGGGGTCTTCACGGTGGTCGTCACCGGAGGACCGCGCGTCGGAGACATCTACGTCGGCATCGTCGCGGCTATCGGCGCGATCTGGCTGCCACCGTTGCTCGGCGGACTCGCGATAATCGTGATCCTGATATTTCTCACGCGTCTTCAGCGCGGGTTGCTTCGCTACGACGCGCTGGCGCCCTCGGCGTAGGTCTTACCGGATGCCGGCGGGCAACTCTCCGTCGGCAACGAGCGTGAGGCGCTGGGTGGCGCGGGTCATCGCGACGTAGAGCGCCCCTGCCCCCCGCTCGGATGCCGCGAGGATCGCCGCTGGATCCACCACCACGACCGAGTCGAACTCCAGCCCCTTTGCCTCCTGGGGAGTGATCACGGCGATGTCGCGGGTGAGACCGACCGCGCCGAGCCCCACCGCATCGCCGAACTCGGCAACGAGACGATCCGTGAGCTCGCGGATGCCCGGCTCGAGCACAATCACGGCGAGTGTGCCGCCCGTCCCATCGGATTCCCGATCGATCCGCACCGCCTCCACGGCATCCGCCACAACGGTGATCGGCCATTCACTCGAACGCACCGAGCGGGATTTAGTCACGTGCAGACCGTTCGCGATCGCCATCGACTCGGCCGCCGCCGCAATCTGGCTCGGCGTGCGGTAGTTCACCGTCAGTTCCTCGAGCCGCCACCGATCGGACTCCGGAGAATCAGCGAGCAGAGGCGCGAGAGCATCCTTCCAGTTGGATGCCGCGGCGGCCGATGCCGCCTGCGCGATGTCCCCGACGATCGTGAACGAGCGCTGCGGTCCGCGCCGCAGCAAAAGCCGCCACTGCATCGGCGAGAGGTCCTGGGCCTCGTCGACGACCACATGACCGTAGGTCCAGGTGCGGTCAGCCGCAGCCTTCTCGGCAGTCGTCGACCGGTCCCCCAGCTCCGCAAAGTTGTCGGCGAGGTCCTTCGCATTGACCAGTCCGCCCACCCGCATATTCTCGATCGCATGTTCCGCGTTTTCGATATCACGTTTGCGCTGCTGCTTTGCTTCGCGCTTCTGCGCCGCATCCGCCACGCTGTATTCGCCGAGGTGCTCGGCAGCCTCGTCGAGCAGCGGGATGTCGGCGATCGTGAACTCTGCCTCGCGGTCTCGCTGCAGCAGGGCACGGTCGGTCTCGGTCCACCCTGGGGTGAGTTCGGCGAGCCACTGGGGACGGGCGTAGAGGTCTTGCAGCAGCTTTTGGGGGGTGAGCGGCAGCCAGGCCGTATTCAGCGCCACCCGCACATCTTCGGCCGCTCGCAGGTCTTCGCGCAACATCGACAGATCGGTGTCGTCCATGGAGTTGCCGGCATCCTGCAGCTGGGTGAGCCACTGGCGGGACAGCGCGTTGAGCGCATTCTTCACGAACACCACGCGCGCTTCGTTGTGGGTCTTATTGCTCTCTCGCGCACGGCCGATCGCCGTCGCGATGAGACGCGGGTCGAGGGTGAGCCGGTCACCGTTCACCTCGAGGTCCTGGGGTGCGGACGGCACGCGCTGGCGCGAACGTACCGCGCGGGCAACGAGACCTGCCATCGATTCCCGGCCCTTGATCGCGGCGGTAGCGGGTGCATCCTCTCGCGTCGCCTCGACGTCGGGGTAGAGCTGTCCGACGCTTGCGAGAACAACCCCGGTCTCGCCGAGCGAGGGAAGCACCGCCTCGATGTACTGCAGGAATGAGCGGGACGGCCCCACGATGAGCACACCGGAGTTGCGCAACCGATCCCGGTGTGAATAGAGCAGGTAGGCCGCCCGGTGCAGTGCAACGGCGGTCTTGCCGGTGCCTGGCCCTCCCTGCACGACGAGCACTCCCCTGAGATCGGAGCGGATGATGCGGTCCTGTTCGCCCTGGATGGTGGCGACGATGTCGGACATCCGTCCGGTGCGCTGGGCGGTGAGCGCCGCAAGGAGGGCGCCCTCGCCCTGCAACTCGGAGGTCGCGCTTTCGAGCAGTTCGGCATCGAAGATCTCATCCTCGATGCGGATGATGCTCCGTCCCTTCGAGAGCAGGTGACGGCGAGCTCGCGCTCCCAGCGGCGTCGCGGCGGTGGCCTGGTAGAAGGCGCTCGCCTGCGGCACCCGCCAGTCGAGCAACAGGGGTTGCAGGTCTTCGTCGCGCAGGCCGATTCGGCCGATGTAGCGGAACACCGAGCCATCCGTCCCGTCATCCGCTCCCCCGGCCGCCTGGGGCTCAAGCTCGAGTCGCCCGAAGGCGAGTCTCTCGTCAACCTCGCGTAATTGCAGGATGCGATCCTCGTAGATGCGGGCGAAGGTGTCGCGCTCGGATCGGCCCTGATGGTTGCCTCCCACGTCGAGAAGACGAACCGCGTCGAGCTGCTGTTCCGCTTCTCGCTGTAACGCGTCGAGGCGCGCGTACAGGGTAGCTACGTACTGCTGCTCGCGCTGAAGTTCACGGTCGACCACTGGTAAATTCCCCTCAAACGCCGTCCTGAAATGCGGCAGTCAAGTTTACGTGTCCCCGCGCGGGCAACTTACCGGGGTGATTGTGCCCGGTACCCGGTGGCGCCGCGTTGCCTCCCGCGTTGCCCCTCATCGACTTGGTAGTTGTTGCGACTTTTCCGGCCCTAAAGTCACAACAACTA
>ENA-OFCD01000727-OFCD01000727.1-metagenomes-genome-assembly--contig:-NODE-727-length-19430-cov-4.055535_pt1 | contig 19430 bp, 11 predicted proteins | sample MGYA00153392_OFCD01 | MGnify analysis MGYA00153392
TCGCGGAAGCCGCGAGGAGCGTGATGCTCAGTGGGCTAAAAACTACGAATTCTTTAATGCACCAACAGAAATGTTTATTTTCATTCACAAGAGCCTTAATATCTGGTCAGCCTCAGATGCGGGCTTGATGCTAGAAAACTTAATACTTTCAGCCCACGCCCATGGTCTTGGTACTTGCGCCCAAGGAGCGGTCGTGATTTGGGATGATGTCATCCGCAAAGAGTTTGATGTTTCCAGCGATTACCGATTACTAACTGGACTTGCAATCGGATATCCAACGGATGCACCAGTTAATTCTTTTGGCGCACACCGCTTGGATCCGAGTGAAATTACAGCAAAACTCAAGTAGAGAACCATAGAGATGGATTTAGCGTGACTTAGTCGAATTCAATGTCATCCAAACTGGTTGCTTCACCGGATCCTTTTGCCTCAAACGGAGAAAAAAGCAATGGTATTAGATCGAACCACTCCACAGTTGGTTGAGCATCCACGTTGGTGCTCCCATTTTGATAAAGATCGGAATGCAATCAATAGGGACTTCAAAGTCGATCCAACTTTTCCCAATGAATTTTGATTTACTCCAGAAATCAATCCATGTTCCTTCAGGAAGATAAATTTTCCAAGTCGTTACTCCTGGTTCGACCACTGGCGCCACTAATAGGTAACGACCCAGCAGATATTGGTATGGCGCTTTCCAAATTTCTTGATCTTGTGCAAAATCAAAAAAGAGTCCTGCCATCAGCGGTCGCCCTGATTTGATGGCTTCTTGAGCTTCATTCTCAAGGTAAGGAATGAGGAGGGTGCGGATATTCGCGAACTTTCGAAAAATTGAAATTACTCGAGTATCGCCGGTCTGCCTCTCAATGTTCCAAGGAGTTCGGTCGTTGGATGGTTCACGATGATGATTGAACTCGGAATGAAATTGCATAATGGGGCAGAAAGCTGCCATCGCAGCTCCACGGAGGTAGAGCTCGCTTGTCGGTATCTCGCCACTGAAGCCGCCGATATCCCAACCCCAAAAGAAAATGCCGCATGCCGAAGCAGTAATTCCCGCCCGTACCGAAGCTTTGAATGCATCCCAGGTCGAGTCTTCGTCACCAGCCCAAAAAGTTGAATATGAACTACTACCTGCAAATCCTGCGCGTGAAAATGTAACTCCTTCCTTGTTCGCAGAAATAAGAAGGTCATTAAATGTTTGCGCGTAAGCAACAGCGAAATAATTGTTTTTCTCGAGTCCTGAACGCCCGTCCACATAGCGAAGATCACTCCCCCATGCGTGTTCACCACCATCAGTTTTGAATCCATCGACATCCAGGTCTGTTACAAGATAGTCGTGTAGACCCGCCCACCATTGACGCACATTGAAATCTGTTAAATCAGGCAGGAGTGCATCATGAAACCATGCAGATTTTACTTTGTATGGTTTGCCAGCACTATCCTTGACAACTAAATCATTTTGAATACCGTAATTCCAGATAGCGTTGATTTGCGAACCAATTACTCCCTCCTCCTTGATGACAGGTATTTGCCAAAGAAGAACTTTGATGTTTCTTTCGTGTAAACCGCTGATCATTTTTTTAGGGTCAGGCCACGCACCATCTCGAGGATAGGTAATTGCCGCTGGCCCTAAGCCTTTAGATCCGTCATTCGGCGTAAATTGAGCATCCCTAAATGCCGTGAATGTAGATTCGTCAGACCATGCTTCGATCACAACCACACCGATCTCTATCCCATGAAAAATACTCTCTTCAATTTCCCTTTCTACTCGGGCCTGAGTGTTCCACTCATTGCTACTTCCCCACAGTTTATAGATCCAGGAAGGTGGGGGTTTTGGTAAGGTAAATTCCGACATATATTGCCGAAGTATTGCAATTGGAGAACCAGTGTAAGTCACTATTTCCAATTGCGATTGGCTGGGAGAGATATCAACTTCAATGAGTAGTCGACAAGGCTCTGTTGCTCCAATGTCATATCTGCTCGGGTTGGCAGTACGTATGTAAAGGCCATAGTCACTCCCAATTATCATCCCAAAGGGAGTCGGCAAATAAGTGCGATGCCCTTGTCCTTTATATTCTTCGAAAACAACCGCATCCACGAATTCACCGCGTTGGTCGATTGAATGAAATCGCTCTCCAAAGCCAACTACATGATCCGTGACGGCTAAGGGCAATTCAAATCGGATCCGAAAAACTTCTCCACTAAAATTCTTAAGAACTTTCTTACTAGTGGCGATAACTTCCGCGGGTAAGTTTCCGCCGAACTGCAAAAATTGTCCATCATCTGCTCTCCATACGAGAGCGTTCACTGGAAATAGGGCCGTATGTTCCCCCGTGTCACTTTCCAACCAATAAATAACTCCCTCAAAATTGTCTAGAATCGGCATTTCAATTTCCCACTCAATTTTGCCGGGAAACTCTTCTGCCTTAGACATAAGGTCGGTAAGGTGGGTATTTGTGTTTGTCGCCTTTGCGGTTTCCCCATAGGGACCATGTGTATGAGAGCGAGCTATTCCTAGGGAAATCAGTTCAAATAATTCGGTAGTGCCCTTTCGTTGAATATATAGATAGACATGCCTCACAGAGGTGTCCGACATTGCACACACTTTCCATGGCTCACCCGCGATTGGCAAGGTTGGAATTCGTTGATCTGGTTCATATCGGTATGGATGACCCAGACCTAACGGTGTGTGACCTAGCATTAACTTCCGCTCTCCTCAATGACTCTAAGAAATTCCAATCTTTTAAGCAAATGGGATATTTAAAATCGTCCAAGCAGATTGAATATTGACCTCGACTTCCAATCGATTTCCATTGAGCTCTAATTTCTTCAAATTAAATTCTGTCCCCCGAGAAGCAAATGCAATAGAGGCTTGATCGGAGAGACCTGCCGCTTCAACTGACACAGTCAGTGCTGCGGTCGACAAAATTGCCTTTTTAGGAACGTCCCAATTGCAGTCATCTTGGTCGAGAAGGTTGATGACGTGCACTGTGAATCCTGTTTTGCCCTTAAAAACTCTGATCCAGAGTTGTTTTGGTGTCGCTTCATGATTTATTGGAGAAAGCGACTCGAATTTTATTTCGTTGTTAACGCCAAATGATTCGATAAGCGTTACATCGACGCGAGTCGTGTCGTAAAGTAAATCACCGGAAGCGACCGCAAAATCAAAATAACTTTGAATGGTCCTTAACGTGGACTCTGGCGCAGAGTAATTATTTACGTAGTACGCATGATGAAGAATACGCCCATCTCCACCGGTAATAAGATGGGAAGCTCCACCCGAAACAATACTTGCAAATGCCAACTCAAAGGCAGCAACTGCTTCTGATTCTTCTACTCCCCCGCCTATATTGCCGAAAGGATGTAAATATGCAGACAGGATCACGGGTCGTGATGGATTGAGTCCCCGAGCCTTGGAGACCAATCCCGCAAGGTGGCTATATGTGGAGTGCGGATCCCAGACTTCAATGTAGGTCGCATGTTGCCCCGTCTGGGTGGTCGACCATGTCGGGTAGTCATTAACGTTGTTAAATATTTGCTTGCAGGACGGGAGTGATTTAACGATCTCATCCAACATTTGAGGAAATCTTTCAGCTAAATCTATTCTCTCCCCATCGGCCTTAAGAGCGCTCTTAGGCCACCCATATTGGTCAAGATGGAAAGCTTTGAAGCCAAATTCATGTGCCTTTCTCAGTTCAGAAATCATATGTTTTAACCATTTGGGATCAGCGGGATCGAGAATCCAAAGGAAATTATCACCCAATGTGTATGGGTTACCCTCGGAATCAAATAACCCGAACTCCTTCCATCTTTCCCACCCCTGCGCATCAACAGCATAAATGGCTGCATATCCAGATGGTGTGGAACCAATTTCTTCATATCCACGAATGAGTTCCTTGATCTTTTCAGTCGAAATACTTTGACCAAGGGGATCTGGATAGTGGCTAGCTTCGGTTGTCAGAAATTCATGTTTCCAAGCCCAATCATAAAATTGAATGGAGGTTAGATGTAGCTTCTTTGCCCACATTAAGTACTCTTTGACGTCGACGGAATCTGAAAATTCGGAAATAAAGCCATATCTCATTCTCGCCCAAGGTTCATCCAAAACTTCAAAGGCCGAATTCAGCTGACTTCCTTCCTCTCCTTTCCATGAAATTGAATATGCACCTTCAGGGTAAGTCCCAAGATTAAATGCATCGGCACTTGCCAATTCCTTGATCGGAACTCCAAGACGGGAAACAGAAAGTGTTCCCGAACCCGGCCCAACTCCGGTAATCTCATCAGACGGCCGATATGAAACTTTGTCAAAAATCAAATCCATTGTTACTTCCCACCCTCATTATTCATCAGTAAGTACATGGCGTGCGACCAAAGCAAAGGTGATGCAACCGGACCCCAGCGCTGAACCCACGGTTCAATCATTGTCGAATCTTGAACTCCTCCCGTACTTTGCTCTGGTAGTTCCAAAGTTTCGGTGGCTTGGTTTGTTACCCATTTCTTAGAATCTTGATAACCAATTTCATTATTTGCTAGCCGGTCATACCACCCCAACCAGCTTGTGAGAAGTATCCACTCACCGCCTCCGTAATATGTGTCGCCAAGGTAACGATATATACCACCGGTGTTGCCTCGTAAATCTGTGCGAATCACCTCAACCGTCTTAGTAAATATTGAGTTTTCCAAATCTACGATTTCAAATGGCAGAACTATGCTGAGCAAACTGGCATCAACTCGATCATCACGTAGTCCCTTGCAGAATCTGCCATTTCTTACGAAGTTCGCAAGTAAATAGTCACGTACTTCCTCAGATTTCTTGATGTACTTATCTTCGCCCAAGAGGATCCCGGCACTTCGAAGGCCAGCCGCAACAGAAGCAAGAGTCGCGGCATGTTGTCCATCCCCGAGTTCCTCCCAGCAATCAAAGCAATCAGTTTTCCAAGCCGATGATAAATATCTTGCGACGAGGTCTATCACTTCGGCATTGAAGTTTGAAGTTTTAAATTTTTGATGATGCCTTCTTAATTCATCAAGCCAAACCCCATACCCATCAAGCTGGTAATTGGGCCAAGGGGAATCTTCCACTTCGCCAAATTTCTCGAGGGAACCATCTAACGTGTATCTAGTGGGTAACATATTATCCATCTCGGGCACTTCGCCATTGTCCAATTGAAGAATCAAGGATTCGGCAATTATCCTCTGTTTTGAAAGTGCCCCTTCAACCCAACGATGAAATCCACTGGCCGACTCGGAATGACCTACTGAATCCATTGCCTTTGCACAGTAAGCGCCATCTCTAAGCCAGGAGTAACGATAAGATTCGAAATTTGGTGAAGCTACATAAGCGCCGCTCGGCGATTGGCCGGCGAGGATAACCTCGATGCTCTTTACTCCAAGCCCTTCTTCACGAGAGCTCGAGTGAGACATATTAGGGGAAGACATTTTTGATTATCCTTTCAAAGCGTCTGCCGTGAGTCCGCGAACAAATTGTCGTTGGAAAATGGCGAATACAAGGATTACGGGGACGATTGTGATGGTTGAAGCAGCGAAAACTAACCCCCAATTTGTGAGGTGCTGCCCTTGGAAAATTGAAATTGCAATAGGAAGTGTCCGCTTATTTGGATCGTTAATTATTGTGAGTGCCCATACATACTCATCCCAACACGCAAGGAAGGTGAAAATGCTGACTGTGGCTAGAGCAGGTCTCGATAAAGGCAGGATTAATCTGAAGAAGCGACGGAAAGCCCCTGCGCCATCCATGATCATGGCTTCCTCAAGTTCCCAAGGTATTTCTTCAAAAAATCCTCGTAGTAAGAAGGTGTTAAAGGCAAGGTTCGTGGCCACATAGAAGACGATAAGTCCTACTAGCGAATCAATCAGGTGCAATTGATTAGCCAATAGGTACTGTGGAATTAGGAGCATCATTCCTGGAACCATCAATCCAATTAGCAATAGCCAGAACATCACATTCTGACCACGAAAATTGAATCGAGCAAAGGCGTACGCCATCATCGCAGCGAGTAGTACTGATAACCCTGTAGAAACTATGGAGACAAACACAGAGTTCGCAAAATAGTGTCCAAAGCTATTGGAAGTCCACGCGGTGGTGTAGTTATTTAAAGTGGGATGCTTAGGAATGAATTGTGGAGGAATTTCGAAGAGATAAAGTTGCGGCTTGAATGAAGTAGCAAATAGATATAAAAATGGAACAATCATTATTGTCGAGCCCACAATGAGTGCCAAGTATCTCAGAGTTCGAAGAGTGCTTTTCTTCCTAATACTTCCCGTTATCATCGAACCACCCGCGAGACGCCCCCTCTAAAGAGTCGCATCTGAACAAATGAAACAGCGAAGACGATCATAGCCAGGGTGAAAGCGAGGGCTGATCCATATCCGAAATCTAGGAAATTGAAAGCTTGATGGTACATATAACTTAAGACCACTTCTGTTTGTTGCTGCGGACCACCTCCAGTCATGATGTATGCGGAGGTAAAAACATTGAGGCTTCCAATTACCAGCATAATCGTGACAAAACTGATCGTTAATCGAATCGCCGGAAGGGTGACACTTATAAAGGTTCGCCAAGGACCGGCACCGTCTATAGCGGCGGCCTCCGTTAATGACTCTGGAACACCCATGAGAGCTGCTAAAAAGATGAGCATTGACCAGCCAACTCCCTTCCAAATTCCAAGGATTCCGATGGTAATCATGGAGGGCCAACGGGTATCAAGCCATCCAATATTGTGAGAACTAAGATGCAACGAATTCAGAAGCCAGTTCACGAAACCGGAATCAGTACTAAAAAGAAATTTGAAAAGTAATGACACGACAACCCAACTAGTGACAACGGGAATATAGAAGAGAGCCCTAAACAGACCTCGACCTGGAATTTTCTTTACGAGAAGAAGAGCCACTAAAAGCCCAAAAAAGATTTGAAGTGGCACCGTGAAAAGCGTATAGAAACTAGAATTTTCTAACGCTCGCCAGAAAACTGGATCGTGAAATTCATGGACGTATTGGTGAAATCCAACAAAAGTAGTCTTACTACCAGGGAATACTCCCCAGTTATAAAAACTGATTTGTAGAGCACGAATTATCGGATAAACAATCATCAGTAAAAATAGAAGGAATCCTGGAGCTAAGAATAGGTAAGGAATCAGCCCAGCCTTTGACGATCGTGTTGGTCGAGGAAGAACGTTGGTCAGCACCTCTGTGCTGACCAACGTTGATCGACTACTTTTACTTGAGAAGAGGCTCAATTTGTGCAGCTGCCTCATCCATTGCTTGTTGTGCGGACTCTTTGCCTTGCATGGCGAGAGCTACCTGAGCTGATATAACCGCATCAATCTTTGGATAGTTTGGAACAGGTGTACGAGCCTTCGCTGTTGCTAATTGCTTCAGGAAGGTGGCGTAGTAGGGGTGAATAGCAGTGACTTGGCTCGTCAAACCGTTAAGTACGGAGAGTTGTCCAGCTTTTGTCATTGCGATTTGTGCGCTTTTTGAAAGCATGAAGCGCATGAATTGCATAGCTGCTACCTTACTTTTACTACCTGAAATCAAGTTGATGTCTTCCCCTCCAACGACGCTACTGCTACCAGCAGCACCTGCCGGGACGAGTGCTTCAACAGGCTTGAAGTTAGGATAACCACCAGCCCAGATTGGATTCATCCAAGGTCCATCCAAGGTCATTGCATAACTACCTTTGGCCACACCATCGTAGGTGCTTAGCCCTCCAGAAGCGCCAAGCATGGTATCTGGAATTGCTCCGGCCTTGTATAAGTTGGTAAGGAATTGGACCGCAGCGACAGATTTAGGTCCATTTATATAACCCTTTGCAGTTGTGTTTGCTGCATTGGTTACTGCCCCGCCATTTGACCAGAACCACGGCAAGACGTTCCATCCACCAGTACCACCATCTCCATAGAGATAGATGCCTTGAGCTTTAAGAAGTGGGGCGTCAGCCAACATGTCAGCAAATGTCTTTGGTAGGGAAGTTATTCCCGCTTTTGTAAAAGCGTCCGTGTTAGCGAACATAACGCGGGTGTTGGTATCAAGGGGAAGACCATAGTAATGACCTGCGTAGAAGTTAGTTGACAAAGTGCCGGGGTAGACGGTTTTCGCGGTCCTAGCGAAACCAGCCATTACCCCATCCAGCTGTGCGAACACATGACCCTGGGCGAAAGTTGGTACCCATGTAATATCTGAACGAACCAAATCCGGAAGGGTGTTTGTCATGGCGCTAGTTAGTAGCTTCTGATAAAGATCATCATGGCTGAAAGCTACATGCTTGACAACAATATTTGGATTTGCCTTTTCAAAAGCTGGAATCAGCATTTTTTCAAGTGTGGGAGTTTCAGATGTTGAATATGATGTCCAAAATGTGACAGTAACTTTCTTTGCGGTTGCAGCTTCAGCGCTTGGAAGTACGCCGGAGATCGAAACTAGAGACCCAATAGCAAGAAGGGCAACTGAACGTTTTGCCCATGCTGGTCCTTTTTTGTATAGCATTTTTACTCCTGTCGGTTAGTTGAGGGTTTCATTTAAAGCTATCTTCGAACGAGACTTGACCCACCTCCAACCATTGCGTCATGTGAGAACATTCTTGATCAAGAAACTTTGATTTCGGACTTCGCGGCAATGCGTAGTCGATTTTTCACTTCTATAACGCTTGCATTTGTTTGTTGGTTCTTGCTCAAGGAGGCTTGAAGAACTATTGCAGTAGCTCCTAGCGCCCACTTAGCGTCATCCCATGGATCTACTTCTATTTCAAACCCAGTCATTGTCGAAACAACATGGGCATCCAAAACCTTTTTAAAAGAGGCTTCCCAGAGATCCCAACCTTCCACGCCTTCTCCACTGATAAAAATTAGTTCCGGGCCAAACACGTTGATGACGTTTGCCAAGGCAACTCCTAGGAGCTCGGCTGGTGCCTTGAACAGATCATGTGCCATTTTCTTGTTGCTTCGAGCAAGCTCCCACAACTTTGGCATGGTGGTATCTTCAGAAATATAGCCAGCCACGACCGCTGCTTTATGGATTGCCGGACTGGAAGCTATGGTTTCAAGGCATCCAAATTTTCCACATTCACATTCATCCCCACCGTTGATGGCGTTAACATGGCCAAATTCACCCGCCCCATTTGAACCAGCATAAAGTTCTCCATTAATAACAATTCCCATGCCAATGCCGCGGCCAAGAGTGATGGTGATGAAGTTGCTAACGTCACGACCGTGACCGTAGAGACTCTCTGTGATAGCCAGGGTATTTACATCATTCTCAATGAGAACGGGGGTGTTGAGCGCTTCAGAAATACGTTGTCCGACATTAATGTCCTTCCAGCCCAACATGGCCGAATTGGCTATCCCCGAGTGTGTAGGTGAGACCACACCCGGAATCCCGATCCCAATCCCCAGAAGTTGTCCCTTGATTTTTTTAGTATTTTTCTTGAGCAGAGCAATTAACTCATTGATTGCATCTTCCCCACGCGAACTAAAAGGTTCCTCAAAACTCCATAGAATTTCAGATTGGAGATTCGCGCAGACACCCACCGCATGATTGTCGGCTAGCTTGACCCCAAGTACCTGTCCCGCATTGGCAACGAGCCCCAACAATGTGGCGGGCCGACCACCGGTGGAAGGAGATTGCTTGATTTCAGCGATAAGCCCTCGCTCAAGAAGATATCGAGTTGCCAGAGTGAGAGTTGGCCCGCTGAGTCCCAGATCCCGAGCCAATTGAGCTCGAGAGAGAGGTCCATTAGTTGCTATGGCTCTCAAGACTTCATTTGTGCTATCTCGCATCTTTCCCTCTCACTATAACGAACAGACTTACTTTCTTTACTTACTTTAGTAAGTATTTCAAGGAGAGGTTATTCTGGAATGGCGTAAAAGGGCAAGGATTCTGAGCAATTTTTTTATAACGATTTAGTTATGAATACGAATTTGGCAGTGATCCTTCAAGCCAATCGCGATGTTGGCAAAACCGAGCCGCTTCAATTCGAATTTGCCAAAATTACCCAAATTCGGCCGTAGCGGCCAAATTTTGGATTGTCATCGGGAAGTGCTCTTGAAACTCTGAACGACACGTGAATTGAGTTAATCACAAATGACTTGAAACTAAAACAAGAAAGCCCGGCACATTTAAGTGCGGGGCTTTCTTGAATTACTTTGAATTTATCTGACTTCGATGTCATCCAAACGGATAGCTTCACCAGAGCCTTGTGCCTCAAATGGAGTGAAGTCATATTCATCATAAGCAGCATAGACCGCAGCCTTTGCCTCCTCTGTTGGCTCAACACGCACGTTGCGATAACGGGCAAGTCCTGTACCAGCAGGGATCAGCTTTCCGATGATGACGTTCTCCTTGAGACCGAGCAGAGGATCACTCTTCTCGGCGAGTGCTGCGTCGGTCAGAACCTTCGTGGTCTCTTGGAAGGATGCTGCTGACAACCAAGACTCGGTCGCAAGAGATGCCTTCGTGATACCCATAAGTTCTGGACGACCAGATGCCGCCTTGCCACCAGTGGTAACAACGCGACGGTTCTCGTTTTCAAAACGACCACGCTCAACGAGCTCACCAGGTAGCAGATCGGCGTCACCAGGTTCAAGAACGGTAATGCGCTTTAGCATCTGGCGAACGATGATTTCGATGTGCTTATCGTGGATCGATACGCCTTGTGAACGGTATACATCTTGAATCTCGTTTACCAAGTGAACTTGGGTCTGACGAGGTCCGAGGATACGGAGAACCTGCTTTGGATCAATCGCACCAAAGACGAGTTGTTGACCAACTCCAACGCGCTGTCCATCCTCGACTTTGAGCTTCTGGCGGCGAGTGATTGGGTAAGCGACCGGTTCGCTGCCATCTTCTGGCGTAACGATGATCTTCTTACCCTTTGCATCTTCTAGGAAGCTAACCAGACCAGCGGTCTCTGCGATAGGTGCGACGCCCTTAGGGGTACGCGCTTCGAAGAGTTCGACGATACGTGGCAGACCATGGGTGATCTGAGTTTCACCCGAAAGCATTGCGCCTCCGGTGTGGAAGGTACGCATAGTGAGCTGAGTTCCAGGCTCACCGATTGATTGTGCTGCAATAATTCCAACAGCCTCACCGACATCAACGATCTTGCCTGATGCCATTGAGCGGCCGTAACACATTGCGCATTGGCCGACCTTTGAATCACATGTCAGTACTGAACGCACCTTCACCTCAGTGACTCCAGCCTCAACAAGAATATTGATGTTCTTGTCACCGAGGTCGGTTCCTGCAGAGAGGAGCAGCTTGCCAGCGACAACTACATCGTCAGCTAAGTTACGTCCGAACATTGCGGTTTCGACATGCTCATCACGAATAAGTTCGCCAGTTGAGTTAATTGCGGCGATCTTGAGGGTGAGTCCACGATCAGTACCGCATTCTTCTTCACGGATGATGACATCTTGGGCAACATCGCAGAGACGACGGGTCAAGTAACCCGAGTCAGCGGTACGAAGCGCGGTATCTGCCAGACCCTTACGGGCACCGTGTGTAGAGATGAAGTACTCGAGAACAGATAGGCCTTCACGGAAGTTGGACTTAATTGGACGAGGAATAATTTCGCCCTTTGGGTTAGCTACCAGTCCACGCATACCTGCGATCTGTCGGATCTGCATCATGTTTCCACGAGCGCCGGAGTAAACCATCATCCATACTGGATTGGTCTTAGGGAAGTTCTCTTCCATCTCCTTGGCAACTTCGTTAGTTGCATTAGTCCAGATTTCGATCAGCTCTTGGCGACGCTCATCATCGGTGATCAAGCCCTTTTCGTACTGTGATTGCACCTTGTCGGCCTTGACTTCATAGCCTTCAAGGATTTCACGCTTACGTCCAGGTGTGACCACATCTTCGATACCGATTGTTACCCCGGCGCGAGTTGCCCAGTAGAAACCAAGTGACTTTAAGGCATCGAGCGTTACCGCAACGGTGACCTTCGGATAGGCCTCTGCGAGGTTGTCTACGATCAAGCCAAGAAGTTTCTTGGTGACGTCGTAGTCAACGAATTGGAAACCTTCAGGGAGGATTTCGTTAAAGAGCACGCGACCGAGGGTGGTCTCCTTGACAACAGGAAGGCCATTTTCCTCCATACGAATCTTGATCTTTGCTTGCAGAGAGACGCTTCCCTGATCAAAGGCCATAAGACCTTCAGCGAGACTTCCAAAGGCACGGCCTTCTCCAACTTCGTTTTCACGAAGTGAGGTCAAGAAGTAAAGACCGAGCACCATGTCCTGGGTAGGTGAAGTGATCGGGCGCCCTGATGCAGGAGACAAGATGTTGTTGCTCGACAACATAAGTACGCGAGCTTCAGCTTGTGCTTCTGCAGAAAGTGGAAGGTGAACAGCCATCTGATCGCCATCGAAGTCGGCGTTAAAGGCGGTACATACCAATGGGTGGATCTGGATTGCCTTACCTTCGACCAGTTGTGGTTCGAAAGCTTGGATTCCCAGACGGTGCAGGGTAGGTGCGCGGTTCAGGAGCACTGGATGCTCGGCGATGACCTCTTCTAGAACATCCCAAACGACAGGGCGAGCGCGCTCGACCATGCGCTTTGCAGACTTAATGTTCTGGGCGTGATTGAGATCAACTAGACGCTTCATGACAAATGGCTTGAAGAGTTCTAGCGCCATCTGCTTAGGCAGACCGCACTGATGCAACTTCAACTGTGGACCAACAACGATGACAGAACGTCCAGAGTAGTCAACGCGCTTTCCGAGCAGGTTCTGGCGGAATCGGCCTTGCTTACCCTTCAACATATCTGAGAGTGACTTCAATGGGCGGTTTCCTGGGCCAGTTACTGGACGACCACGACGACCGTTATCAAAGAGTGCATCGACCGCTTCTTGCAGCATGCGCTTCTCGTTGTTGACGATAATTTCCGGGGCACCGAGATCAGCCAGACGCTTCAAACGGTTGTTACGGTTGATAACGCGACGGTAGAGATCATTGAGATCTGAGGTCGCGAAACGACCACCATCGAGTTGAACCATTGGACGAAGATCGGGTGGAATAACAGGTACACAATCCAAGACCATCGAAGCCGGCTTGTTGCGAGTGTTTAAGAATGAAGAGACAACCTTCAGACGCTTGATCGCACGAGTCTTCTTCTGACCTTTACCGGTTTGTGCGAGCTCGGTGAGCTTCACATATTCGGATTGGAGATCAAAGGTTTCTAGACGAGCTTTAATTGCAGCAGCGCCCATATCTCCCTTGAAATAAACGCCATAACGATCGCGCATTTCACGGTAAAGACCTTCATCGCCCTCAAGATCTTGGACCTTAAGGCTCTTGAAACGCGACCAAACCTCATCCAGGCGATCAAGTTCGCGTTGTGCACGATCACGAGTCGCCTTGAGCTCACGCTCTGCAGATTCGCGGACCTTACGCTTGATATCGGCCTTCTCGCCAGCGGCTTCGAGTTCAGCGAGATCGCCCTCGAGCTTCTTCTGACGGGTATCGAGATCATTGTCGCGGCGGGTTTCTATCTTCTTGATATCTGAAGCAAGGCGCTTTTCAAGTGAGGCTAGATCTTCGGCGCGAGCCTCGGTATCAACCTCTGTGATCATGTAAGCAGCGAAGTAGATGACCTTCTCAAGATCCTTAGGGGCCAGGTCGAGGAGGTAACCCAAACGGCTAGGGACACCCTTGAAGTACCAGATATGAGTTACAGGAGCAGCAAGCTCGATGTGGCCCATGCGCTCACGGCGAACCTTGGCGCGAGTTACTTCAACTCCGCAACGCTCACAAATGATGCCCTTGAACCTGACGCGCTTGTACTTGCCGCAATAACATTCCCAGTCACGAGTAGGTCCGAAGATCTTCTCATCGAAGAGTCCATCTTTCTCGGGCTTTAATGTGCGGTAGTTAATGGTTTCAGGCTTCTTAACCTCACCAAAAGACCATTCACGGATATTGTCCGTTGATGCCAGACCAATACGCAGTTCATCGAAGAAATTAACATCTAACATAGTTGTTTATCCTCACACTTCTTCTACGCTGCTTGGTTCAACCCGGGACAAGTTGATACCTAGCTCTTCGGCGGCACGGAACACTTCTTCATCTGTATCGCGCATTTCGATGGCGACACCTTGGTTGTTAAGTACTTCAACGTTGAGACAGAGAGATTGCATCTCCTTGACTAGGACCTTGAATGATTCAGGGATTCCTGGCTCCGGGATGTTCTCGCCCTTCACAATTGCTTCATAGACCTTCACGCGACCGAGCACATCATCAGATTTAATGGTGAGCAACTCTTGCAAGGTGTAAGCGGCGCCATAAGCTTCAAGTGCCCAAACTTCCATCTCACCAAAGCGCTGTCCACCAAACTGTGCCTTACCGCCCAGAGGTTGCTGGGTAATCATTGAGTAAGGACCTGTTGAGCGGGCGTGGATCTTGTCATCCACCAAGTGGTGGAGTTTCAAGATGTACATATAACCCACGGTGATGGGTTGCTTGTAGGGCTCTCCAGTGCGGCCATCGAACAAGTTAGCTTTTCCGTTGGCACCGATCAGGCGCATTCCATCTTTATTTGGATGAGTAGAGCCGAGGAGACCAATAAGTTCTTCTTCCTTAGCGCCATCAAATACTGGAGTTGCAACCTTGGAACCTGGGGCGACTTCGCCGTAACCATGTTCGCGCAGATCCTTCTGCCAATCTTCATTGCCCTCTAACTTCCAACCTGATTTTGCGACCCAACCAAGGTGGGTTTCAAGAACCTGACCGACGTTCATACGACCAGGAACACCAAGCGGGTTCAGGACTATGTCGACTGGGGTTCCATCTTCAAGGAACGGCATATCTTCTTGTGGCAAGATCTTGGAGATAACACCCTTGTTACCGTGGCGACCAGCGAGCTTGTCACCGTCCTGGATTTTGCGCTTTTGGGCGACATAGACGCGAACTACCTGGTTTACACCAGCTGGTAGTTCATAATCCTCTGAATCAGAGAGCGATACGCCGATGACCTTGCCAGATTCACCGTGTGGAACCTTGAGTGAGGTATCGCGAACTTCGCGAGCCTTCTCACCGAAGATGGCACGGAGAAGACGCTCTTCAGGGGTGAGTTCGGTTTCGCCTTTAGGAGTTACCTTTCCAACCAAGATATCGCCTGGAACTACATCGGCACCGACGCGAATGATTCCGCGATCATCGAGATCAGCTAGGACTTCTTCGCTAACGTTAGGAATATCTCGGGTGATCTCCTCGGGTCCAAGCTTGGTGTCGCGCGCATCGACTTCGTACTCTTCGATGTGAATCGAGGTAAGTACATCGTCTTGCACGAGACGCTGAGACAAGATGATCGCATCTTCGTAGTTGTGACCTTCCCATGACATAAATGCCACGAGGAGGTTCTTACCAAGAGCCATCTCACCCTTCTCGGTGCTTGGGCCATCTGCAATAACTTGGCCAGGTTCAACGCGATCGCCCTGTGAAACAACGACCTTCTGGTTGCGGCTGGTGCCTTGGTTAGAGCGAACAAACTTTTCGACAAAGTAATGCTCGGTGGTGCCATCGTCATTCATAACGGTGACTTCATCTGATTGGACATCGGTGACTACACCAGGCTTGCGCGCAAGAGTGACATCGCCGGCATCAACAGCTGCACGGAACTCCATACCGGTACCAACGTAAGGCGCCTCGGCGCGAAGTAGCGGCACTGCCTGACGCATCATGTTCGATCCCATGAGCGCGCGGTTTGCATCATCATGCTCAAGGAATGGAATCATCGCGGTAGCAACGGAAACCATCTGACGTGGTGAAACATCCATGTAATCGACTTCATCAGCGAGGATGTATTCAACTTCTCCGCCGCGACGACGCACGAGTACCCGCTCTTCGGCAAAATGTGAATCAGTTGTCAAAGGAGCATTTGCCTGCGCGATGATGTGTTCATCTTCTTCATCTGCAGTCAGGTAATCGATGGTATCGGTGACCTTACCCTTGGTTACCTTGCGATAAGGAGTCTCGATAAATCCAAAGGGAGTTACACGAGCATAGGTAGCGAGGGACCCAATAAGACCAATGTTTGGGCCTTCAGGGGTTTCGATCGGACACATACGTCCGTAGTGCGAGGGGTGAACGTCACGGACTTCAAAGCCGGCACGCTCGCGAGATAGACCGCCAGGTCCAAGGGCGGAAAGACGACGCTTGTGGGTCATTCCGGAAAGTGGGTTGGTCTGATCCATAAACTGTGACAACTGGGAAGTTCCGAAGAACTCCTTGATCGATGCCACAACTGGGCGGATATTAATCAAAGTCTGAGGGGTAATTGCCTCAACGTCTTGCGTCGTCATACGCTCACGAACCACGCGCTCCATACGGGAGAGCCCCGTGCGAACCTGATTCTGAATCAACTCGCCAACGGTACGCAGGCGACGATTTCCGAAGTGATCGATGTCATCGGTCTCGACGCGAACTTCCTTACCGTACTCCATAAGAGGGTCACCCTTGTGAAGTGAAACTAAGTACTTGATTGTTGCAACGATATCTTCAACGTTAAGAAGGCCCTTGGAAAGTTCGAGATCGAGGCCCAACTTCTTATTGACCTTGAAACGACCAACCTTTGCAAGATCGTAACGCTTTGGATTGAAGTAAAGGTTTTCGATGAGGTTCTGCGCGGCTTCCTTTGTTGGAGGCTCACCTGGACGGAGCTTGCGATAGATATCCAGTAGCGCTTCATCTTGCGTCTTAACGTTATCTTTTTCGAGGGTAAGGCGAATAGATTCGAACTCGCCGAATTGCTCGAGGATCTGTTCTTCAGTCCAGCCCAACGCCTTCAAGAAAATAGTGACAGATTGCTTACGCTTACGATCGATACGAACACCGACCATATCTTTCTTATCAACTTCGAACTCCAGCCAAGCACCACGACTTGGAATGATCTTCGCAGTTAGGATGTCTTTGTCAGATGCCTTCTCGATGGTGCGCTCAAAGTAAACACCAGGAGAACGAACGATCTGTGAAACAACCACGCGCTCGGTTCCGTTGATCACGAATGTTCCGCGAGGAGTCATCAGTGGGAAATCGCCCATAAAGACGGTCTGCGATTTGATTTCACCGGTCTCGTTATTTGTAAATTCAGCGGTTACAAAGAGAGGTGCGCTGTAGGTCATGTCACGGTCTTTGCATTCTGCGATGGTGTTCTTTGCCGGTTCGAAACGGTGATCGCGGAAGGACAGACTCATCTTTCCTTGGAAATCCTCGATTGGTGAGATCTCTTCAAAAATTTCTTCGAGACCAGATTGTTTTGGAATTTCGCCTCGCCCGCTCTTCGCGGCATCTTGCAAACGTCCGCGCCACAAATCGTTACCTAGTAACCAGTCAACGCTATCTAATTGCAGCGAGAGTAAGTTAGGTACTTCAAGGGGTTCGCGGATCTTTGCGAAAGAGACTCGTGCGGGGGCAAATGATTTCGACTTCGCGGCCAATGTTCCTCCAGATACGTGGGACTTGCGTGCAGGTCTATCGAAAGGTTACGGCCGCTATATGCCTAACCTTTAGATTATGAAAATTTGCGAACGCTGAGAGTACCCAACCCTTCCTGTCCCTGTCCAATCCGTGCTATAAGCGACTATGGACCCACACGCAAGAGCGACCCTTTTCGGCCGCCAGGGTCGGGGCCAGATGGTCCCAAAAAACTTTTTTGCCCCTGACTTGCCTGAAAAGAGTCGCTATGACGTGAGGACTGTGGGTTTATTTCACCGTGACAGTCGCGCCAGCGGCCTCAAGGGCTGCCTTTGCCTTATCTACTGCCTCTTTGGTGCCCTTATCGATCAAGACTGTTGGTGTTGAGTCAACGAGGTCCTTCGCTTCCTTCAAGCCGAGGCTGGAATTGATTCCACGAACTTCCTTGATAACCGCAATCTTCTGTGCGCCAGCGCTCTCAAGAACGAGTGTGAACTCATCTTGAACTTCTGCGACTGCTGCAACTGCTCCGCCTGCTGCTGCTACTGGAGCGGCCGCGGTGACGTCGAATTCCGCTTCGAAAGCCTTTACGAAATCTGAAAGCTCAACGAGAGTCATCTCTTTGAATTGTGACATTAAATCTTCTTGTGACAACTTAGCCATGATTTTTCCTTTTCTTATTCAGCTGATTGCGCTGGAGTATCGGTTGCATCAGCAACTGGGGTTTCTGTTGCTTCAGCTACGGGAGCCTCGGCTTCAATGACAGGGGTCTCAACTGCATCAACGGCAGTTTCAACGACGGCCTCGGCAGCGGGCGCTTCCTCGGCAACGACATCAGCTTCGGCAGGAACTGCTTCGGCAACTGGGGCAGCTACAGGAGCGCCTTCTTCCAGCTTGATGCGAAGTGCATCGAAGGTACGAGCGGCCTTGGCCATCGTGCCCTTCATGGCACCAGCGAGCTTGGACAAGAGAACCTCACGGGACTCAAGATCGGCAAGCTTCATGATCTCTGCAGTAGAGACAGCCTTCCCTTCAAAGACACCACCCTTGATAACAAGAAGTGGGTGATCCTTCTGGAAATTCTTCAGACTCTTTGCTGCATCAATGGGATCACCTTTGATAAAGGCAACTGCAGAAGGGCCAACAAGGAGATCATCGGAGAGATCTACGCCTGCTGCCTTTGCAGCGATCTTGGTCAAGGTGTTCTTCACAACGGAATACTTAGTATCGGTACCAAGTGATCGGCGAAGTTCCTTCATCGAGGCCACGGTTAAACCGCGGTACTCAGTGAGGACAGTTGCGCTTGAGCTACGGAAATCTTCCGTAAGTTCGGCGACAGCTGTTTCTTTATCAGAACGAGCCATTAGCTCCCTTTCTTCTCTTCACCACGCCTAGAATTCTTTATAAAATAAAAAATCCCCGGCGCATAAGTGCGCACGAGGTCTCGTGTGTACCTATGCGGGCTCTCTTGCGAGATTTGCTTCTAGTCACTCCTTGCAAGGAGCAACCAGAGACCTGCAGTCTTTGGTGATAGTCGAAGGGTAGGTCATCGATCCTTCGTGGGTCAAACCCACGAGATCAACACCTACCCTTTTGGCTTTTACCTCTGGCTTAAAAGTTCTGCCCTCTTTATTGAAGTGAAGGTCCACCTTCGCGAGCTACTGAGGTATCCACAGGAATTCCAGGTCCCATCGTGGTTGAGATGACCGCCTTCTTGAGGAAACGGCCCTTAGAGGAGCTTGGCTTTGAACGAACAACCTCTTCAATAGCTGCCGCATAGTTCTCGGCAAGTTGTTGAGCGGTAAAAGAGACCTTCCCAATCAGGAAGTGAAGGTTGGCGCTCTTATCAACGCGGAATTCAATTTTTCCACCCTTGATATCCGTTACTGCCTTAGCAACATCAATCGTTACGGTTCCGGTCTTTGGGTTAGGCATCAAACCTCGTGGTCCGAGGACCTTTCCAAGGCGACCGACCTTTCCCATTAATTCTGGAGTGGAAACAACGG
>ENA-OFCD01000728-OFCD01000728.1-metagenomes-genome-assembly--contig:-NODE-728-length-19418-cov-7.272014_pt1 | contig 19418 bp, 19 predicted proteins | sample MGYA00153392_OFCD01 | MGnify analysis MGYA00153392
CCTCGCCTTCGGGCTGCCGATGCTGGCCCGCCTCGTCGGTGGCCGGCGGACGGCAAACAAGCCGCGTGCGCTGGTCCTGGTGCCGACCCGCGAGCTCGCGCAGCAGGTCCACGACGCACTCGCGCCGCTGGGCCAGCCGCTGGACCTCAAGCTCTGCACCGTCTACGGCGGCGCGTCGATGGGGCGGCAGATCGACCAGCTCCGGCGCGGCGTCGACGTCGTCGTCGCCACCCCCGGTCGCCTGCAGGACCTCATCGACCAGCGCGAGTGCGACCTGTCGCAGATCGAGATGACCGTGCTCGACGAGGCCGACCACATGGCTGACCTGGGCTTCCTGCCGGCGGTCACCGCGCTGCTCGAGCTGACCCCTGCCGGCAGCCAACGGATGCTGTTCTCCGCCACCCTGGACCGTGGGGTCGACCGGTTGGTGCGGTCCTACCTCAAGACGCCGGCCATGCACGCCGTCGCCTCGGCGGAGTCGCCGATCGACAACATGGACCACAAGGTGTTCGCGGTGAGCCACTCGGCCAAGACCGACATCGCCGCGGAGATCGCTGCCCGGCCGGCGCGCACACTGTTCTTCGTACGCACCAAGCACGGCGCCGACCGCCTTGCCACGCAGCTGCGCATGATGGGCGTGGAGGCTGCCGCGATCCACGGCAACCTCACCCAGGGCGCCCGCAAGAAGGCGCTGGACGACTTCAGCACCGGTCACGCCCGGGTGCTGGTCGCCACCGATGTCGCCGCCCGCGGGATCCACGTGGACGATGTCGACCTGGTCGTGCACTACGACCCGCCGGCGGACCACAAGGACTACCTGCACCGCTCCGGCCGCACCGCCCGTGCCGGCAACACCGGCACCGTCGTGTCGTTCGTCCTGTCCGACCAGGTCCGCGACCACCAGCGGATGCGCGAGCGGGCGGGCGTCGAGGCCAACGCGGTCGCGGTGGTGCCCGGGCACCCCGCGGTCCGTCAGGTCGCCGAGTCGGGTGAGGCGATCGTGGTGCAGCCCCGCATCCACAACCCCCGTGGTCGCTCGGGTAGCGGGCGGCCCCGTCGTCCGGGCGCGCCCTCGGGCCGCCCGAGCGGCAGCGGGGCCCCGCGCGGTGGCTCGTACGCCACGCGCAGCGCCAGCCCGGCCCGCTAGCACCACCGGCACGTGCACCGGTGATTCAGGTCCACCGGCTGTCGCCCCGGCGACGTCTGGTGGACCTGGATCGTGAACGTGGCCGGCCCGTTCGCTGCTCCTCCTAGACGCCCGCCACCCCCGAGCGCCAGACGGTCGCCCGGGGTGGTCGTGGCAGGGTCGGCGTCATGACCGGTCCGCTGTCGCTGCGGCTGCCGCCGCTGCTCGCCGAGCAGCTCGTCGAGCAGTTGCCGGTCCTCGCCGACCAGGTTGTGGCGGCCATCGCCCGCGAGGTGCCCGCGTACGCCCGTCCGCTGGAGGGCGCGTTCGGCGCCGGGGTGCGCCGCGGGGTGCAGCTGGCCCTGGCGCGGTTCTTGTCGCTGGCCGGCGAGGAGCCCGGTGAGGACGAGGACCGGGCTGCCCGGGGCCGCGAGGTCTACATCGAGCTGGGCCGCGGGGAGGCCCGCGTCGGCCGCTCGCTCGACGCGCTGCTCGGGGCCTACCGCACCGGTGCCCGCGTGGCGTGGGCGCGGCTCGCACAGATGGGCCTGGCCGCCGGGTTGCCGGCTCGTGACCTCGTCGAGCTGGCCGGCGCGGTCTTCGCCTACATCGACGAGCTCTCCGCAGCCAGCGCTGAAGGGTTCACCGCCGAGCAGTCCGCACTGGCCGGAGACCGCGAGCGGCGCCACCGGACGTTGGCGTTGCTGCTGCTGTCCGAGACGCCCACCTGGCAGGTCGAGGAGGCAGCGACCGTCGCCGGCTGGCTGCCGCCCGCCACACTGACCGCCGTGCTGGTCCCGGTCCGCGCGGGACGTGAGGTGGCTGCCCGGTGGGACGGCCGGGCGCTGCTGGCGGCCGAGGACGACACGGCCGGCACGGCGCTTCTGCTGCTGCCCGATGTGGACGGTCCCGGACAGGCCGACCGACTCGAGCGGCTGCTCGCCGGCCGACCCTGCACGGTCGGGTTGCCGCGACCGTGGCATGAGGCCCGCCTGTCGGTCGCGCTGGTGCGCCGCTGCGCTCCTGAAGCAGCTGACGGTGTCCAGCACGTCCGCGACCGGCTCGCCTCACTCGTCGTGGGGGCGGACCCGCTGGCGCTGGCCGAGCTGACCGCCCGTCGGCTCGCGCCGTTCGACGGGTTGACCGCCCGCAGCAGCGAGCGGCTGCTCGACACCCTCAGCTCGTGGCTGAGGCATCAGGGCGATAGGCAGGCCGTCGCTGCAGACCTGGGCATCCACCCGCAAACCGTCCGGTATCGCGTCGGGCTCTTGCGCGATCTGCTCGGGGACGACCTCAACAACCCGCAGCGCCGCTTCGAGCTCGCGCTGGTTCTGCATGGGCGTCCGCTGAGCGGCTGAGCGGGCCGGTCTGGCCGCCGGTAGTCTTGGCACTCCGCGAGTGGGAGTGCCAGCAGGGGCGACCTGCCGGCGAGGACGGCGGCGTCGGTCGCCAGGTGGAGGTGACCCCCGTGCTCGACGAGCGCAAGCTGGCAGTCCTGCGTGCGATCGTCACCGACTTCGTCTCCAGCAGCGAACCGGTTGGCAGCAAGGCGCTCGCAGAACGGCATGGGTTGGGCGTCAGTCCGGCGACCGTGCGCAACGACATGGCCGCACTGGAGGACGAGGGCTTCATCACCCATCCGCACACCAGCGCCGGCCGGATCCCTACCGACAAGGGCTATCGGTTGTTCGTCGACCGGCTCTCCCAGGTCAAGCCGCTCTCGGTCGCCGAGCGCCGGGCCCTGCAGAGCTTCCTCGAGGGTGCCGTCGACCTTGACGACGTCGTCCGCCGCACGGTCCGGCTGCTCGCGCAGCTGACCCACCACGTCGCCGTCGTGCAATACCCCAGCCTGTCGCGCAGCGCCGTGCGCCACCTGGAGATCGTCCATCTCGCGCCGAGCCGGCTGCTGCTGGTGCTGATCACCGATACCGGCCGCGTGGAGCAGCGGGTGCTCGAGATGCTGAGCGTGCTCACCGATGATGACGTCGCGCAGCTACGGCAGTGCTTCGGCACCCGGCTGCACGGTGCCCGGCTCGTCGACGCGCCCGCGGCACTGGCCGACCTCCCGGACGCGGCGCCGGTGGCGATCCGCTCGGTCCTGACGAGCATCATGGCGGTGGTGCTCGAGACGCTGGTCGAGAAGCCCGAGGAGCGCATCGCGCTCGGCGGAACAGCCAACCTCACGCGCTCCGCCCTGGACTTCCCGAAGACCTTGCGACCGGTCCTTGAGTCGCTCGAGGAGCAAGTCGTCCTGCTCAAGCTCATTGGTGAGGTGAACGACCCCACCATGGTGCACGTGAAGATTGGCGAGGAGAACAGCGTGGAGGGCCTTCGGTCCACATCGGTGGTCACGGTCGGCTACGGCCCCGAGGACGGCTCGTACGCCGGCCTGGGGGTCGTCGGGCCGACCCGGATGGACTACGCTGGCAACATCAGCAGCGTCCGGGCCGTCGCCCGGTACGTCGGCGAACTGCTGGCGGGGGCCTGACGTGGCGGCGGACTACTACGGCGCGCTCGGCGTCGCCCGTGACGCGAGCGATGACGAGCTGAAGAAGGCCTACCGCAAGCTGGCCCGTCAGCTGCACCCGGATGTCAACCCCGACCCGGTGGCGCAGGAGCGGTTCAAGGCCGTCACCGCCGCGTACGAGGTGCTCACGGACCCGCAGAAGCGCCAGGTCGTGGACCTCGGCGGCGACCCGCTCTCCTCCGGCCCGGGCAGTTCGGGCGATCCCTTCTCGCAGGGCGTCGGCCTGGGCGACATCATGGACGCGTTCTTCGGGGGCGGCACCGGCCGTGGCCCCCGCAGCCGCGTCCGGCAAGGAGCTGACGCCCTGATCCGCATCGAGTGCGACCTTGCCGAGACCGTCTTCGGCACGACCCGCGAGCTCAGCATCGACACGGCGGTGATCTGCCCCGTCTGCACCGGCGCAGGCGCCGCGCCGGGCACCCACCCGCAGACCTGCGAGACCTGCCGCGGCGCCGGCGAGGTGCAGCAGGTGCAGCGCAGCTTCCTCGGTCAGGTGATGACCACCCGGGCGTGCCCGCGCTGCGAGGGCACCGGCACCGTGATCACGCACCCGTGCGGGGAGTGCGGTGGCGACGGCCGCGTGCGGGCCCGCCGCACGCTGACGGTCAAGGTGCCCGCCGGCATCGAGAGCGGCATGCGGATCCGGCTGAGCGGCGAGGGCGAGGTGGGCCCCGGTGGCGGCCCGTCCGGCGATCTGTTCGTCGAAGTGCTCGAGCGGCCGCACCCGGAGTTCGTCCGCGACGGGGACGACCTGCACCATCGGCTGTCCGTACCGATGACCGCGGCCGCGCTGGGCACCAGCCTCAAGCTCGAGACGCTGGACGGGGAGGAGCAGGTCGACATCGCCCCGGGCACCCAGCCCGAGGAGGTTCTGACGCTGCGTGCGCGCGGGGTGCCCCACCTGCGCGGCACCGGCCGCGGTGACCTGCACGTGCATCTCGACGTCAGGGTGCCGACCAGGCTCGACGCCGACCAGGAGCGGCTGCTGCGCGAGCTTGCGTCGATGCGCGGAGAGGAGCGCCCGAGCAGTTCGGGCAAGGGGTCCGGGCTGTTCGGCCGCCGTCGGCGGTGAGCGCCCCGGTCTTCCTGGCCGGCGACCTCGCGGGCGACCGCATCCTGCTGGACGGCGCGGAGGGTCGGCACGCTGCCGGCTCGCGGCGCCTGCAGCCGGGGGAGGCCGTCGACCTGGTCGACGGCCTCGGCACCCGGGCGACCTGCCGGGTCGTGCGCAGTGGCCGCGACGAGGTGCTGCTGGAGGTCGTGGCGAGGGCGTACGAACCGGAGCCGACGCCCCGGCTGGTGCTCGTTCAGGCCCTGCCCAAGGGCGATCGGGGCGAGCTGGCCGTCGAGCTGGCGACGGAGGTCGGCGTCGACGAGATCGTGCCCTGGCTAGCCGCGCGGTGCGTCATGCAGTGGAAGGGCGAGCGCGGCGAACGTCAGCGGGAGCGCTGGCAGGCCAGCGCGCGGGAGGCCACCAAGCAGTCGCGCCGGGCGTGGGTGCCGATGGTCGCGGCGCTGCACACGACGGCCCAGCTCACTGCCCGGCTCGCTGGCGTGACCGTACTGGTGCTGCATGAGGCGGCCGGTACCCGGCTGACAGCCCTCACGCCCCCGGCCGCCGGTGAGGTGGCGCTCGTCGTCGGACCCGAGGGTGGCATCACCGCCGACGAGCTCGACGCGCTCGGCGGCACCGCCGTTCGGCTGGGGCCGACCGTGCTGCGGACCTCGACCGCCGGGGCAGCGGCCGCAGCTGTGCTCAGCGCACGGACGGGGCGCTGGTAGCCGGGTCCTCGCCGGGCACGTCGCGTGGCGCCCCGACGGGTGAGCCGTGCCCGCGGCGCCGCCGGACCAGGTGGACCACCACCAGGGCGAGGATCACGCCGGCCGTCAGCAGCAGCGCTCCCGTACCGAGCCAGCGGTCCAGCCGGCGGTAGGACGCCCCCGCTGCGAAGCCGCCCAGCACGCAGGCGTTCGCCCAGACCAGGCCGCCCGCAGCGTTCCACAGCAGGAAGGTCCGGAACGGCAGGTGCGACATCCCCGCCGCGCTGGGCACCAGCGCCCGCAGCAGGGCCGTGAAGCGCCCGAAGAACACGGCCGGCCCGCCGCGGCGACGCAGGAACGCCTCGGCGGTGCGCCAGCGCGGCGCCCCGACGAGCCGCCCGAGCCAACTGCCCTGCACCGCCGCGCCGTAGCGCCGTCCCACCGCGTACCCGACGCTGTCGCCGAGAACGGCGCCCGCGGTGGCCAGCACACACAGCCCGACGACGCTCACCCGGTCGGTACCGGGCAGGGCGCCTGAGGCGAGCACGCCGCCGAGCACCAGCGCGGTCTCGCCGGGGAACACAAAGCCGACGAACAGCGAGCACTCGACGAACGGCAGGACGAACACCAGCAGGTAGACCACCCAGGACGGCACCGCGACCAACACGTTCTCGATCAGCGCCCCCACGGGGTCAGCGTACGACCGAGCCGGGCGTGACCCCCCGCAACTACCCGCGCAGAGCAGGCGCCTTCATGTCCTCGACCAGCGGTGCGGCGCCGCACGAACCGGGTCCTGCGGATCTACGATCGGCCCGTGACCTCACCCCGGTCGTTGTGTGCACCGCTCGTTCTGCTCGGGGTCGGCCTTGGGCTGGGCCTGGGCGTCGCACCGGCGCAGGCGGCACCGTTGTCGCCCACTGCGAGCCCGGCGGCTTCCAGCACACCGACGTCCAGCACACCGACGCCCAGGGCGCCCACGTACGCGACCTCCACACCGACAGCGCCCGTCACCACGACCCCGACGCCCCGGCCGCCGACGACCCGGACGCCGACGGCCGGCACCAGGACCCCGACGCCGACGGCAACGCCGGCCCGCACCTACCGTCCGTCCACGGCGACCCCGTCGCCCTCGCCCTCGACCACCGCCCCCGTCGCCGCCCCGGCGCTGCCGATCGGCACGGCGGCCCCGGATGCCATCAAAGCCGCCGAGAGCAGCGCCGCCGGGGGCAGCGCCGCCGATCCGCTGGCCCGGATCGAGCTCGGACTGCTCGGCGGTGCGGCGCTGCTCGGCGTCGCCGGCGGGACCGGGCTGTGGCTGACCAGAGGATCCAAGCGTGACTGACGTGCCGACCGATCCCGACTGCCTGTTCTGCCGGATCGTGGCGGGTCAGGTGCCAGCCGACATCGTCCACGAGACCGACCGCACGGTGGCCTTCCGTGACATCACGCCGCAGGCCCCGACACACGTGCTGGTCGTCCCGCGCGACCACTACGCCGACCTGGCCGCGCTCGCCGGCGCCGACCCACCGTTGCTGACGGAGGTGCTCGGTGCCGCGGTCGCTGTGGCCCGGCAGGAGGGCCTGACCGGTGGCCACCGACTGGTGGTCAACACCGGCGACGACGGCGGGCAGTCCGTCCAGCATCTGCATGCCCACGTCCTGGGCGGTCGCAGACTGGGCTGGCCGCCCGGCTGAGCACTGCGGCCATCAGCGCCAGTCGTGACGACGCGGGTAGCCTGGTAGACGGCAGAGCCCCTCGGACGAGAGCAGGCGACGAACCGCACCGTGCCCGACACCCCACCCGGCGGTCGCGCCGTCACCACCCGCATCGTCGTGCCCGGCGGGCACTCGATGGTCAGCCTGCTCGGCAGCGGCGACGCCGTGCTGCGGGTGGTCGAGGGTCTGGTCGCCAGCGACGTCCACGTCCGAGGCAACGAGATCACCCTGACCGGCTCGCCGGCCGAGAACGCACTGGCCGCCGGAGTGTTCGAGCAGCTGCTCCTGCTGCTGGAGCGCGGCGAGGTGCTGACGCAGGACGCCGTCGAGCGGACCGTCGCCATGCTGACCCGCGACGGCGGCGACAAGCCGGCCGACGTCCTGACGCTCAACATCCTGTCTAACCGCGGCCGGACCATCCGTCCGAAGACCGCCAACCAGAAGCGCTACGTCGAGGCCATCGACCGGCACACGATCGTGTTCGGCATCGGGCCGGCTGGCACCGGCAAGACCTACCTGGCGATGGCCAAGGCCGTGCAGGCGCTGCAGTCCAAGCAGGTCAACCGGCTGATCCTCACCCGGCCGGCCGTCGAGGCCGGCGAGAAGCTGGGGTTCCTGCCCGGCACGCTGAACGACAAGATCGACCCCTACCTGCGCCCGCTGTACGACGCACTGCACGACATGCTCGACCCGGAGTCGATCCCGCGGTTGATGGCCGCCGGCACGATCGAGGTGGCGCCGCTGGCGTACATGCGCGGCCGGACGCTCAACGACGCCTACATCATCCTGGACGAGGCGCAGAACACCACCCCCGAGCAGATGAAGATGTTCCTTACCCGGCTCGGGTTCGGCAGCAAGATCGTGGTCACCGGCGACATCACGCAGGTCGACCTGCCTGGCACGGCGTCCTCCGGCCTGCGCGTGGTCCGCGGGATCCTCGACGGCGTCGAGGACGTCAGCTTCGTGCAGCTGACCAGCAGTGACGTCGTACGCCACAAGCTGGTCAGCAGAATCGTCGACGCCTACGAGCAGTACGACGCCGAGCAGGAGTCGTTGGCGCCCGCGCAGCGCGGCCCGCAGCGCGCACCCGGCCGGCGCGACGACGCGCGGCGCGGTCCCCGCTGACGGGCGCGGCTCGACTGTGAGCATCGAGGTCGCCAACGAGAGCGGCGCTGCCGTCGACGAACAGGCTCTGGTGCGACTGTGCCGGGACGTCCTGGAGCGCCTCGGGGTGTCGCCCCTGGCCGAGCTGTCGCTGCACCTGGTCGACGTCGAGGAGATGGAGCGGCTGCACGTGCACTGGATGGGCGAGCCCGGCCCGACCGACGTGCTGGCCTTCCCGATGGACGAGCTCGACCTGCGCGGGAGCCGGGGTGTCGGGCACGACGGGCACGACGCACGCGACGAGCCGGAGGAGGCGAGCGCCGTCGATCTCGGCGTCGTCGTGCTCTGCCCGGCCGTCGCCGAACGGCAGGGCGAGCAGGCCGGCCACGGCACCGACGAGGAGCTGCAGATGCTGTGCACGCACGGTGTGCTGCACCTGCTGGGATATGACCACGGGGAGCCCGACGAGCACGCCGAGATGTTCGGCCTGCAGGGCGAGCTGCTGCGGTCCTGGCATGAGGTGCGTGCCGGCGGCTCGTGACCCGCAGCCGTAGGTGATCCGTACCCAGGTGGGGCCGCTCGTCGCCGCCGTCCTGTTTGTCATTGTCGCCGGGCTGTTGGCCTGTCTGGAGGTCGCGCTTGCCCGGGTCAGCCGGGTGCGGGTCGAGGAGCTGGTCCGCGACGGGCGCGCCGGCGCCGGCCGCCTGCAGCGCGTCCTCGCCGACCCGCCCCGCTCACTGAACCTGCTGCTGCTGCTGCGGATGGTGGCCGAGCTTGCCGCAGCCGGCATCGTCACCGCGTACTGCATCGACCGGCTCGATGGCTCTGCCGCTGTCGCGTTGGCGGTCGCCGTGATGGTCGTCGTCAGCTATGTCTTCATCGGCGTCGCGCCGCGTACGGTCGGCCGGCAGTCCGCCGAGCGGGTCGCTCTGATCGGGGCTCCCCTGGCACTCGGCCTGACCCGGGTGTTCGGTCCGGTCCCGCGGCTGCTGATCGCCCTGGGCAACGCGCTCACCCCGGGGAAGGGGTTTCGCGAAGGACCGTTCGCCTCCGAAGCCGAGCTGCGCGACCTGGTCGACCTGGCGCAGGAGCGGGGCGTCCTCGAGGAGGGCGAGCGGGACATGATCGAAGGCGTCTTCGAGCTCGGTGACACGATTGCCCGCGAGGTCATGGTGCCGCGTACCGACATGGTGTTCATCGAGCACGACAAGAGCGTCCGGCAGGCCCTCAACCTGGCCCTGCGCAGCGGTTTCAGCCGCGTCCCGGTCGTCGGTGAGGGCGCGGACGACGTGCTCGGCGTGGCGTACCTGAAGGACCTGGTACGCAAGGAGCGCGCCGAGGGAGGCGCCGACCGGCGGGTCGAGGAGGTGATGCGGGAGCCGGTCTTCGTCCCGGAGAGCAAGCCGGTCGACGACCTGCTGCGGGAGATGCAGGCCTCGCTGGGACATCTCGCGGTCGTCATCGACGAGTACGGCGGCACCGCCGGGCTGGTCACCATGGAGGACGTCCTGGAGGAGATCGTGGGTGAGATCGTCGACGAGTACGACCGGGAGCGGCCACCGGTCGAGCAGGTCGACGGGGACAGCTACCGGGTGACCGCGCGGCTGCCGGTCGAGGACCTCGAGGAGCTGTTCGACGTCGTGCTACCGCATGACGACGTGGAGACGGTCGGCGGCCTGCTCGCCAGCGCCCTCGGCCGGGTGCCCATCCCGGGCGCCACGACCACCGTCTCGGGCATCACGCTGGTCGCGGAGACGGCAACCGGGCGGCGCCACCACATCACGACGGTGCTCGCGAGCCGCACCCGGGATCAGGAGGACTAGGCATGGACCCCGAGGACGTCAAGATCGTCACGTTGGCCAGAGGTGCCCGGCTGCGGGCGCACGCCCCCCACACGGGCCGGCGCGAAGGGGCCGCGGTCCGCGACACGGACGGTCGCACGTACGCCGCCGCAACGGTGGAGAACGCCGACCCCGCGCTGACGACGTCGGCCTTGCGGGGCGCCGTCGCCGCGGCCGCCTCCAGCGGGATCCGCACCTTCGAGGCGGCGGCGCTGGTCACCGAGGACGCCGTGGCGCCGGCCGACCTGGCCGTGCTGCGCGAGTTCGGGACAGGCGTGCCGGTGCACGTTGCCGGCCCGGACGGGGTGCGGCGCGAGATCCTGTCGACCTGAGCTCTGTTGACCTGATCGGTCGACCGCGGAGTCCGGCAGACTGAGGTCACTATGGCCTCACCTCCCGCCGGCTTCCGTTCCGGCTTCGCCTGCTTCGTCGGGCGGCCCAACGCCGGCAAGTCGACGTTGACCAACGCGCTCACAGGCAGCAAGGTCGCGATCACGAGCAGCCGGCCGCAGACCACCCGGCACGCCGTACGCGGGATCGTGCACCGTCCCGACGCGCAGCTCGTCCTGGTCGACACGCCCGGCCTGCACAAGCCCCGCACGCTGCTGGGCCAACGCCTGAACGACCTGGTCCGGGAGACCTACGCCGGCGTCGACGTGATCTGCTTCTGCGTCACCGCGGACGACAAGGTCGGCCCGGGCGACCGGTTCATCGCCGCCGAGCTCGCACAGGTCAAGACCCCCGTCGTCGCGGTGCTCACCAAGACCGACCTGGCCGGCAAGCAGCAGATCGGCGAGCAGCTGCTGGCCCTTTCCGGGCTCGGCGACTGGGCCGAGATCGTGCCGGTCAGCGCGGTGTCGGGCAAGCAGGTCGACCTGCTCACCGATCTGCTCGTCGGCCTGCTGCCCGAGGGCCCGGCGCTCTACCCGGCCGGCGAGCTGACCGACGAGCCCGAGCAGATGCTCATTGCCGAGATGATCCGGGAGGCTGCCCTCGAGGGCGTCCGGGACGAGCTGCCGCACTCCATCGCCGTCACCATCGAGGAGATGCGACCGCGCGAGGACCGGCCCGCGCAGCGTCCGCTACTGGACATCTACGCCACGCTGTATGTCGAGCGCGACAGCCAGAAGGCGATCGTGCTCGGTACCGGTGGCGCGCGGCTGCGCGGTGTTGGCACCATCGCCCGGCGGCAGATCGAGACGATGCTGGGCACCCAGATCTTCCTGGACCTGCGGGTCAGCGTCGCCAAGGACTGGCAGCGCGACCCGAAGCAGCTGCGCAAGCTCGGCTTCTGACGCAGCCCTTAGCATTCCTACGTGGCCCTCTACCGCGACGAGGGCGTCGTCCTGCGGGTCCAGAAGCTCGGCGAGGCCGACCGGATCATCACCGTGCTGACCCGTGTCCACGGCCGGGTCCGGGCTGTCGCGAAAGGCGTCCGTCGTACCCGGTCCCGCTTCGGCGCCTCGGTCGAGCCGTTCAGCCACGTCGACCTGCAGCTGTGGGAGGGCCGCGGCGGCCTGGACACCGTGACCCAGGCCGACAGCCTGTGGTCCTACGGTGAGCGGCTGGTCACCGACTACCCGCGCTACACCGCAGGAACGGCGGTGCTCGAGACCGCCGAGCGGCTGACGGCGGAGGAGCGCGAGCCGTCGATCCGGCTGTTCCTGCTCGTCATCGGGGCGTTGCGCGCGCTCGCCGGCACCGATGACGTCGCCGCCCGCGACCCGGGCCTGGTGCTCGACGCGTTCCTGCTGCGCGCCATGACGGTCGCGGGGTACGCCCCCGCCTTGTTTGACTGCGCCCGCTGCGGTGCGCCGGGGCCGCACCGGGCGTTCTCGGTACCGGCCGGCGGCACCGTCTGCCCGGCCTGCCGGCCGGCGGGTGCGGCCTCGCCCGCCCCCGCGGCGCTGGCGCTGATGACGGACCTGCTGCAGGGGTCGTGGGAGCCGGCGCAGGCCAGCGAGCAGCGCACCCGGCGCGAGGTGAGCGGGCTGGTCGCGGCGCACCTGCAGTGGCACCTCGAACGTGGGCTGCGCAGCCTGCCGCTGGTCGAGCGCCAGTGAGCGCCGTGCGGCGCACCGCGACGAAGGAGCGGGCGCGCCGGGCGCCTGCGAAGCCAGCCCTGGTGTGCCAGCGAGCCCTGGTGTGCCAGTGAGACGGCGCGCCGCCCCCCCTGCTCGCCCGGCCCTGCGGGCCCCGACCTCGCACCCGTCCGGGGCCGTGCCGCCGGCGATCCCCAAGGAGCGGGTGCCCCGGCACGTGGCGATCGTGATGGACGGCAATGGCCGGTGGGCCAAGGAGCGCGACCTGCCGCGGACCGCCGGCCACAGCGCCGGCGAGAAGGCGCTGTTCGACGTCGTCGAGGGCGCGATCGAGATCGGCGTCGGCTGGGTGTCGGCGTACGCCTTCTCCACCGAGAACTGGAAGCGCTCGCCGGACGAGGTGCGCTTCCTGATGGGCTTCAACCGCGACGTCATCCGGCGGCGGCGCGACGAGATGCACGAGCTCGGGGTACGGGTGCGCTGGGCCGGCCGGCGCCCGCGGCTGTGGCGGTCGGTGATCCGCGAGCTCGAGCAGGCCGAGGAGCTGACCAAGGACAACACCGTCTGCACGCTGACGATGTGCGTCAACTACGGCGGCCGGGCCGAGATCGCTGACGCCGCCCGGCTGCTCGCCCTCGACGTCGCCGCAGGCCGGCTCGACCCCGACAAGGTCGACGAGAAGGTGCTGGCGCGCTACCTCGACGAGCCGGACATGCCGGACGTCGACCTGTTCCTGCGTACGTCGGGGGAGCAGCGGACCAGCAACTTCCTGCTCTGGCAGTCGGCGTACGCGGAGCTGGTGTTCCTGGACACGCTGTGGCCGGACGTCGACCGCCGGCACCTGTGGGAGGCCTGCCAGGTGTACGCCGCACGCGACCGCCGCTACGGCGGTGCGGTCCCGAACGCCGGCGACGACCTGCCCTAGATGATCCGGGCGGGCACCGTCCGCCCGGGGCTGACACACGATGTTCACCCTCGGCTCGCCGGTCGAGGCTGGCCGCGGCGGGGCTCTGCGTTTAGCGTGCGGCCAGTGGAACGCTTCGCTCGTCTCGTCCTGCACCACCGGCGCCTGGTTGCCGCCGTGTGGGTCGTGCTGTTCGTTGCCGGCGGCCTGGCGGCTGGGCCGGTCTCCAAGCGGCTGAGCTTCGACTTCTCGCTGCCCGGCCAGCCCGGCTACACCGCTGAGCGGCAGCTCATCGACACGTTCGGCACGAGCGCGGCCGACACGCTGGTGCCCGTCCTCACGGTGGCGGGCGGCGGCCCGATCGGGCCGCGTTCCGCCGATGCCGCCAAGGTGTTCGCCGCCGTACGCACCCAGCTGCCGCAGCTGCGCGTGGTCGACCTGGGCAGCACCGGGGACCAGCGCTTCGTCAGCGATGACGGCCGCGCCACCTTCGGGCTCGTGCAGGGCCCCGAGCCCAAGGGCTTCGGGCCCGGGGTCGTGAAGGTCCTGCTACCCGTCCTGCAGGCCGCGGCCGCGCCGGTGGGTCTGCAGGCCGGCGTCACGTCTTACCAGCTGCTCTCGGCGGGCGGTGACAACAAGGGCCCCAGCGTGCTCACCGAGACCCTGCTGGGGGCGACCGGCGCGCTCGCCGTGCTGGCGTTCGTCTTCGCGTCCTTCCTCGCGCTGGTCCCGCTGCTGATCGCTGCGGTTTCCATCCTCACCACCTTCCTGCTGGTACTCGGGCTGACCTACCTCACCGATGTCAGCTTCGTGGTGCAGTTCCTGATCGCGCTGGTCGGGCTCGGCGTCGCCATCGACTACTCGCTGCTGCTGGTGTCGCGCTGGCGCGAGGAACGGGCGCACGGCCGTAGCAACGAAGAGGCGGTCGTCGTCGCGGTGAAGACCGCGGGGCACGCCGTGCTCGCGTCGGGCGTCACGGTGGCGATCAGCCTGGTCGCGCTGCTGCTCGTGCCGGTGCCCTTCCTGCGCAGCATGGGCCTGGGCGGCATGTTGATCCCGCTGGTCAGCGTCGCCGTCGTGCTGACCTTGCTGCCGGCGCTGCTGTCGACGATCGGCCCCAAGGTCGACTGGCCGCACATCCGCCACGACGACGTCGCCGCCCGCGGCTGGTCGGCCTGGGCCGGCGCCATCGTCCGGAACCGCTGGGTGGCCGCGGGCGCCGCCCTGCTCGTGCTCGGACTGCTCATCGCACCGGTGTTCGGCCTGAAGATCGGTCAGTCCGGCACCGGCTCGCTGGCGCGCGGCGGGGTGTCGTACGACGTCCTGCAGGTGCTGAAGGTCGGCGGTGTCGGGACCGGTGTCCTGACGCCGATCGAGGTGCTGGTGCCGGCCGGGCAGGAGCCGGCCGCGGTGAAGGCGGCCGCCGGGGTCCCGGGCGTGCGTACCGCAGTCGTCGGCGGCACCAAGGGCGGCAGGTCCGTCATCGACGTGATCCCGAGCGTGGAGACGGTCGACAGCGACGCCAACCGCGTCGTGGACGGCGTACGCAAGGCTGTGGTGGCCGCCACCGACGGCCCGGTCGGGGTCACCGGCACCGGCGCCGTCGTGCAGGACTACTTCAGCGCCGTGTACGACAACTTCCCCTACGTCCTGGCGCTGATCGCCGTGATCACCTTCGTGCTGCTGGTACGGACCTTCCGTTCCATCCTGCTGCCGATCAAGGCGGTGCTGCTCAACCTGGTGTCGCTGGCCGCCGTGTTCGGCAGCGTGGTGTTCTTCTGGCAGCTCGGGCACGGCTCCGGGGCGCTGTTCGCGGTCTCGCCGACGGGGGCCATCACGTTCTGGCTGCCGGTGTTGATCTTCGCGTTCCTGTTCGGGCTGTCGATGGACTACGAGGTGTTCATCCTGGCCCGGATGCGGGAGGAGTACGACCGCACCGGCTCGACGGCCCAGGCCGTCGTGACCGGGCTCGGCCGCACAGGCCGGCTGGTCACGTCCGCCGCGCTGATCCTGTTCTTCTCCTTCGCCGCGCTCGCCTCTGCGCCCGGCACCGACATCAAGGTGCTCGGCACCGCGCTCGGTGTCGGCATCCTGATCGACGCCACCCTGGTGCGCGCCCTGCTGGTCCCGGCGCTGGTCAGCTTGTTCGGCCGTTGGAACTGGTGGCTGCCCGCCGGCGTCGCCAAGGTCCTGAGGGTCGCGCCGTCGCCGGTTGCCGCGGCCGGCAGCGAGCCACCCCTTCCCGAGCGACAGCTGGCAAAGGTCTAACCGATCGACTGCACGCCGAGGGTCAGCAGCAGGACCAGGCTGGCCAGCCGAATCGCCCGGCCCCGATTGTCCAGCACCGGCCAGGACAGGTAGGTCAGCCAGGCGATGAAGGCGAGGAGGATGGCCAGGCAGGGCACCGCGGCGGGTGCGGGCAGGAACACCACGCCGGCCAGGAGCAGCGCGGACGCGACGGGCAGCAGCCAGCGGGGCTGACGTGACAGCACGACGAGCAGCGTTGCGCTGCGCCGCTCGACCGCGCTGCGCAGCGGTCCGGCCGGTGGTCGGGTGCTCATCCGACTAGCCTGCCAGGAATGCTGGTCGTGACGAGGTTTGACGTTCCTGAGGATGCCTCGGCTGCGTTCCTGCCGCAGGCCGGGGCGGCGCTGGCGGCCTTCGCGGCGCGGCCGGGCTACCTGCGGGGCAGGGTCGGGCGGGCAGCCGACGACCCGACCGCCTGGGTGCTGACCACCGAGTGGGACGGCGTCGGGTCCTACCGCCGCGCCCTGTCGGCGTACGACGTGAAGGTCGACGCGGCGCCGCTGCTCTCCCGCGGCCGCGACGAGGCCAGCGCGTTCGAGGTGCTGCTGTCCGACGAGGGCTCCGCGCCCTCACGCCGGGCCGCCGACGCGTCCTCGACCGGCATCGGCCGGTCCGCCGGCCCGGCGGCCACCGACCTGCCGGGGAGCTGACGCCTGCAGTGCTGCGTCGTGGCTCCCACCCCGCAGGCGAGCTGTCCGCCGGTAGGTTGGGCGCTCGCCCGACAGCCGGCCGGACCCAGGGGAGCAGCCATGGCGAAGCCGCCGGACCGCATGGACACCATTGTCAGCCTGGCCAAGCGCCGGGGCCTGGTGTACCCGTCGTCGGAGATCTACGGCGGTCTGCGGGCCTCGTGGGACTACGGCCCGCTCGGCGTGGAGCTGAAGAACAACGTCAAACGTCAGTGGTGGAAGAGCATGGTCCAGGAACGCGACGACGTCGTCGGTCTGGACAGCTGCGTCATCCTGGCCCGCGAGGTGTGGGAGACCAGCGGGCACGTCGCCACATTCGTCGATCCGCTGGTGGAGTGCACCTCCTGCCACAAGCGCTTCCGGGCCGACCACCTGGAAGAGGGCGCTGGCAAGCCGCTCGCCGAGCTGGCCTGTCCCAACTGCGGCAACCGCGGCACCTGGACCGAGCCGAAGGACTTCAACGGCCTGCTGAAGACCTCGCTGGGAGCGGTCGACGACGGCAGCGGTCTGGCGTACCTGCGCCCCGAGACTGCCCAGGGCATCTTCATCAACTATCTCAATGTCCAGACCTCCGCCCGCAAGAAGCCGCCCTTCGGCATCGGCCAAATCGGCAAGAGCTTCCGCAACGAGATCACACCGGGCAACTTCATCTTCCGGACCCGCGAGTTCGAGCAGATGGAGATGGAGTTCTTCGTCAAGCCCGGCGATGACGCCGACTGGCACCAGTACTGGATCGAGCAGCGGATGGCCTGGTACGTCGGGCTCGGCATCGCCCCTGCTGACCTACGGCTGTACGAGCACCCGAAGGAGAAGCTGTCGCACTACTCGACGCGCACTGTCGACATCGAGTACCGGTTCGGCTTCGCCGGGGGACAGTGGGGCGAGCTGGAGGGCATCGCCAACCGTGGGGACTACGACCTGACCGTGCACTCCAAGGCGTCGGGCATTGCGCTCGACTACTTCGACCAGGAGTCGGGGGAGCGCTACACGCCGTACGTCATCGAGCCGGCGGCGGGCGTGGACCGCGCGGCGCTGACGTTCCTGCTCGACGCGTACACCGAGGACGAGGCGCCCAATGCCAAGGGTGGCGTCGACAAGCGGGTGGTGCTCAAGCTGGACCCGCGGCTCGCGCCGATCAAGGCCGCTGTGCTGCCGCTGTCGCGCAACGCCGACCTCTCGCCGGTGGCCCGCACCCTCGCTGCCGCGCTGCGCAAGCGCTTCCCGACAGACTTCGACGACGCGGGGGCGATCGGCCGCCGCTACCGGCGCCAGGACGAGGTCGGTACGCCGTACTGCGTCACCGTCGACTTCGACAGCCTTCAGGACCAGGCGGTGACCGTCCGTTCCCGTGACGAGATGACCCAGCAGCGGATCTCCCTCGACGCCGTCGAGCGCTACCTGACCGACGCCCTCGGCCCCCTGTGACCCTCTTGGCGCCGCCCAGGAGCTGGGCCGCGCAGGGGAGGGGCCGGCGGCGCTGGCTAGCGTGGGAACGTGCGCACCCTCGTCGTCGACCACCCGCTCGTCGCCCACAAGCTGACGATCCTGCGGGACGCGCGTACTGACTCACCGACCTTCCGCCGGCTCGCCGACGAGCTGGTCACCCTGCTGGCGTACGAGGCCACCCGCGGCATCCGCACCGCACCGGTCCAGGTCACGACCCCGGTAGCGACCGCGCACGGCGTGCGGCTCGCCCGCCCGGCGCCGCTGGTCGTGCCGGTGCTGCGCGCCGGGCTCGGGATGCTCGACGGGATGACGCGGTTGCTGCCGATGGCGGAGGTCGGCTTCCTGGGCATGCTGCGCGACGAGGGGACGCTGGTCGCCACGACGTACGCCACCCGCCTGCCGGAGGACCTGTCGCAGCGTGAGGTGTTCGTGCTGGACCCGATGCTGGCAACCGGCGGCACCCTCGTCGCCACCATCGAGCTGCTGGTGGGCAGGGCGGCGAGCAGCGTCACGGCGATCTGCCTGCTCGCAGCGCCGGAGGGGCTGGCGCGCGTCGACGAGGCCTTTCGCGACGACGCCGGCTGCCCGGTCACCGTCGTGACAGCCGGCGTCGACGAGCGGTTGGACGAACGTGGCTACATCACGCCGGGCCTCGGCGACGCGGGGGACCGGCTCTACGGCGTGCTCTGACGTGCTGCTGCAGGCCGAGCGGGGCATCGGGCTCGAGATGTTGGCCGCGTCGATCGTGACCGTCCTCATCCTCCGGCGCAGGCGCCGCTAGCCTCCACGTACGTCCGCCCCGAGCCGAGGACGTCCCGAACCGAGGAGCCCCGTGGTCAAGCTGGTCTACGACTTCGCCGAAGGTGGGCGGGACATGAAGGACCTGCTGGGCGGCAAGGGTGCCAACCTCGCCGAGATGACCGGCCTCGGCCTGCCGGTACCACCCGGCTTCGTCATCACGACGGAGGCCTGCCGGGGCTACCTGGCCAGCGGCGACGTACCGGACGAGCTGTCAGCCCAGGTCGACGAACACCTCGCGGCGCTCGAGAAGCAGATGGGCAAGCGCCTCGGTGACGCCGCCGACCCGCTGCTCGTCAGCGTCCGGTCCGGCGCCAAGTTCTCGATGCCCGGGATGATGGACACCGTGCTCAACATCGGGCTGAATGACGAGAGCGTCAAGGGCCTGGCCGAGCAGGCCGGCAGCGAGCGGTTCGCCTGGGACTCCTACCGGCGGTTGCTGCAGATGTTCGGCAAGACCGTGCTCGGGGTCGAGGGGTTCGAGCGGGCCATCGACGAGGCCAAGCGCAGCAAGGGCGTACGCAGCGACCTCGAGCTCGACGAGCACGACCTGCGTAGCCTCGTCGAAAGGTTCAAGGAGCTGGTGCAGGCACACACCGGCGAGCCGTTCCCGCAAGACCCGCGGACGCAGATGGACCTCGCGACGCGGGCCGTCTTCGACTCCTGGAACGGCGAGCGGGCCCGGTTGTACCGCCGTCAGGAGCGGATCCCAGCCGACCTCGGCACCGCAGTCACGATCTGCTCGATGGTGTTCGGCAACCTGGGGATGGACTCCGGCACCGGCGTCGCCTTCACCCGCGACCCTGGTTCGGGGGCGCAAGGGGTGTACGGCGACTACCTGCAGAACGCGCAGGGCGAGGACGTCGTGGCCGGCATCCGCAACACCGTTCCGCTGGCCGACCTGGAGCAGTTCGACAGCGCCTCGTACACCGAGCTGATGGCCACGATGCGCACCCTGGAGGAGCACTACCGGGACCTGTGCGACATCGAGTTCACCATTGAGCGGGGCAAGCTGTGGATGCTGCAGACCCGGGTCGGCAAGCGCACCGCGGGGGCCGCGTTCCGGATCGCGACGCAACTGGTCGACGAGGGGCTGATCAGCCAGGACGAGGCGCTCGAGCGGGTGACCGGCGCCCAGCTGGCCAGGCTGATGTTCCC
>ENA-OFCD01000729-OFCD01000729.1-metagenomes-genome-assembly--contig:-NODE-729-length-19408-cov-3.784271_pt1 | contig 19408 bp, 18 predicted proteins | sample MGYA00153392_OFCD01 | MGnify analysis MGYA00153392
CCGTATGGCGGCACCCGCCACCAGCGGCCTGTGGTGTTTGACGCAGGCGGCATTCACAAGTTGCCGCGTGGCAAAGTTGTCGGAACAATCCAGCACCACGTCACTTTGTGGCACCAGCCAATCGAGCAGCGCTGCGTCGGCGCGCTGGAAACCCGCGTCGAGGCGCGGGTTGTTGGACGTATCCCCGCCGCACGCCATGAACGCGATCGCAGCAGGCGGAAGGCTAAAACCCAAGACGAAGATTGCACCGCGGAGGCTCACGAGATCGATTGTAGCTCGCTCAGCGGCGGTTCGTACTCTCACTTCGCTCCATTGTGCGAACTCAGAACCGCTTTACGGCGGCACGCGATGCGTGTTGAGTTTGCGGCGTGGACGTTCCGTCGACCCTCTCGCTGATCTCGCTGAGAGTCGTGAGGGTCAGCCTTCGCGCTCTCGCGTGGGCTCGCCAGTTCTTCCTCGTCGACTGGACCGTGCGGCTGATGCGTGGCCTGCGTCGGCACAACGCGTTCCTCGCGGCGTCTGCGATGGCGTTCAACTTCTTCTTGAGCTTCATCCCCATCCTCGCGTTGCTCGGCTACATCCTAGGGCACTTCGTGCGCGCACACGGCGTCGCCGAGTTCTTGCGGCCGCTGGGCGACGTGGTGCCGTTCGCGAGCGAGATCGCGGGCAAAGAGCTGGAGCGCATGGCCGGTGCTTCGGTCACCGTCGCGCCGCTGAGCGTCATCGGCTTCTTGTGGGTGACGAGCTCGGGGACCTCCAGCCTCATCGATACGTTCGAGCTTGCGCTCGGAGCGAAGCGTCGCGCCTGGTACATCCAGCGTGTCATCGCTCTCGTCTGGGTGTTGGTCGTGCTCGCGCTCATCTCGAGCACGTTCTGGACGGCGATGCGCGTCGACAAATACTTGGGCGACACGTCGCTCCCGATCGATCGCCGGGTGACCGCGCTCTTGGGCTCGTGGGAGCCTTGGGGCGTATTGTTCGCTCTCGCCGTGATCGCGGTGTCGGCGCTTGCCGTGCTTTATCGCTTCGGCGTCGAGCATTCCGCAGGGCGTCGCCGCGTCACATGGCCTGGGGCACTCATCGCGACGGTCGCGTCATCGCTCGTCACGTGGGGCTTCGGCGCCTATGTGCGCAACCTCGCCAAGTACGCCGTGTTCTACGGCAGCCTTGCCGCCGTCGCGACGATCCTCGTCTGGCTTTATCTGATCAGCCTCGCGCTCTTGCTCGGCGCTGAGCTCAACGCGCAGCTCGAGACCAAGCGCATCGTGCCTCCGCTCCGAGCGGACGACGTGGCGCAACGGTGATCGCTGAGGCACATTTCACCTGTGCCTGATCACACCGTTCCTCGATCGAGAGCCGCATAGAGCGGAGACGAAGATCGTAAGACCGGTGGTGCGAAAGGTGCAAAGGCATCAAACATGATTCGAGAGCGCGTCGCGCGGTTGGCGATTCTGTCCTCTCTCTTGATCGCAGGATGCGGGCGAGCAAGCCCCGCGGAGAATCCAGCGGCGCTCCGAAGAGCGGCTCGCGGCGTGGTCGCTGTCGCGACGCGACACTCTGATGACGGCAGCATCACTCTCTGCAGCGGAACGCTCGTCGCACCGAACCTCGTGCTCACCGCGCGACACTGCGTGTCGGACGCGCTCACTCAGACACCTGCGTGCGACTCTCGCGGCAAGTCTCACAACGGGGCGCACGTCGCGCGTGACGCTGATCCGCACACGATCGAGATCTTCACGGGCACGCACATCGACGTCGCAGTCGACGCACCTCGTGCTCATGCCGAGCGCACCGTTCACCCGACGACGAGCGTCATCTGCGACGCCGACGTGGCTTTCCTCGTGCTCGATCGCGCCATCGACGACGTCGAGATCTTGCCGATGCGTTTGACGGGAGGCGTCGAGTCAGGCGACTACGTCGTGCCCATCGGCTTCGGCGGCGGCGCCACCGGCGACATCGGCACGCGAGTCCCGCGCGCGAGCAGCGAGGTCCTCTCTGTGGGCCCGGGCTCGAATCGAAACACGGGCGCCGTGCTTGGCCCGCGCGAGTTCGAGGTACAGACGGCCACCTGCAAGGGAGACTCGGGCGGGCCCGCGCTCGACGCTCGCACCGGTGAGGTCGTCGGCGTCGTCTCCCGTGGCGCGAGCTGCTGGTCCGATGGCAACCACGTCTACACGCGTGTCGACGCCTACGCGCGCCTCGCGATCAACGCGCTCGAGCAGGCGCGTGTCGCCGACCTCGCGCACCTCGCTCGACGGTGAGTCAGCTCCTCTTGGAGAGCCCGAGCTCCTTCATGACCTTCTGAAGATCCTCCCACGCCTCACGCTTGTTCTGTTGCTGCTGGGGACCTTCGCGCACGAGATAAGACGGATGGTACGTCGGCATGACGAGCGTTCGGCCTTTGTAGAGCTTCCACTGGCTGCGCAGCTTGGTGATGCCGATCGTGGTGCCGAGCAGCGCGGAGACTGCCGTGTTGCCCATCGCGACGATCACCTTCGGGTCCACGCTCTCGAGCTGCTCGTGCAGGTAGGGGATGCACGCCGAGATCTCCTCGGGGAGCGGCGTACGATTGCCGGGCGGCCGACACTTGATGATGTTGCAGATGTATACGTCGCTCTCGGGCGACAGGCCCATCGCGGCGATCATCTTGTCGAGGAGCTGTCCCGCCTTGCCGACGAAGGGCACCCCCTGCTCGTCCTCGTCCGCGCCAGGCGCTTCACCGACGAAGCAGAGCTTAGCGGCGGGGTTGCCGCGCGCGAACACCGTGCTCTTGCGCGTCTGCGAGAGCACACACTTCTCGCAAGAGCTCACAACGTCTCGGACGACCTCGAGCGACCTGCGCCCGGCGACGGCGACCGCGACCGCGGCGTGAACCGTGGATGCGCCGGGAGAGCTGGATTCGCCGGGAGAGCTGGATTCGCCGTGAGAGACGGATGCCAAATGCGGCGGCGTCGCGGCGGGCGTGGAGACGCTCCCCTTCGTAGCTCTCGGGATGCCCCAGGCGCCCGTGTCTTCTTGCACTTCGAGGTACGCGCGTAGAGACGCGGCGATGCTCGCAAGCTCGGCCAAGAAGTCGTCCGACATACACCTCCTCGGCTACCCGATACGAGCGTCGGCGACAACCCTGGCAAACTCGAGAACGCGACTTAGCTTCTCGTCATGGCCAGATCTGCCCGCCTTAGTCATCGCAAGAAGCTCGGTTACATCGGCTCGTTCGCCCGCTTCTTCAAGGACAAGGAGGCTTCGCTCATGGGCAAGCTCTTCGTCCTCGCGACTCTCGCGTATGTCGTATGGCCGCTCGATTTGATCCCCGACGTCGCGCCCGTGATCGGCTGGCTCGACGACTTGGGCATGGCGACGATCGCAATGGTCTACCTCACGCGTGTCTCCGAGAAGTACCGCGTCGCCTCGATCACGCTGCCGGCTGTGCAGTCGTATGGGCAGCCGTCGCAATACACATGGCCGCAGCAAGACGCCTACGCGCCGGCCTACATTCGCAAGTGACTCACGCGACCCGCAAAAGGGGTCGCGCTCTCAGAGTTTGAGCTGCACTTCGATGTCGGCGAGCAGGCCGGGATCGTCCGGATCGATGGCCGAGTCGTAGCGCTTGATGAGCTGGCCCTTGCGGTTCAGGAGGAACTTGTTGAAGTTCCAGCTAATCGCTCCTGCGCCGCCCGTCTGCCCTTTCAGCCACGTGTAGATCGGGTTCTCGGTCGGAGGGTTCACGTTGCTCTTCGTGAACATCGGGAAAGTGATGCCGTATTCGGTCGTGCAGAACGTGCTGATGTCTTTGTCCGAGCCCGGCTCTTGGGCGCCGAACTGGTTGCACGGAAAGCCAAGCACCACGAACTTCTGCGCGATGTACTTTTGGTAGAGCGCCTCGAGCGGCTTGTATTGCGGCGTGTATCCGCACTGCGACGCTACGTTGACGACGAGCACGACGTCTCCGCGGTACTCGCACATCGAGACTTGGCGCGTCTGCCCAAGGTCCATCGACGATAGCGCGTAGAAGCTGTTTTGAGGCGCCGGAGGGTTACACGTGAACGCCGCATCGACGACGGCCGAGTCCTGTACGGCGCCTGCCGCGTCCTTCTTGGCGACTACGACGGACGTGTCGTCGGCGACGGCTGCATCATCGGCTGCGGGAGGCCGCGGCGTGCCGTCTGCCGTGTTGCACGCGACACAGATCACACAACCAAGCATCGAGATCTTCGTCATCTCCAACTCCTCATTTGCCAGTCAGAAAGCGCAGCACCATGTCCACCAGCTTGCCGTAAGGCGGTCGCAAGAGGCCCGTGCTGTTGACGCGCGATTGGTAGAAGACGGGCTTCTTCTTGGTGAACGTGTCGAAGCCCTCTTTGCCGTGATAGTGGCCCATGCCGCTCGAACCCACGCCCCCGAAGGGCAGGTCCTCTTGTGCGAAGTGGAACATCGTCTCGTTGACGGAGACTCCGCCGGAGCACGTGCGCTCCAGAACCTTCGCGATGTCTGCGTCGTCGTAGCCGAAGTAATAGAGCGCGAGCGGGCGAGGGTGAGCGTTGATGTAGTCGATGACCTCGTCCAGCTTCTCGTACGTCTTGATCGGCAAGAGCGGGCCGAAGATCTCTTCGGTCATCACGGCGAGGTCCTCGGACGGTTCGATCAATAGCGTGGGCGCCATCTTGCGCGCCTTGGTCAGGTCTTCTTTCGCGGGGTTGCACTCGACGACTTTCACGTCCTTGGCGGTCGCCTCCTCGATGAGCCCCTTGAGTCTCGCGTGGTGACGATCGCTGACGATGCTCGTGTAGTCGGGGTTATCCTCGAGCGTCGGGTACATCTTGGCGAACTGCGCCTTGCACTCGTCCACGAAGGAGTTGAGCTTGCTCTTGTGCACGAACACGTAGTCCGGCGCGATGCACGTTTGACCTGAATTGAAGGCCTTTCCGTGCATGATGCGCGTGGCGGCGACGTCCACGGGAAAATCAGGACCGACGATCGTTGGGCTCTTGCCGCCGAGCTCCAGCGTCACGGGCACGAGGTTCTCTGCGGCGGCGCGCATCACGACCTTGCCGATGCGCGTCGAGCCCGTGAAGAGCAGGTGGTCGAACGCGAGCTTGCTGAACGCCTCGCCCAAGTCCGCTCCGCCGATGATGACGACGGCCTCTTCGCTCGAGAACACGCTCTCGATCGTCTTGGCGATGACCTTGCTCGTCTCGGGCGTGAGCTCGCTCGGCTTGATCATCACGCGGTTGCCCGCAGCGAGCGCGGCCGCGGCGGGCGCGAGCGCGAGCTGCATCGGATAGTTCCAAGGCGCGATGATGCCGACCACGCCGACCGGCTGCTGCATGACCTCGGCGCGCGCGGGCGCGAACAGCCAGCTCACGGGCCGAGACTCAGTCTCCATCCACTCGTGGAGGTGCTCGCGGGAATGTTGGATCGCGGCGAGCGTGAGAAAGACCTCCGCGATGAGCGTCTCTTGGCGCGAGCGGTGGCCGAAGTCGGCGTCGATCGCCTTGATGAACGCCTCCTTGTTCGCGAGGACGGCCTTCTCGAGTTTGTCGAGCCACTCCACGCGTTGGTCGTACGAAGGGATCCCCTTGTACGTGGCGCGTTTCATCGCGGTGAGCGTCGCCTGCATGTCGATCTTCGGCTCAGGCTTGGTCTCGGCCTCCTCGGCCTTCTCAGTCTTCTTCTCGGTCTTTTTCTCGCTCTTCGAGAGCTCGACTGCTTCGGTCGCCATGGGATTGCCTCTTGGGTCGCAAAGGTAGCACCGCGCCCGGGGGCCGTCTTGTCGCGCCGTCACTCGCCAAGGATGGTGACGATGAGCGTCCGCGAGTGCCTCTTCTGGCGGTGTTCCCACACGTAGAGCGCTTGCCACGTGCCGAGCGCGAGCTTGCCCGAACTGATGGGGATCGTCTCACTCGTGCGCGTGACGGAGGAGCGCAAGTGGGCAGGCATGTCGTCGGGTCCCTCGTCGTCGTGTTCGTAGGTGTCGCCAACGGGGGCGAGTCGCTGCATCCACGCGGCGAGATCGCGCAGGACTGCAGGGTCCGCGTTCTCTTGAATGACGAGCGACGCGCTCGTATGCGCGATGAACACGTTGCACGTTCCGGTCACGACACCCGACTCGGCGACGAGCTCGCGAAGCTTCGCAGTCACGTCCGTGAACGCACGCCCAGTCTCGACTGCGATCGTGCGTTGCAGCACTTTCATGGGCCCGCGAGCGACTCCAGGAACTTGCCGACGCCGTCGATCACGGCCCCAGGAATCTCGTGCGCGCCTCTGAACTGCGTGAAGGTCACCGCCAGCTCGGCCTTCTTCATCTCGTCGCGAAGACGTTCGGCGATCGAGAACGGCAAGATCGGGTCGTGCGTGCCGTGGCTCTGGTAGACCGGCAAGCCTTTGCGCTTGCTCATGAGGGGCAGCCACTCGCGCTCGGCTAGAAGTGTCCCGCTCATCAACACGAGCCCTTTGAGCTTTCGACTACTTCGCAGCGCGACGTCCATCGAGAGCATCGCGCCCTGCGAGAATCCGCCGAGCGCGATCCACGACGGGGTCATCGTGCGTGTGATGTCGTCGAGCATCGCGTCCACTTTCGCGCGCGCCTCGGCGAGCCCATCGGGGACATCCGCCGTGAGATCGCGCAGCTCACCGCGCTCCATCGCTTGCTGCATCTTCAGCATGTCGATCATCCACCAAGCGCGGGACTCCGTGCTCGGCATGAGCCCGAGTGAGAGCGGCGCGGCAGGGAAGATGAAGCGCGTGCCCGCGGGAGCCCGCAGCACACGGTGGAGCGAGACGAGATCTTCGCCGGGCGCGCCGAACCCATGAAGCAACACCAGCACCGGTCCATCGCCGCCACCCATACGATCGGTGCCGCCGGTGACGACAGTGTCGAGGTCCCCGAGCTTTTTACGCTGCATGAGTGACGTCATACCAAAAACGAGAACGGCTGCGACGCCGAAGCATCGCAGCCGTTCACGGACTGAGCCTTTGGAAGCTTCAGTTCACTGGAGGAGGAGGCGGAGGCAGGGTGTCATCGCCGACGCATGAAGAGAGGTCGAAGAACAAGAACTCGAGCGCCACCTCGTTGACGAGGTGGGTCTGGTCCGCGGACTTGCCGCAGTAATCAGGCCACGCGCCGTTCTGGTAGCTTCCCGAGAGGTGCACGTCCGAGAACACGGCGCGGCCGCACTGCTTGTCGACCGTGGTGTTCACCGGCGCGTTGAACGACAGGTAATAGGTGTCGTATTGCGTCTGGGTCGTCTTGTACGCGTTTCCCTGCGTACCGGTGTAGATCCACCGCGTCGCCTTCGAAGCGTTGGGTGTCAGCGTCACGTTCTTCACGTCGTTGCGAGTGTCGCCGAGGGCCAACTGGCCCTTGGTGTGTGAGATCATCAGCTTGGTCTCGACGTTGTCGCTCCAGTCACTGAAGGCTTTGCCCTTCGGGAAGTCAGAGTCGATGTAGTAGGGCGGGTTCGCGAAGCTGAAGTCGGACTGCTGCCATTGCGCGACGCTCTGGAAGTCCGCGGGGCCTTGGCAAGTGGTGTCGAACTGGCACTGCGATGCGCCCGCGAACCAGTTGTAGTGATAGTGCGTGCCGAACATGCGACCGCCAGCTTCCAAGTACGCCTTCATGTTGGTGTACGCGGGACCTGCAGTGTCACGTTGGAAGGTGCTGCACTCGCACGCATTGAAGATGATGTCGTACTTCATCATCGTAGCCTTGTTGCCCCACAACGAATAGGCATCGCCTGGCGTGCCCGGCAGCGCTTGACCGTTGTCCTTGCCGCGATAGATATGGACCCTCTTGAGGGGGTCCGCACTGTTCCAGTTGGCAGGTGCGCCGCTGATCGCGCTCGAGTCGAGGCCGAGGTGGACCATGAAGCACTCGGCTTGGTCGCAGCCCGTGGTGAGTGCGATGAGCGGGATGTTGTCCGCGGGGTCACCTTCCTTCTGCTTCTTTGGCATGCGTGTGATGGTCTCGAGGCCGTTCACCTTCTTACCGAGCGCGGTGTTGACGCATTGGTCGACCTGCGGGATCGAGATCTTGCGCCGCCACTTGCCGATTTGCATGACGAGAGGGACGCCGGCGCCAACGGGGACGTCATCCAACTTGAAATTCCCCTTGGCGTCCGTCTGCACTCCGACGATGGGCGAGCCCGTCGCGGGCGCTTGGCATGCCGTGCACACCGGGCCGCTGGGGATAGGCTGGACGTCCGCGTTCGGAACGTAGACGAAGACGTTGTAGAGCGGGTTGATGCCGGCGGGGTCGTACACGGTGCCGCTGATGGAGGTGTGGGCACCGTTTCCGCAGTTCACGACGTTGCACGCGATGCCGACGCAAGGCGGAGCCGCTTCCACGTTCGCGTCATGCCCGAACGGGTCGACCTCGTCACCGCTCCCACCGTCGTCTGCGGGCGCAGAGTCCGTCTCGGCGCAAAACATTTTGTCGCCGCATGGCCCATTCGCCCCTGAGCCACATGCAGGCAGCGCCCAAAACGCTACGAGCATGAGTACAAAGACAAGGCCCAAGAAAGAATGGAACGATCGCATGGCTATCCTCCGCCGAAGCAGTCTGACCGTGAACCCCGTCATTTTCAACGGCTTCTTCAATCAGACTGAAGGTTTTCGCTAAAGCGCGACATCGACGGCCGCTCCTGGCACCGACGGAAGTTTGACGATCCGTCGTGGTGGGGGTACTTCGGCTCGATGCGAGGCACTCGAGCGAGGTGGCCGGGCCTCCTGGCCCTGGTCGGCGCGTTGTTGGGGTTGATTTTCGCTGCCTATTCGACCTCCGACTACGCAGCGCACCTCGATCGGCAGATCCACCAGATTCACTGCAGTTTCATTCCGGGCGCCGCCGTCGACTCGGCGGACGCGAATCCCTGCAAAACAGCGCTCTTCAGCCCCTACTCGGCGATCTTCCGACAGAGCTACTGGGGCGGAGTGCCGATCTCGCTGTTCGCGCTCGGCGCCTTCGGCTTCTTCATTGGCTTCGGGGCTTGGGTCCTGCTCAGCGGCTCGCGCGCTCCGCGCCGTGCGCTGCTGTTTCTCGGAACGGTCGGGTTCACCCCGCTGCTCGCCTCCATCGTGATGTTCACGATCTCCGCCACGCAATTGCATGCATTCTGCAAGGTGTGTGTCGGCATCTACTTCTCGAGCGCGCTCGTCGCCGCGTCGGGCGTCCTTGGCTGGATGACGATTCGCCGAGAGCGAAAGCTAGCGCACGCTCCCACGCAGCCGATGGAGATCGCGGGGCAGGCCGTCGCCGTCACCTCTCCGAGGCCCGTGGGGTCTCGGTCTCTCATGCTCGTGTGGTTGGCCGCGCTCGGCGCCTCAGCGCTCTTGCCGGCGATCGTCTATCTGGCTGCGCTGCCCGACTACAAACCGCTGATCACCGCGTGCGGCAAGCTCACTCTCCCCACGGAGCCGCACAACGCGCTCATCCGATTGCCGACGACTCACCCGATCAAGCCGGTCACGCTCTTCGAGGACCCGCTATGCCCCACGTGCAAGGCGTTCCACGAGCGGATGGTGACCGAGGGCGCGTTCGAGAACCTCGACGTCACGCTCTCGCTCTTCCCCTTGGACAACGAGTGCAACTGGATGCTCGACCGTCCGCTGCACCCCGGCGCGTGCATCTTGAGCCGTGCGATCATCTGCGGCAAAGACAAATCCCGGGCGATGCTCGAGTGGTCGTACGCGGAGCAGGACGACCTCCGCGACGCAGGAAAAAAGGGCTCCAAACAGCTGCGCGACAAGATCAGCGGCAAGTGGGGCAAGGACATCGACGCGTGCATCGACGACGTGCAGACCACAGCGAAGCTCAATCAACAGCTGCACTATGCGTCGAACAACCACGTGCCGGTGTCGACTCCGCAGATGTTCTTGGGTGACACGCGTCTCTGCGACGAAGACACGGACCTCGGACTGCCTTACACGCTCGCGCAGCTCGCCCCGGAGGTGCTCAAGTGAGCGCGGCCGAGGCGAAGCCGCAGTCGGCGCCGGAGCCGAAGAAGAAGCCCGCGAACAAGCCCGGGCCCGCGATGGTGGGTGCGCTAGTCGGCTCACTGTTCGTGTTCGGCGTGACCGTCGGCGTGTTCCGCATGGTGCATGGCGCGGGCGAGCGCATCCTTCACCCCGAGCAGGTGAAGAAGGAGGAGGCCGTCGCGGTCGCGGACGACACCGAGGCGCCGTATTGCACGCCCGCGTTCAAGCAGGTGTTGCAGCGCGTGCTCAACGCATGCGGTCTCGTCGGCAGTGAGTCTCGTCGCGGCTGTCAGCCCGCGGACGTGAAGACCTTCGCCTCGATCAGCGACGCAGACTTCAACGCGCTCTTCACGCCGCTGAAGGATCGCGGCAGCGTGCTCATGTTCGACGAGGGCGCGGATGCGCTCGATCAAGGCGCGAAGAAGCTCCTCGAAGACAAATGGCTCGACCGCAAGGGCGCGCGGTACTTCTTCGTCGTGGCCCGCGCGAGCAAGAGCGGCAACGTGGACGCCAACCGAGCGCTCTCTCACCGTCGCGCGAACTCGGTGATGCTCGATCTCCAAGGCGCGTTCCACGATCCCGATCTCGACAAACAAGTCGGCCTCTTGTGGCTGGGGAACGAGTTCGCGCAGCTCGACAAGAACTGGTGCGACTGGCCCACCTCGCGAACCTTCACGTCGCCTTCGGCGAGCGTGAACGGCCAAGCGGAGGGCGCGCAAGGCGCCCGCGCCAACACAAAGTCCTGCACGCCCGAGGCCGTCAACAGGAGCGCGTTCGTTTCATGGGTAGATTGCAGGCTCTGATGATGGTTGCTGCGTCAATCGTTGTAGGGTGCAACGATCCGCAGGCGACGACGAACGCGAGGCGGAGCGAGCAGGTCACGACCACCGCGACCGCTTCGCCTTCGGTGGCCCCGTCCGCGAGTCACGCCGTCGCTCCCACCGCGCCTCGCGTGTTGTGTTCGCCCACGACGGGCCGCGCGCTCGCGAAGACGGCGCCCACGCGGGTGGACGCTTCTGGCAACAAGACGGAAGCGAAGATCGATCTCAAGGCCGCGAAGATCACCTGGCTCGACTTCTGGGCGAGCTGGTGCGGGCCATGCAAAGAGGAGCAGCCGCGCATAGAGAGCTTCGCCGCTCGACTCTCGAAGGACGGCGTGGACGTTCAGGTCCTGCACGTCTCGCTCGACGACGATCTGCGGCAGCTTCAAGCGTTCTTCGCGACCTCCTCGATGAAGAACTCGCTGTGGCTCTCCGATGGGCCCGCGCGTGAGGGCTTCTTGGCGAGCCTCAAGATGAACCCGGCGCCCGCACTCCCCGAGCACGCGCTGCTCGCGCAAGATGGCTCGATGAAGTGCTTCATCGAAGGCGCGCTCGTCGACGGCGACTACGTGGAGCTAGCCGCTAAGCTCAAATAAAGGAGATTCGCGCGAGTCCGACGTAGATGTTGGACGTGCGTGCCCTCGCCACGATTGCAGGCGTCGTCCTGTTCGCGACGAGCGCGCAGGCGGACGACTCCGAGTTCGATTTGCGCGGTGCGCTCGCCGTCGGTACGGGTTGGTCGGGGCCGTTCAAGTCGTCCGCGCTCATCGGCGGCTTCCACGATCAACTGCGAGTCAAATCGCTGCGGCCGTGGTTGGGGCTCGAGCTGAGTACGGGGCTCTCGTTCGTCGCGGCACCTCCCGTCGCGGGATCGCCGGCCAATACGCCGCTGCGTGGCTTCACGTCGTCTTCCCGATCTCTTCGTGAACCTCAGACTTTGCCGGCCGGTGACAAATCAACTGCGAGGCGCGTGCGCCCGATGGCGAGCTGATCCCCGTGATCGATCTGCTGCTCGCCCTTCACGCGGACAAAGACGCCGGTGCGCGACTGCAAATCGGTGACGACGATCGAGCCGGCTTGCTCTTCGACGAAGCAGTGCTGCTCGCTGACGAGCGGGTCGTCGCTGAACACGAGATCGCCCACGGCCGAGCCGATGGTGAGCGTGGTGCCGCGCGCTACGACCGTTGCGCCTGACGCTCCGCCCTCGAAGATTTGCACGACGCGGAACGACGACGGCCACTTCGGTGACGAGTAGAAGTACGTGGGGTCCGGATCGGGTCCGTCGTCCGCCGAGGGGTTCTTCTCGATGCGCAGCAGCTGATCGCCGACGATGAACTCGTCGCCGGGCTCGAGCTCGACGGGGGTTCGTACCCGCCAGAACACGCCGTTTCCGCCTTCGATGTCCTCGAGCCAGAGCTGCTCGTTCTTCCAGCGGAGGATCGCCTCGCTCGGGTGGCAGAACTTCTCGCCGGGCAGCGAGACGCCGCCCTTGCTGCCCATCACGACCTCGTCGCCCTTGGGCTCGTAGATGTCCGGGCCGCCGACCAAGCTGCGGAGCACATGGATGCGGAAGCGCACCCGCGGAGGTCGTAGGAGCGGCACGGCCTCGGCCTCCGGCGGTCGGACCAGCGAAATCGGTTGATTCGGCAACGGTGGCGCTTCGACCACCGGCTTCAGTGAGTCTGCGTGCTCTTCGACGACCGGGAGCGCCGGCTTGCTCGGCGCGGCGTCGAGGGACTCCGCCTTCTTCGCGAGCTTCTTCAGCTCGACGTTGGGCGGCGCCTCGAGCGTCGTCATCCCGCCGACGGCCTTGCCGGCGATGATGTCGTCGAACTTGCCGTCGCGCAGCGCGACGATCATCTCCATCTGCTGGCCCTTCATCAACGCGCGCACGAACGCCGTGACGTCGGCGCGTCCGAGCTCTTTCGCGTACAAGCGCTTGTGGCTCTTGATGATGCGTCCGCCGTCGGCGAACAGGTGCGTGATGACGTGGGGCTTGTTGAGGCCCGAGTCTTCGGTCTGTATGTGATAGACGTGCGAGCTGTATTTGACGTTGTTGTTGAAGCCGACCTGCGCGCGATTGAACGACGGCTGGCTCAGCTCCTTCAGTAGTTTCTGGACCTCGGCGTCGCTCCACTTCGCGATCGCCGCGTCGAGCTCGGGTCGCTTGCCCGGCAGGCCTTCCATGTGCGCGAACGCGTGGCGCGCGACGGCTGCCCCCGAGTCGATGCGCAGCGCCTCCGCGAGTAGCTGCTGCCCTTCAGCGTCGTTCGGCCCATTCGCGGCGAACGCTGCCAACAAAGACACGGCGTCGTCCGCGCGACCCTTGTCCACGAGCCACTTGGCGACCTTCGTTGCCGACGTGCGGCTTTGGCTAGCTGCCTGCTGAGTCATCGGGACCTAATCGTAGGTATCATCGTGCCCAATGCCCCACAGAAGCAAGGGAACAGTTCATCGTGCCGACCTCTCGTTCAAGCTCGCTTGAAGAGGAGAAGGTTCTGTCCAAGAGGTCTCGCATGGCGAGACTGCTTGGAGCTAGTAGAGGAGGGCGCTCTCGACGCGGGTCGGCAGGAGACGCTCGCGCCCCCCGAGAAAGCTGAGCTCGATGACGAACGCGTACGCGATCACGTGTCCGCCTTGGTGTCTCACGAGCTCTGCTGAGGCCTTCGCGGTGCCTCCGGTGGCGAGAAGATCGTCCACGACGATGACGCGCGAGTCCTCGACGATCGAGTTGCGATGCATCTGGAGCTCGGCCGTGGAGTACTCGGTGTCGTAGCGCACGCAGTCCACGGCGCCCGGCAATTTCCCGGGCTTTCTCGCCGGAACGAAGCTCGCGTTCAGCCGCGCCGCGAGCGCGCCGCCAAAAATGAAGCCTCGCGCCTCCACGCCGACGACCGCGTCGATGTGCTCGCCGATAAAGCGCTCAGCGAGCGTGTCGAGCACGATGTGAAACGCGCGCGGGTTGGCGAGAAGCGGGGTGATGTCCTTGAAGATGATCCCCGGCTTCGGGAAATCGGGGATGTCACGGATACGCGAGCGCGCGTAGGCCAGCGAGTCGCTCATCGGAGCGATCACCGCAGATACGATGGGCTTGGGCGCCGCTACGGCAGCGCCGCGGCGGACGGCGCGACGTACCGGGACGGGAGGGCGGGTCTTCGGCTTTTTGGCCATGTCAGGTCGACAGCTCCTTCAGCAAACTCACGTGCGTGGCAGACGTCAGGTCGAGCACGAGTGGCGTGATCGAGATCGCGCCTTGGTCATACGCGTCGGTGTCGCTCCCAGGATTGGGGTCGTGCCGGACACCAGGTCCGCCGATCCAAAGGTAGTCGCGCCCGCGCGGGTCCTTGCGGAAGTCGAGCACCTCCTCATAGTGACGCGACCCGAGCTTGGTCGTGCGGATCCCGTTCGGCCACTCTCGCGGGAAATTCACGTTCAAGAGCACGGCGTCTTGGGTCGGGCAGGCAAGGACCTTCAACGCGAGGCCGGCGCAGACCTCCGCGGCGGCGGCGAAGTCAGACTTCACGTGCGCGCTCGTGGCGATCGCGGGGAGACCACGCAGCGCGCCCTCTCGTGCGGCAGCAACGGTGCCCGAGTAGAAGACGTCCTGTCCCAAGTTCAGCCCGTGATTGAGGCCAGAGACGACCAGATCAGGGCGGCGCGGAAGGACGCGGTTCTCGGCGTGAAGCGCGACGTACACGCAATCGGCCGGTGTGCCATCCACCGCGAACACGCCCTCTTCGACCCGCCGCAGTCTCAGCGGCTTGTGCAAGCTGAGGGCGTGGCTAGCCGCGGATTGCTCGGTCTCTGGCGCCGCGACGACGACGTCGCCGATCTTGGACAGCGCCGCGCGCATCGCCTGGATCCCGCGGCTGAAGTGGCCGTCGTCGTTGGACAAGAGAATCAGCGGGCGTTCCACGATTCGCGCGTGTAGCAGCACCGCTGCCTGCCGTACACTGCGCACGTGAGCAAAACGGAAGAGGACGCGTACCGCTGGCTCGAGGACTCGGAAGCCGACGGCGTCCGCGAGTGGACCGACGCGCAGAACCGCGCGACCGAAGCGTACGTGGACGCCTTCGCCGGCAAGGCCCGCCTACGCGAGCGCGTCGAGCAGCTCTTGCGCATCGGCTTCGCGCAGAGCCCTGTGGTGCGCGTCGGAGCTGACGGCAACAGGCGCTACTTTCACACACGGCGCGAGGGCGATCAGGTGCAGCCGGCATTGCTCGTTCGCGTCGGGCACGACGGTGTAGACCGGCTGCTCATCGACGTCGCCGCGCTCTCTCTGGACGGCACGGACGCGCTCGACTGGTGGTACCCGTCCCGAGACGGCGCGCGGCTCGCGTGGGGTCGCAGCCAAGAGGGTAGCGAGGAGAGCACGCTGTTCGTGCGCGACGTTGCCACCAACCTCGACGTCGCCGACACCATCCCTCGTACCCGCCACGCGTCGGTCGCGTGGGTCTCGGAAGATCGCTTCTTTTACACCCGCCACCCCGCGCCAGGCACCGTGCCGAAGGGCGAAGAGAACTACCACGCGCGGGTCTTCGAGCACGTGATCGGCCGTGATTTCAGCCACGATCCGTGCGTCTTCGGCGAGGGCCGCGACAAGACCGACGCGCCGAGCGTGCTCACGTCGCCGGACGGTCGCTGGCTCGTCGTTCGTGTGCACATGGGCTGGGAGCGCAGCGAGATCCACGTGCGCGATCTCCAAGCGCCGGGCGCAGAATGGATCGCGGTGGCCGCGGGGCGCGACGCGCTCTTCGAGCCGATCCCCAAGGACGACGCGCTCTACATCTTCACGAACGAAGCCTCGCCCAACTACCGCCTCGCGCGCGCCGCGTGGAGCGCTCTCGATCGCTGGACGGACGTGCTCGCCGAGTCAGAGCACGTGCTCACGAGCGTCGCCGTCGTGCCCGAGGGCATCGTCGCGTGCGCGCTCGTCGACGCCGCGTCGGTCCTCCACGCGCATGATCGGGACGGCAAGCCGCTTGGAGAACTCACGCTTCCCGCGCTCGGCACGGCCGAGGTCAGCGCGCCAGACGAGGGAGGCGAGCTGTTCGTCGACTACACCTCGTTCGTCGTGCCGCTGGAGTCGCTACGTGCGTCGCTCGAGGGACCGTTGACTGCGCAAGCGTTGCCGAGCCTAAAATCATGGGACCGCGTGGCCGGCGCGGACCGATCGATCGCCGTGGAGGTCACGCGGAGACTGGCGACGTCCAAGGACGGCACGCGTGTCCCGATGTTCGTCGTCGAGAAAAACGGGGCGACCGGCCCGCGACCCACCGTGCTCTACGGCTACGGCGGCTTCAACGTCAACGTCACGCCGGGCTTCAGCTCACGCGCGCTGGCGTTCGTGGAGGCGGGCGGCGTGTGGGTGACCGCGGTGCTGCGCGGCGGCGGCGAGTACGGCGAGTCTTGGCACCGCGCGGGCATGCTCGAAAAAAAGCAGAACGTGTTCGACGACTGCATCGCGTGCGCAGAGGCGCTCGTCCTTGACGGCACCACCACCTCTGAGAAGCTCGCCGTGATGGGCGGCTCCAACGGCGGCTTGCTCGTGGCCGCGGTAGTCACGCAGCGCCCGTCGCTGTTCCGCGCGGGGGCCGCGCTGGTCCCGCTCACGGACATGCTGCGCTATCACCTCTTTCGCTTGGGCGCGTTCTGGATCCCCGAGTACGGCTCGCCCGATGATCCGGCGCACGCGGCGTTCTTGCGTGCGTACTCGCCGTACCACAACGTCAAAGACGGTGAGCGCTACCCCGCGATGCTCTTCACGAGCGCGGAGAGCGACACGCGCGTCGACCCGCTCCATGCGCGCAAGATGGCGGCGCGGATGGCCGATGCTTCGAGTCAGCGGCCGGTCCTCTTGTTCGTCGAGAGTCACGCGGGTCACGGTCAGGGCAAGCCGACGAGCAAGCTCGCCGATGATCTCGTGATGCAGCTCGCGTTCCTCTTTCGAGAGCTCGGAGTTTCCTGAGACGCCTCGCCGCGCTAGCGCTCGTGCTCGCGTGTCATCGGAACGAGTCGACGGCGTCCCCTCCGAACGACCCCGTTCAATCGGTCGCGTCGCTCTATTTGAACGGAGGCGGCAACACCATCTTCGCGGTCGAACGAGAGGGGAACGAGCTCGTGTTGACGGAGCACACGTTCTCCGACGGCTTGTGCGAGCCAGGCCCTTGCCCCGTCTCGTCGGTCACCCTCGCGCGTTTCCGATTCCGCCGGAGGTCGACTCGTTCGAGGAGCGATTGCACGTCGTCGACGACGCCAAGCACGACGAGACCTGCCCGAAATAAGCGGGGAAGATCTCTCGAGCACGTGCGGTAGATGACCGCTGAACGCGCCTCCTTCGGGCGGCGCTTCGGCAGGGCGCTCGACCGGGGCGCTTGACACTCGCTCGTTCTTGGCATCCCCTGGCGGCCACTTTGGGTAGGGGCTGCTGAACGAGCCTCGGATCAGGAATCCCCTATGGAGGCGGAACAAATGAAATCGCGTTGGATCGAGTTGGGACAGATGATGGGCGCCATGCTGCTCGTTTTGGCAGCGGTGTTGGCTTGCGGCAAGGGCAGCAGCGGCTCGGGCAGCAGCAGCTCCACCGCCACACAAAAGATCGGCGAGACCGTCGCGTTCGACGACTCCGACTGGATCGTCGTCGATGCGAAGGACCTCGGAAAGAAGGTCACCAGCAACCTCGACGAGAGCGACGTCAAGACTACGGACGGCAAGTTCGTCCAGGTGCACTTCAAGGTCACCAACAAGGGCAAGAAAGAGGAAATGGTCCTCGATCCCCCGAAGGTCATCGACGACAAGAGCCGCGAGTTCGGACCAGTCGACATGCAGAGCTTCTACGTTCCCAAGAACGCCAAGACGCTCTCGCTCGACACGCTCCCCCCGAGCATGCAGCGCGAGTACTACAGCATCATCGAGGTCCCCGCGGACGCGAAGAGCCTCAAGCTCCAGATCCAGGGTCTCGGCATCATGGGCGACAAGAAGAAGGTCGATCTCGGAATCTGATTTCGAGCTCTGACTCCACGAAAGGCCGCGGTCCCGCACAGGGGTCGCGGCCTTTTCGCTTTTCAGTGGGAGGCGCCCTGGGCTCAAGCCGCGCAAGAGCGCAGGTCGTCGAAGAGACGCGCGCCCGCCGAAGCACAAGAGCGACGACGCAGACGAAGACGCAAAGCCCAAAAAGAAGAAGAACGTCGACGACAGCGACGAAGAAGACAACAAGCCCAAGAAGAAGAAGTCGCAAACCAATTGAGGTGGGTCGCTGCGATATCTTTGGCGAGCGCGTGAGGCGCTTGGCGTCGAGTTCTTGCCGTCCTTTCGTCCTGGAACATGAACCCAATCGCCCGGATTGTTTGCTCCCAGTGCTTAGACATACCTCCTTGCCGCTCGACTCCAACATTTGGAGTGTAGGTCAATCAACCGCGCCTCCCGAGGTTTGCGGCTGAGAGGACGGCGACCGAAAACGACTAAACGGATTGGCTTCGCCAACAACAAATCAACGCCATATACTGGACGGATGTTCAGAGCCTATCTAGTGTCGGATTCATGCAATACGACATCTCCGTTCTCCGCGCCATTCTTCGGCTGTCCCGCCACCGTCGCTCAGTCGATCAAGCCTCTTTGGTGCTCCGCGTCGAAGGCGATGACGCGGACGTACGTGGGGCGCTGCGCCGACTCGAGAGCGAAGGGCTCGTCCTCCGCACCGCAGACACCACGCACCTCACGATGATGGGTTTGGCGGTTGGCGTCGCGTTGCGGGCGCAAGCTCACAATCGCCGTGCGAGTCTCCGCGTGCGCAAGGCTGCCTGATCACGCCTCGATGACGGGAGCAAGCGGGCGCTCGAGCGCGGCCATCATCGCCTCTCGCGCTCGGTTCAAGGCATCACCGGCTCGTTTCAAACGAAATGGCCCCAGCCGCGGCAGATCGCGGGCAGCGACGGTGACCATCCCGTGGCGCGACGGAATCGGCGGCGCCTCTCGCCTCCACGGCGACTTGGACGGCAGGTGAAGGAACAGCACGCGCTCACCGTGCCGAAGGCCGGAGTGCCCGGGTCGATCCGCGATTCCGCCGTCGAGCATGGGTCTGCCGTTCACCCAAACTGGCTGAAACATGCCTGGAAATGCGCACGAAGCGCAGATCGCGGCTGAGAGGTCTCCGCGCTCGAGCACCACCGTGCGCCGCGCGAGCACGTCCCACGCCGAGACGGAGAGCGGAGCACGCGCGGCCTCGAATGTTTGCTGTACGAGCATCGAGCGAACGCGCTCGCGGAACATGCGCCCGCGCAGCAGGCCGAAGCCGATGCCTGGGTCCCAGAAGTCTTCTCGCTTCAAGAGAATAAGTTCGCGCTCCATGACATTGGCGTCCACACCGCCGGCCCAAAGACCCGCCACCAGGGCCCCCGCGCTCGCCCCTGCCACGCGAGCAGGCACGTGACCGTCGCCCTCGAGCGCCGACAGCGCGCCCGCGGCCAGGAACCACACCACCTGGCCCGTGACGTCGACGTCGCGGCCGGCCAGCGAGCCGACGGCCCAGAAGCGGTAGGCGTCCAGCGTCGCGACGTCGACGAGGATCACGGCCGAGGTCAGGGCGGAGAGCAGGGCGGTGACCGCGGCCCCGGCCA
>ENA-OFCD01000730-OFCD01000730.1-metagenomes-genome-assembly--contig:-NODE-730-length-19384-cov-8.095142_pt1 | contig 19384 bp, 19 predicted proteins | sample MGYA00153392_OFCD01 | MGnify analysis MGYA00153392
CCATCTGCTCAAACCCGCTTGACAACTGCGATCGCTTCTTAACTTGTCACGAATGCTCTGCATGAAGGCGCAACAAGACAATACTAGAAAAGATTTTATTTCTACTTTCGCAGGAGGTCTAATTTAGGATCGCTATTACCCTCCACCCCTAAAACCCAAAGCCTAAAGCCTAAAACCCTAAAACCCTAAAGCCTAAACCCTAAAGCCTAAAGCCTAATTACTGATAACCTGCGGCTTGGAGCGAGAATAGATGAGCATACCGTCCATCAGCTTCTAATAATTGCTCGTGACTACCTTGTTCGATAATTTGACCGTTTGCCATCACAATAATTTTATCAGCCATTCTAACTGTCGAAAATCGATGGGAAATTAACACGACCATTCGATCTTGTGTCAGGGCGCGGAAATGATTAAAAATATTCATCTCTGCTTCAGCATCCATCGCCGCAGTTGGTTCATCGAGGATCAGGATATCCGCATTCGATCGCATGAAAGCTCGCGCCAGAGCGATTTTTTGCCATTGTCCGCCAGATAGTTCTTGTCCACCTTTAAACCATTTACCCAACTGGGTATCAAACCCTTGGGGTAGCAGATCGATGAAAGGTTGAGCCATGCCTTTATTGGCGGCGATCTCCCATTCTTGGCGATCTTCGAGATGCTCGACATCGCCTACGCCGACATTCTCCCCCACTGTAAATTGATATTGGACAAAGTTCTGAAAAATCACTCCGATTCTGCGTCTCAATACATCGATATCCCAGTCTTTTAGATCTACACCATCTAGTAAGATCCTGCCACTAGTAGGTGTATAAAGATTGGTTAAAAGCTTAATCAGCGTAGTTTTACCAGAGCCATTTTCACCGACGATCGCGAGTTTTTCACCTAGTGGCAGATGCAATGAGATATTATCTAGAACAAGCTGCTGACTGCCTGGATAGCTGAATGAAACATGCTCAAACCGAATCCCCTCCTGAATCATCCCCTGAGTGATTCTACCCTGAGATTGGGGCATGGGCTGTTCTAAAAATTCGTAGAGATTGGCAAGATAGAGGTTGTCTTCGTACATCCCGCCGATCGAAGTTAATGCTGAGGCAAAGGTTGACTGTCCCTGGCGAAATACTACCAAATACATCGTCATTTCGCCCAAGCTAATGATTCCGGCGATCGCTTCCATCACAATCCAAGCATAAGCGGCATAAAAAGCGACTGTACTCAGCAAGCCTAGCAAATAGCCCCACCAGCCCCTCTTAATCGTCAGATGGCGATCGTCCTCATACAGTAGGTTAAAGATATCGCGGTAACGCTGCAACAGCACCGCACCGAGCTGATAAAGCTGTACCTCCTTGGCATAATCTTCTCTGGCTAATAATGTCTCTAAATAGTGTTGCTGACGGGTTTCGGGCGATCGCCACCTGAACAACCGAAAGGCATGTTCGGAAAATCGAGTTTCGGCAATAAATGACGGAATTGCCGCTACTATTAGCACCAGCACCGCCCACCCCGAAAATTGCCACAGCAAACCACTAAAAGTCAATAATGTCAGCGCAGACTGACACAGCCCAAAGGTGCGGGTAATCAACGATAGCGGGCGACTAGATGCTTGAGATCTAGCCTGACTCATCTTGTCATAAAATTCTGAGTCTTCAAAATGCGTCAGATCCAGTGTTAAGGCTTTTTCGAGAATCAATTCATTGACACGTTGAGCCAGCAACACTCGTAGTAATGATTGGCACACTACCAAACCCTTTTGAGACGCTGCTAACAAAACGATCGCGATCGCTTCGAGACAGACATAATTAATCGCTGTCTGGCGATCGATCGTCAAACCACTCCGGTTTGCTAGCACCACGCTATCAACAATTGACTTCCCGACGAGGGCGACTGCACCTGGTAACAATCCGCCGACTAGAGCTAAAACTGCTAGGGTAACAGTTAACGCCTGACTAGTATTCCAGACTAAGGTGAGAGCTTTGCTACTGTAGCGAAATACCGATAGAGACTGGCGAATACTCTTACCTGCTAGTTTTAATCTCCGCCAGTTACTTCTTTTCTTTCTATTCATCTTTTCGTTGGCATCGCCGCTGGGCTTGAAAATTATCGCTTGAACCCACAGCTATTAAGGCTTTCTGATAGTATAAGTGAAATCACTAGTGTAGGTATACTCTCAATACGGTAAGCGCAAAGCGCAGGCTACGCCAACGGTTGAGCAAGCCAACCCCCAATTTTGGGGGAGCAAGTCTCTTGAAGTCCCCCAGAATTGGGGGATTTAGCGGCGCGATATGGGCGGGGTTCCCCCGCACATATAATCGCGACAAGACAGGGGGCGATCCGAACCGTATTGGGTATAATCTCATCGAGCCTCAACATCTGCTCAGAGCGTAAATTCTCTGTTTCAGCGCAACCCACTTTGCTCGGTGGTACCCAGCAACCACACACCCACGATCGTCAAACCGACTAAGCCCAATTTCATTGGTAGCTTTTGGCTATTTTCAGCGAGATCGGGCTGCACTCCCCGCCGCTGCAATGTCGTAATCAGCAAAGACAGCCCAAAAGCATATGCTGGCGTAGAAGCTTCGATCGCCGAAACTAACACGGGTACCCCTAATTTGACTGCTATTTGTCCGGTGTATAGAGCTACTAAATTAATTAACTCGATCGTGATAAATATGGGTAAAGCCTGTCTAATCTTGGGTAAGTCTTCGAGCAGTGTCGATCGCACTTCTTCGATCGCTAGACTACTCAATCCACTGATAATAATCCCAGCGGCAATCGATAGAAATGCTCCAACAAAGTCAGTTCGATCGAAGATATATTTTTCAATTAGTACTACAATAGTCTGAAGTCCGGCAGCGATCGACATTAGGTACAGCGTATCCCACCTATTACTAAACTTATCGATCGAACATAGCCCAACAGAAGCGACTATTAATAAGACAATCCCCAGATAGTTACTTCCAGTAATTAAATATCCAAACAACCAATAACTAATGACAATTAGAAAGATCGGAGTCAGGTTCCAATAAGCAGCAACGGTACCAGAATCACTGCAATCTAGAGCCAGAAAGTAGAAAAATTGGCTCAGTTGAACGATCGCTCCAGTGACTAAGCAGAGAAGGAGCAGATCCCAAGGGGGTATAACTACGGGGATATTTAAAAACGGCAGTACCAAAAAAATACCAGCGGAAATACCTGAACTAGTGACGACTCCCAACCACGGCTTACTAAAAATATTGTCTACGCAATGTTCGTCTAGAATATGAACGATTGCCCATAGGAAAGAGCTAAATAAAGCATATTGAATCCACATAACAGACTGCTAAGACAAGGCAGAAGACATCAAATCCTCAGGATGTTATCTTTCAACGATCGAAGATAATATTCTGTCTTCTTTTAACACCTCATCTCTAGCTGAATTTTCCCTCACAATTGTGTTATCAATACCCTAACACACCAAATAGCTCGACCCGATCGAGCATAAAATATGCCGGATTGCTCGATGTTGCCGAGCGTTTATATTTCAGGTTATTTATTAGCTAATCTAAAATTACCGAGCTGAGTTCGGGTTCGAGTTGTTTGGTCGATGATACCGATTTCTTCCCAACGAGTCGCCCCAGATCCGTTCCGAGGAACAGAAAGGAGATCGCTCAGTAACATTACTTACACGAGCTGCGCGATTTTACTGAGCAGGAAAATTAGAATATGTTATACTTTTGAAAAAATACACAATTGTAATCAGACGCTATGTTCGGACATACAGGAGTCATGATAGAATGCCTGTCCGAACAAACTCAGCAAAACTAATGTATCAAAAAATACAAATTAGTTTGCACTGGTGTTCGCAGTAAATTTGACTATTATTCATTCTGATGCCTCAGTTGTAACTATGTATACCAATCTGATCTCTAAAATCCATAATTGTTCGCAAGAGGAAGACATTCTCGCTGCGAGTGTAGAAAGCGTCAAACAAGCTCTAGAATGCGATCGTGCCGTAGTATACAGCTTACAGCCGCAGAGTTTAGGGAAGGTTGTCGCTGAGGCGGTAGCTCCAGGATTTCCCCGCACGATCGAAACAACTATCGACGATCCCTGCTTTCTATCGCGACATATAGATACTTACCGCCAAGGGCGAATCAATGCGATCGAGAATATCTACGAAGCACGGATTGCACCTTGTTATATCGAAACGCTCGAAAAAATTGCAGTTAAAGCCAATCTAGTCGTACCGATTTTGTTACCAGACGGTCAGCTATATGGCTTATTAATTTTGCATCAGTGTTCCCAGCCTCGGAGCTGGAAACCCGAAGAGGTCGCCCTCACAGCCCAACTAGCGTTACAAATAGGTTGGGCATTAGACAATGCAGTGAGGTGGTCGGAGTGCCAAAAAATTCACTCATCGCTCGATCGGCAAAAGAATTACAATGACCTATTAGTAACGGCCACCCGCAAGATTCACCAAGGCAACACTCGCGTTGAAGTGTTGAACATCGCTACCAGTCAAGCTCAAACTATCTTGGGGTGCGATCGATCGATCGTCTATGCGTTCTCCCAACCAAATCAGGGTAAGATCGTCGCTGAATCAACATTACCGTCTTTGGCACCGATTAAAGGGATGACGATCCAAGATCCCTGTTTTGAACCTGACTATATTGACAAATATCAGTCTGAGGGAGTCCAGTCGATGGATAATATCAATACAGCGGGAATTAGTGCTTATTTTACTGATATTTTGGCAAAAATGGCAGTCAAGGCAAATATCACAGTCCCAATTATCGGTAGTTACAACGAGTTATTTGGATTGTTGGTAGTGCATCAATGTTTTAACTATCGTCAGTGGCAAAATGCAGAAATAGAGTTCATTAGACAGATTGGAATTCAAACTGGTTTGGCTCTGCTCAAAGCACAGTATCAAGAAGAAACAATCGTGATGAAATCTTCACTCAAGCGAGCTGGAATAGTCAAACAAACAATTACTACTGCCGATACTCAAATCCAGCACGTAAAAGAGTCGATAACTAACTCTGTCCAAAATCTAGATGAAGCAAAATATCTGATGCGCTTACTCAGCCATGAGGTGATTACCCTCGCCGAAAAGTTCTCTAGTGAAGATATCAACCTGATTCGGATTATCGCCAAAAAATTGCAGAGTAATACTGACACAGCCACAGTGGGAACACTCTCACTTCAGTCCAATGTTGCCGAATTAGAAACAGCGATCGACTCAGCAATTAAAGTATATAAATCCCGAACTTATAATTAATATTCTTAGAGATATGAACTTATTTTTGATAGGCTCCCATCGGTTCTTTAATCAACCGAATGTACAGATGCCGGAAAGTAGATTTAATCACTCGTGGTAGAGCAAAATCTATCGGCATCAAAGCTTCTGGCAATTTCCAATCGTGACAACTGAGATCGGCTGGGCGCATCAGCGGAAACTGGATCGAGTCGAGCGCGGGAGCTAATCCTAAGCGTTGCGCCGCAGCAGCCGTCGGTACTAAGTGCGCCTCAACATTCAAAACTGCTAACATCGCGACATCGAGCGCAAATACATCAGCAGCGGCACCTAAAACGCCCAATAACCTTGGTTCGCCACCACTGGGGCCATTTCCTTCATGACCGACGATCCCATCGATGATGGTCAAATTTGGGTCGATCGCACGAGCAGTTTCGACGAGCATTTCGCCAAATCTTTCGGCACTTTTACCCGCTTCCATGTGCCACCACGCTTTCATCTTGCCAGGAACGCAACCAAACAAATTTTTCACACCTAGAGTCATCGTGAGCTGCATATGCGATTTGACTTTGGGTAAATTAATTACCACATCAGCTTCGATCGCTTCTTTACTCAGCAGCAGATGATTAAACTCTGTACTAGCTGTGTTGTAGCGTTTGCCATGAAATTCGACTACAGGTAAATCTAATTCCGCCATCATCGGCAAATAACCATTGGATTTAGCCACCCCCATCGCACTCCCAAAAGCTGGACTATCACCGAAAAATGGCTTACCACCAGCTTCAATTACTAACTCCGCGACACATCTGACTAATTCTGGACGAGTGACACATTCTTTAGTGGGACGAGCACCAGTTAATAGATTAGGCTTGAGTAGGACTCGATCGCCCATTTTGACAAAAGCACCAATCCCACCTAATGGGGCGAGTACTGCTTCTACCGACTCGCGCAGTTGGGCGGCTTCATAAGATGTGGCGCGAATTAGACTGACAGTTGGGGACATAAGGGTTAGGCTTTAGGGATTAGGCTTTAGGCTTTAGGTTCAGGACGTAGGGTGGGCAATGTCTTGACGCGCTGCTCACCATCTAGATTCCATGCGGTTTTCACATGAATATTTACCCATTATATCCTCGACGTTATTGCTTTGCTGCTAACTCGATCGCGTTACAATAGCATTGTTGCAATCATTACTGTATATGACTTCGATCGCTACTCCGACTGCAAATATTACCTGGATGTGGCGCGGACATCAGATTAATTATCAGACTGCTGGCGAGACGGGCGCAGCCGTATTACTCATTCATGGATTTGGGGCTTCCGTCGGACATTGGCGCAAGAATATTCCCGTACTGGCTGAAAGTTGTCGGTGCTATGCGATCGATCTGATCGGATTCGGAGCTTCAGCCAAACCCCAACCAGGAGCTGAAATCGAATATACCTTTGAAACTTGGGGCGAATTAGTAGTTGATTTTTGTCGTGAAATAATTGGGAGTCCGACAATATTAGTTGGTAATTCGATCGGGTGTATTGTCGCTCTCCAAGCTGCGGTAACTAATCCAGAATCGGTTCGAGGCGTAGCACTACTCAATTGTTCATTACGACTATTACACGATCGCAAACGTGCCAACATGCCTTTTTATCGTCGCTGGGGTACACCAGTCCTCCAGTCTATCCTCACTGTACCAGCGATCGGTAAATTCTTTTTCAAGCAACTCGCCCAACGCAAAGTCGTTCGCAATATCTTGCGGCAAGCCTACCACCACCCAGAAGCGGTGAGCGAAGAACTAATCGATATCTTGATGGCTCCCGCCGCCGATCCTGGCGCAGCGGATGTATTCTTGAAATTTACCGCTTATTCTTGGGGGCCGTTACCTGAAGATCTATTACCCCAATTGACTTGTCCTGCGATCGCGATTTGGGGTGCTGCCGATCCGTGGGAACCGATCGCATTAGGGCGCGAATTGATGAATGTACCGACTGTTGATGAGTTTGTAGAAATCCCCGATGTCGGTCATTGCCCTCAAGATGAAGCACCAGAATTAGTCAATCCTGTTCTGAGTAATTGGATTGGTAAGTTGGCTTGAATCGATCGACAACGGGGTGAGCTAAAATTACCGTAACTAGATGAAGTTATTTCTGTGCTGAGTCAAGCAAAATAAACATGGTACTAGCAGAATCTAAAACAATTAGCTTTGATGATTTTATTACTTGGTTGCCAGAGCGATCTGCATTTCGCTACGAACTCAGAGATGGAGAAATTCTCGAAATGCCCAAACCGCGAGGCAAACATTCGGAAATAGCTGGTGATATCGCTGGCAAACTATATCTAGAAGTTACCCGATTGGGTTTACCATACTTAATTCCGCGAGAATCGATTGTCAAATCGATCGATGGTAAGTCTGGCTATGAGCCTGATGTCATCGTCTTGGATCGAGAAGCACTAGCTCAAGAACCACGGTGGGAGACTGAATCAATCATCATCCAAGGTAGTTCTGTAAAACTGGCGATCGAAGTAGTATCGACTAATTGGCAAGATGATTATGCTATCAAACAGATTGCGTACCAAGCATTAGGTATTCAGGAATATTGGATCGTCGATTATTTAGGATTGGGCGGACGAAATTTTATCGGCTATCCTAAACAGCCAACTATTTCAATTTATTATTTAGTTGATGGTGAATACGATTTACATCAATTTAGAAGTGGCGAGATGATTGAGTCGCCAACATTTCTCGATTTGGAACTATCGATCGATAGAATGGGCTGAAAAAATGATGAGTAAATACAGCATGGTTATTCAATGGTCTGATAAGGATCGGCTGTTCCTAGTCACAATTCCAGAGTTTGTAGAGCGAGTGGTGATGCCATGTACTCACGGTAAAACTCGCGAGGAAGCCATCCGTAATGGTGAAGAGGTAATTAAGATGTATTTGGAAGCTTGGCAATCAGAAGGCAAATCTATTCCTGCTTCCAGTAAATAGATGGAAAATTTCTGTATGATAAATAGTTAGAGATCCATTCTCAGATGCTATAAAGAAAGATGAGCAACACTGATTCTACGCAAGGTTTGTATAGTTTGAGTACTAAAGAGATTTATACCGAAGCAAAGAGTATATTCCAAGATTTCTTCAGAAATCAGACACCGCTTAATACATTTAAGCTTTCCATTACTCTCTATCATTTAATGGAATGGATCGAACAAAGTGAAAGTTCTAACGATACTGCAAAAAGACTAGTTAATGAGCTTAGAAGCTACGAATTATATGAAATTCTAAAAACTGCAAACACCTCTAAGCACTTTCACTTAACGAGAAAATCTTCACCATCTCATGACCAGGTAGTCGTCGAGGGGTTTAGAATTGGTCAGAGTGTTATGGGTGAAAGATTTGAACAAGTTAATCTAGCTATTGACTTTAACTCCAAGGAAGTCTGGTTAAGGGAAGTCTTTGCATATGTTTTAGGAAAGTACGCTGATTACTTTGAGGATTCTGAAAGTATTTACCCATTGAAGAATTGAAAATTGGTAAGATTGGACGCATCTCTTAAATAGGTAAGCGCGAATGTTTACAACCTTAGAAAAGCTTGCAACCTAGAGGGTGAATAGTTTCCATCCTCTAGCGTATTTTAGATTTAATTACGCCCAGCTACTTACTTGTAAGTTAGGCTAAGTCTAACAACCGCATTGCATCGGAACTTTGGATAGTATGTGATAGATGATTAAGCCTTATCTGCCTCTAGTGGGTGCGATCGGTTACAAAGAGAAAATAGGTCAGATCGATCGAGTATTGTAGAATGGATCGAGTTCTTGTAATATAAAAGTACCATTGAGCCGAGATCGATCGTGACCCCAGAAATCATTACCTGCACCGAACAACTCCGCGTAAAACTCCAGGCGGCTGGCTATGCTTATTACGTTCTCGACAATCCTGTCATGGAAGATGCCGTGTACGACAGGTTGTATCGGGAACTGCAAGATTTAGAGAGCCAATATCCCGATCTGATAACTGCGGATAGTCCGACTCAACGAGTGGGTGAACGTCCGGCTTCGGGCTTTGTATCAGTCAAACATAATATCTCTTTATATAGCCTCGAAAATGCTTTTGATCTGGCAGAATTTGCCAAATGGGAAGCAGGTTGGCAGCGGAATATGGGGAGTAAGGATAGTGCCGAATATATCTGCGAATTAAAGATCGATGGTTCGGCGATCGCACTCACATATGAGAATGGATTATTGGTGCGGGGTGCGACTCGTGGCGATGGTGATACGGGGGAAGATATTACCCAAAATGTCAAAACAATTCGATCGATTCCACTCAAATTAAGTATTGGAAATCCCCCATCAATAGTCGAAGTTCGGGGTGAAGCTTTTTTACCAATTGCCGTATTTGAACAACTCAATCAGGAACGCGAAAAAGCAGGCGAACAATTACTCGCAAATCCGCGTAATGCAGCAGCCGGAGCATTACGACAATTAGACCCAAAAATGGTCGCTCAACGGAAATTAGATTTCTTTGCTTATACGCTGCAAATTCCGACTACTACCCCACAAACCGAACTGCACAGCCATTTAGAATCACTGGAAATGCTCGAACAGATGGGATTTAAGGTCAATCCCCATCGTGAGTTATGTCCAGATGCTGCCAAAGTGGGCGAATATTACGATCGCTGGAATACCGAGCGGTTAAACCTGAGTTACATGACAGATGGTGTTGTCGTCAAAATTAATGACTTCGCGCTGCAACAGGAATTAGGCTTTACCAACAAGTTCCCCCGCTGGGCGGTAGCTCTCAAATATCCCGCCGAAGAAGCTCCAACGCGGGTATTGGATATCAGTGTAAACGTCGGCAGAACGGGGGCAATTACGCCCTTGGCGCACCTTCAACCCGTCCAACTGGGGGGAACGACAGTTCAGCGGGCAACGCTCCACAATGGCGATCGGATCGCCCAGTTAGATCTGCGGATTGGCGATACGGTAATTGTCCGCAAAGCGGGGGAAATTATCCCCGAAGTTGTGCGGGTATTGACGGATTTGCGTCCGTCTGGGACTTTAGTTTTTAAAATGCCCAGTAATTGCCCTGTGTGTGACTCTGTAGTTGTCAAGTCGGAAAAGGAAGCAGTTTTGCGCTGTATTAATCCTAGTTGCGCGGCAATTCTCAAGGGTTCGTTGGTACATTGGGTGAGTCGGGATGCGCTGGATATTAATGGGGTTGGCGAAAAGTTAATCGAGCAATTAGTCGATCGCAAGTTTGTTAATTCAGTTGCCGATTTATACGATCTAACTGTTGCCAAATTGATGACTTTGGAGCGAACGGGTGAGAAGTCGGCAACTAAAACGATTGAAGGAATTGCTAGTTCTAAATCTCGCCCTTGGTCGAGAGTATTATATGGGTTGGGGATTCGGCAGATTGGGAATAATGGTGCAAATATCTTAACAGAAAAATTCACCTCGATCGATCTATTATTCCAAGCCACGATTTCCGATCTACAAGATATTCGGGATGTCGGATTGGAAACTGCTCAATCTGTCTATAATTGGCTTCAACAACCAGAGAATATCGATTTAATCGATCGACTCAAAGCAGCGGGATTACAATTCGAGCGATCGATAGACACTAATATTAGTTCTAATCTTAGTGAAATATTTACCGATAAAACTTTCGTGATTACTGGCACCTTACCAACTCTAAAGCGCGATGAAGCTAAAGATTTAATTCTGAGTCATGGCGGTAAAGTTTCGGATTCGATTAGTGCCAAAACTGACTATTTGCTGGCGGGTGAAAAGGCTGGCTCGAAATTGGCGAAAGCAGAGAAGCTGGGAGTCAAGACGATCTCTGAAGCTGAGTTGATGGAGTTGTTGAATACATCTGCGTAAATAGTTTTACTAATCGTATGCTTCGCCACGGTAAACGATTGTTATCACAAATACCTGAACAATGTCCTCATCTACTGAGTAAATGACTCTATAATCCCCGATGCGATAGCGATAGTATCCAGCATACTCCCCCTTGAGAGCTTTGACATTAGGGTGAAACAGAGGTGTTTCTTCTAACTGTTGTAAGCATCGGGCGATTTTCTTAGCAAGGGCTTTGTCAGCATTGACATATACTTCTTGAGCATCAGGGTGGAGTAGAACTTCATACATCAGAACGAAGGGTTCTCCAATTTGTATAGTCAGTTTTGGGTGTTAATTGATTTTGTTTAACTCGTTCTAATAATCCAGGAATTGCTAAAAGCTCCTGAGTTGCTGCTTCGCTTTCTGTATTTGCTAAATAAGCCGCAAAATCAGCAAGTACCTTTAGTCGCTGTGGAGATAGTTGCTGGAGTGAGTTATTAAGCTGCTGCTGTAGCTCTGCCACAGTTTCCAAAACTGCTGAAGATCGATCGTCGATCGGAGTATCCATCTTTTATCTCACAATTTAAGCATTTATTGTCTATTTTAATATAACAAGCCGATCCGATTGACGGGCAAAAGTTTAATTAGCCTAGATATTTCTGGATCTTGTCAGGACGGATACTACCTTGTGAGAACTAATACTTTTGATTCGCTACTTGTCTATCATAAGAGGGACAACATGACTGCCTTTGCTTAATTATATTGATGATAGGTCGATTGCAACTTCGTTACATCCAGTAATCGCCTCAGCATTTTTCTCACTCAGAACGTATAGATTATGGTTTTATTGCGTCCCGACTTGCCTTCTACGGAGGTATCACAAGATTTTGGATCTTCAGCACCGCCAGATTACGATCGAGCAGAACAGCTATTTATTCAGCTTTTAACTACAGAAAATCTCGATCTGCGGGTGACGCTTGAGCCAGACTTGTCAGTAGAGTTTGAAGCCGCTTTACAAACTGCTACTTCAGTTGCCTATACCGATCGTGTACCAGTAGTAGAAAATCGGTTTTTGCAGCGGATTCTCTACCGCATCAACCGACTTAATTTTATCTGGTACAAAGATTTAAATGAATATACTAACGAGCGTTCGCTGTACGTGCAGTGGGTCAGAGATCGGATTGAAAAGCCTTGGCAAGCCTGGGAATCAGCCCAGATCGATCTAAGTGTCAAAAAATTGTCAGCAGATGAGATCAAAGAGGCGTTAATTGCACGAGCTGATGTCGATTTAGAACCGCCAATATCGGCAAATAAGTGGTATTTAGGGCAAGAAATGACCCTAAAAAGCTATCGTCACCTGATTGCGATCGCTTCTTTGGATGGGTTGGTAGAGTCAAGTCGCCTGTGCCATTTGTTAGGTGGTGCCAGCAATGAAATCCAGGCGACATTGATCCGCGTCTTGCTCGAAGAATATGGAAATGGTCGCCTCAGTCGCAAGCATTCTACCTTCTTTGCACAAATGATGGCAGAACTCGATCTCGATCCTACTCCAGAAGCTTACCTGGATTTGGTGCCCTGGGAAGTTTTAGCCTCGATTAACCACAATTTTTTGCTCACACAGTGCAAACGCAATTTCTTACGTTACATCGGTGGCTTTACCTACTTTGAAATTGTCGGCCCTTCGACCTATCAAGACTACATCACTGCTGCTGCTCGGTTGGGACTTTCCGAAACCGCACAGGGATATTGGGAATTGCATATCAAAGAAGACGAACGCCACGGACAATGGATGCTCCACAACGTCTCATTACCGCTAGTCGATATGTATCCCCAGCAAGCGTGGGAACTGGTGCTCGGATACGACCAAGACAAGTATATGAGCGATCGCGCTGGCAATGCGATCGTCAAAATTATTCAAAATTCAACCTTTAATTAAAAAGCAAATGAATTCGCTCCAAACTTTATCAGATCGAGAAATTACCTCGGTTCAATCTTATTCGCCCAAAGAAGTATTTTTCTGCCCCGAAGAGTCTCAATTTTATTCTCAATGCTTAGACAGGATGGTTCTCAACCGTTGTACCAGTTCCGATCTCGTGATTGAGTTTGGTTCTGGTGATGGTAGTCCCGTGATTCACAGCTTGCTCAGAACTCCTTTTCAAGGCAAAATTCAGGGGTATGAATTGACTTCTACCGCAAGTAAGCTGGCTCAATCGAGAATCGCTCAGTACGGATTGAGCGACAAATATGTCGTTCGTAACCAATGTTTTTTTGAAGGTTGGAAACAGTCTGGAGCCAATTATCTCATTGCTAATCCGCCTTATTTACCTGCGCCTGACAATGATATTTACATGCCATCTTTGCATGGTGGAGCCGATGGTGCCGCGATTACTAAACTGCTATTTACAGTAGGTTGCGATCGGGTGTTATCGCTAATTTCTGCCTATTCAAACCCCGTCGAAACTATTGAGTATGCGATCGATCGAGGCTATCAAGTAATTGATTTTACGATCTCACCACTGCAATTTGGCTATTATAGCTCTGAGTCAAAGGTGAGAGAGACTATTAGTGCGCTTAAAAGCGATCGCAAAGCTTTCTATTCGCCTAATATATATCTACTTGCGGGCGTATTATTTGAAAAGCAAGGTCAAGGCTCCCAAGATCTCTCAGCAGAACTACTGCAAGTTATGACCGCTTTTTAGCTGTAAGGTGTGTTATCGCGGTAGCGTAACGCACCAGCTCAAAATGGCTGAGAGGTTATTTAATTGTAAGCCCCTAAGGATACTTAGTGGCGTGAATTACAGCACTTAAATATTGAGTTAAAGTCAGAGGATCGACACCGAGATCTCCGCGCTCTCTAGCTGCTAAAATTCCGGCTTGAGAGTGCCACCAAGCTGCTGTCGCGACAACTTCGGCCAAATCGATATTTAGCCGACTGTCAGTGGCAATTAAGCCGCCAATCAGCCCAGTTAAAACATCACCACTACCGCCCCTAGCTAAGGCTGGAGTACTATCAGGAATCACGATCGATTTACCATCGTGTGCGATGATAGTTCTCGCTCCTTTGACTAATACCACTGCGCCACTAGATTGAGCTGCTGCACTTGCCGCGACGAGTTTATTTGCTGTCGGAATTTTGGTGAATAGACGTTTGAATTCACCGATGTGCGGGGTTAAAATAGTGGGATGTGTTCGGGTGGATACTGTTTCTAAACCTAGTTTAGCGATAATATTTAGGGCATCAGCATCAAGGACAATCGGACAATTTGCTGATAGAATTTGTTTGACGATTTTAGACGGTCGCTCGGTCAAACCACAACCACAGGCGATCGCTTGATACTTACTAAAATCTAGTTCTGGTAAAGATTTAATTGTCCCCGCTTCGGTTTCTGGACAACCAATAATTAAAGCTTCTGGTAGATAGTTTAATAATGTTGGTTTGAGCGACTTGGGAACTGCGATCGATAGCATTCCTACACCAGTTGCTCTCGCACCCAAACTAGCTAAGATTGCCGCGCCACTATATTGTTCGGAGCCAACTATCAATAATAAATGCCCCTGTTGATATTTGTGGGTAACTGGCGATCGATGTAGTGTTAAATTCGCGATCGCGCGATCGGTTGTCATCCGCGTTATTGTCGCGCCTACTATACTTTGAATATCTGCTAGGGATAAATCGAAATCGATGAGCGCGGTTTTGCCTAGATATTCAATTGCTTGTTCCTGAACAAAAGCTAATTTCCATAGCCCCAAGCAAAACGTATGTGTCGCTCTAATTGCCGTACCTAAAACATTACCCGTATCGCCATGAATACCTGAAGGTAAATCGATGCTGACAATCGGCACTGCTAATTGATTAATTAACTCGATCGCATCGAATAAAGTATCAGTAATTTCACGATTTAAACCAAACCCAAATAAGCCATCCACGATCGCATCGCAATCGGCTAAACTCCGCGCATCATCAACAATTTTGACATCCAAACTCGAAACATAACAATAATGTTGATTGGTGAGTTCGCTTAATTGCTCCGATGGTACATAAATCGCAACTTCATATCCCTGCAAATATAACTCACGGGCAACTACTAGCGCGTCGCCACCATTATGCCCCATCCCTACTAAAATACCGACTCGTCGATATCTAGAGCGAGGATACAAAACTTGGAATCGCCGCGAAATTAATCCCCCCACTTTTTCCATCAGTGCAGCGACAGGCATTCCGGCGGCAAATACCTTGCTTTCGATCTGCTGCATCTGTTCGGTAGAAACCAGCAATCGATCCAATGATTGAGCGCGACTGAGCATTATTTATCTAAATATTAATTCGTCAGTATTCAGGTATAGCGATCCTAAATGAAAATCTAGGTTGATGTAGGGTGTGTTAGGCGCAAGCCGTAACGCACCAGTGCCTGTTCTAGTTTTGGTTTATCAAAATATCGACGATCGAATCAAGATTTAGTTATTTATTTACTACTTGCTGATACATTGCCACGATCGCATCGACTACTTCTTCAATACTTAGATTATCGCTAATAATTTCTACCGCATCAACCGCTTTTTTCAACGGTGAAATTTCTCGCGTACTATCGATCGTATCCCGTTCGGCGATCGATCGCTCCAATTCTGCCAAGCTTACCTCACCTTGCCCGCGATCGCGCAAATCCTGTTGTCGCCGTCGAGCGCGTTCGGCTACCGATGCCGTCAAAAAAATCTTCACTTGAGCAGCGGGAAATACCTGCGTACACATATCCCTACCTTCAGCAACGATGCCACCTTGTGCGCCAATCGCCTGTTGCTGCTTGACTAATTCTGCTCTGACTACTCCTAGCTTGGCAATTGCCGAAACTTTGCTCGTTACTGTCTGTGTCCGAATCGCTTCAGTGACATCGATACCATTCACCACGACTCGCTCCCCCGCGAGGACAATTTTCGCTCGACTCACCAACTCAGCAATGTTTAGCTCATCATCCAGGGCTAAATTCGCCTCCAGCACTAGCCAAGCGATCGATCTATACATTGCCCCCGTATCTAGAAACAACAACCCTAATCGGGCAGCTACGAGCTTGGTAACAGTAGACTTTCCCGCACCTGCGGGGCCATCGATCGCGATAATAGGTAATTGTGACATTGGATAGGGGAGTTGAGATGAGGATTCAGTTCGATCGAATTGCAGACAACCTGTAGGGGTGCCCCTCGTGGGTACCCGAAGATCTACGCTTTTACTAGCCACCAACGATCGTATTATCAATCAAGCGAGTACCCTCAATCCGTCCGGCGATCGCGAGTAAAGCTAGCTTGTCTACAGTATCGATCGGTTGTAGGGTGTCCAGATCGACAAGTTCTAAATACTCTAGTTGAAATTCTGGTACTGTATCTAATTCAGTAGTCACAGCATCTAAAAGTTTCTGGGCATTAATTTCTAGGACTGCGAGTGTCTGAGCTTGTTGTAAACTGCGATAAATAACCGCAGCCTGAGATCGTCCGATGGGCGATAGATATTGATTGCGAGAACTGAGTGCCAAACCAGATGCGGCGCGGACAGTCGGACAACCGACAATCTCGACAGGAATGTTTAGATCTGCCACGATCCGGCGGATAATCGCCAGTTGCTGGGCATCCTTTTCGCCAAAATAGGCGCGATCTGGTCGAACGATATTCAGGAGCTTGGTGACGATTGTTGCCACACCTTGAAAATGTCCCGTGCGAGTACGCCCGCACAATCTACTCATCATCGCCAACGGTGGGATGACTTGAGTGAGTAGGTCTTTAATTCCCATACTTTCAACCGTAGGCACAAACAGGGCATCTACACCTGCTTGCTCACAAATAACTCGATCGAGTTCCAACTGACGTGGATAGCGATCGAGATCTTCATTTGCCCCAAATTGTAAAGGATTGACGAAAATACTTACGATCGCGACAGCATTTTCATGTCTGGCTCGATCGAGTAAGCTCTGATGTCCCAAATGTAACGCTCCCATCGTCGGTACCAGCCCGATGGATTGAGAGCGGTGGCATTGGAGATAAGAGTCTAGTTCCTCAGGAGTAGTAAAAACGGGTAGATTCATTAGCAATAATGATAGCGGAGCGGGGGTTGGAAACTAGAGCGATCTAAGTTCCTCACTTTTTGCCACTTGCCACGATCTAACGAAACATACTACTCACCGAGTTTTCTTCATGTACTCGCCAGATTGTCTCACCCAATAAGTTGGCAACAGATAGTATCTTCAATTGTGGAAACATCTGATCCTTGGGGATCGGTAGCGTGTTGGTGACGATTACTTCCTCAAACACTCCACTGGAGAGCCTTTCGATCGCTGGTGGTGAAAATACCGCATGGATCGCACAAGCATAAACTTCACGCGCTCCTTGCTGGCGCAAGATTTTGGCACCTTCGGAGATCGTACCGCCCGTGTCGATCATATCATCGACCAGGATGGCTGTTTTACCAGCGACATCACCGATGACATTCATCACTTCAGCCACATTATGTGCCTGACGACGTTTGTCGATAATGGCGAGTGGTGCGTCATTGAGCTTTTTAGCAAAGGCACGAGCGCGAGCGACACCACCAACATCTGGCGATACCACAACAACATCTGGTAAGTTTTTTGCTAGTAAATAATCAATGATGACTGGCGAACCGTAGATGTGATCCAGCGGGATATCAAAATAGCCCTGGATTTGGGCAGAGTGGAGATCCATCGCCAAGACTCGATCGGCACCAGCAGTAGTAATCTGGTTAGCGACTAGTTTGGCAGCAATCGACTCTCGCCCAGCAGTCTTGCGATCGGCACGAGCATAACCATAGTAGGGAAGTACTGCGGTAATTTGCCGTGCTGAAGCCCGCCGACAGGCATCGATCATGATGAATAGTTCCATCAAGTTATCGTTCACCGGATTACAGGTAGGTTGGATCAAATAAACATCACAGCCGCGAATGGATTCTTGGATCTGGACATAAATTTCCCCATCAGCAAATCGTTTGCGAATCATCGGACCGAGATCGAGTCCGAGATAACGCGCAATTTCTTCAGATAAAGGGACGTTAGCATTCCCAGAAAGCAGTCGGAGACGACTGTTATCAGCAATCGATTGGATTGTGGGCGGAAGTGTTAAGGTGGCAGAACGGATCACAGCAGACCCTCAATAAAGTGCTATATTTTGCATGGCAATTCTAACACTCTCATTCCCCGATCGTCCCGTTAAATCCAAAAGATTGTCAAATCTCTAGCCACAAGACTCGCGATCGTCGTCTGATTTTCGATCGATATTATCGATCGGTGATGCTTCAAAAATCACTATAACCACCACAGGTCATTATCCCTGCCCAAATGTGTGGAAACCTCTACATTTGTTATGGTGTCTTTCAATAAGGGAAAGATACAATATAAGATAGCCAGTTCTCAAATATCCCGCTAATTTAGTCTAAATAGCCAAGATTATGACCAATCAAGACACAAAGATGACCATCGAAGACCGGATCGAGCAAGCACGCGAAGCGGCTCATGAAGCTGGCGAAAAATTCGGTAAAAATTCTCCCGAATTTGCAGTAGAGATGGACATCCTAGAGGAACTACATCAAGAATCTGGACACACAAAGAATGCTAAACCTAAAAATTCACTAGAACGCTTCTGCGATGACAATCCAGAGTCCCTAGAATGTCTATTGTATGACACTTAATTTAGTTAACAGTTGAAACTGTGCCTACGGCAGGCTAACGCCAACGGCACGAAGCAGAGGCTACGCCAACGAGGGGCTTCAGTGCAAGCAGTTACCAACGGATTAAAACCATCTCTGAAATAGAGGCATGAAGTTATGCCTCTATTTTGTTGGTATTTATCCCTCTTCTGTCACTCTAGTACTGAGCGGCTTAAATAGAGTTACTATTTAGGAAAGAACTTCAGGAAGCCAGAAAATAGTGCCCCGATTAAGTACAGAGCCAATTGAACTGAACGAATTAGAGCGAAAAGAACTAGAGCATCTGCTCAAAAGACCGAGTACGCCACAGCAAATAGCCCTGCGGGTCAAAATAGTGCTGCGTGCAGACAAACAAGAAAGTCATGGAGAAATTGCTAGAGAATTAGGCATCACTAAGAAGATGAGCCGTCTGTGGCGAGGAAGATGGCGAGAACTGACAGCAAGACAAGTGCCTGTGCTTGAAAGACTGCTAGATATTTCACGTCCAGGCAGCCCAGGCAGGTTCAGCATGGAGCAGATTACTCAACTATATGCCCTACTGGACGGGTCTCCCGCCCAGTAGCTTGTGAGCCACCAGAGAAATACAACCGTCCGTTAAGTCATTGGAGTGCGCGAG
>ENA-OFCD01000731-OFCD01000731.1-metagenomes-genome-assembly--contig:-NODE-731-length-19377-cov-3.918952_pt1 | contig 19377 bp, 15 predicted proteins | sample MGYA00153392_OFCD01 | MGnify analysis MGYA00153392
TCGATCGCGCGCAGGACCTGACCACGCTCCTCGAGGCCTCGATCGTCGACGATCCGCCCATTCGCGCGAGTGATGGTGGGGTTTTTCGCGACGGCTTCGATGCCGAGCTCGACGAGGCCCGGACGCTGACGCGTGATGGGCAGCGGTTGATCGTCGAGCTCGAGGGGAGACTGCGCGAGGAGGCGCAGATACCCAGCCTCAAGCTCCGCTACACGCGCGTCTTCGGCTGGTACATCGAGGTCACGCGCTCCCACACGAGCAAGGTCCCCACGACGTTCCGGCGCAAGCAGACGATCGCGACGGGCGAGCGCTACACGACCGACGAGCTCGACGTGCTCGCAGACAAACTCGAGCACGCCTCCGACCGCGCGCAGTCTCGCGAGGACGAGCTGTTCAAGGCGCTCGTCCTTCACCTTGCCTCACACGCCGAGCGCTTGCGTCGCGCGGCGGGGCGACTCGCGGAGCTGGACTGGGCGTGCGCGCTGGCCGAGGTCGCGCATCGACACGACTACTGCAAGCCGGAGGTCGACACGAGCATGCGCCTCGAGATCGAGGACGGCCGCCACCCAGTCGTCGAGCGGCTCCCCCGACGTGACTCTCGACGCCACCACGGGCAGCTTGGACGCGCGCCTTTGGTTGGTGACCGGACCGAACATGGCCGGCAAGTCGACGCTCATGCGCCAGGTCGCGCTGATCGTGATCATGGCTCAAATGGGCTCTTTCGTGCCTGCGCGACGCGCGCGCATCGGCGTCGTTGATCGCGTGCTGACGCGAGTCGGCGCGAGCGACAACCTCGCCGGTGGCGAGAGCACGTTCATGATGGAGATGAAGGAGACCGCGAACGTACTGCGACGCGCGACGCGACGATCGCTCGTGGTGCTCGACGAGATCGGGCGCGGCACGAGCACCTACGACGGACTCGCGATCGCCTGGGCGGTGGCGGAGCACCTCCACGATGCGGTGGGCTGCCGCGCGATGTTCGCGACGCACTACCACGAGCTCACAGAGCTCTCGAAGACCAAGCCCGGCAGCGAGAACTGGAGCGTGTCCGCACGCGAGCACGAGGGCGACATCGTCTTCTTGCACAAGCTCTCTCGCGGCGCTGCGTCACGGAGCTACGGCGTCGCGTGCGCGCGCCTCGCAGGCGTACCCGACCCGGTAATCGCGCGTGCGAAGGTCCTGCTGGACGAGCTCGAATCGACCCAAAATCAGCCCGATTCGAAGCGACCGCAGCTCGACCTTTTCGTGCCCGCAGCGCCTGGACCGAAGGACCTCGTCGCAGAGATGCTGAAGGCGATCGATCCCGATCGACTCACGCCGCTGGACGCGCTCGCGCTCCTCGTCTCTCTCAAGAAACAACTCGGGTGACGACCGCTGCCGATGCGAGGAGTCCCGCAACCGGCTACGCGCTTGTCGCGATTGCCGCGTCGAGCTGGGGACTGTGGCCGCTCATCCTGGACCGCGCCTCTGCATTCGGCGGGATCGACTCGTCGCTCGAGTCGCTGATCGTCATGCTCGCGCTGACCCTCGGCGCCGCCCCGATCATGCTGCGGGACCGCGTGAGTGGGCGCGCCCCGCTCCGCGCGTGGGTCGCGCTCGGGTGGCTCGGTGTGACGGACGCGATGAACGTCGTGCTGTTCTTCCGCGCGTACCAGACGACGAGCGTCGCGATCGCCGTCGTCACGCACTATCTCGCGCCGCTGTTCGTCGCGCTCGCCGCGCCGATCTTCTTGAGCGAGAAGTCGAAGCAAAGGACGTACGTCACGGCGTTCGCGGGGTTCTGCGGGCTCGTGATCCTGCTGCACCCATGGACCGCCGATCGCAAGCCGAACGATCTACTGGGCGCGGGCTATGGTGCCGCGAGCGCCGTGTTTTACGCCTCGAACGTGATCGTCAACAAGCGGCTCATGCCGTACTTCTCGGGGAGCGAGCTCGCGTTCTTCCACGGGCTCGTCTCGGTGCCGCTGCTCTGGGCGTTCGTCCCCACCGGCGCGTGGCAGGACGCAGACCCGCGCGGGCTCTGGTGGCTCTTGCTCGGCGCGATCGGTCCGGGCGCCGTGTCCGGGCTCTTGTTCGTGTGGGGCTTGCGGCGCATTCAAGCGAGTCGCGCCTCGACGCTCACCTTGCTCGAGCCCTTCGTCGCGGTGCTGACGGCGGCCGTGTTCCTCCATCAACCGGTCAGCATCGCCACGTTCGTCGGTGGCGCCATCATCCTCGCGAGCGCGGCGCTCGTCGTCTCACGCCCCTGAATTCACAGGAAGACGAAAAGACGGGAAGGGACAGCGATTTGGAGCGTGCGCCGCCCCCCTAAAATCTTCCCGTCTTCCCGCCTTCCTGTGAAAATTTTTGTTTTACTTTTTGGACGCCCTGAACTCGTCGAGCGCTTTGTTCGCGTTGCCGCGGACCTTGTTCTTCAGCATAGGAGACCAGCCGAGCAGCAGACCGGGCGCGCCGAGCGCTTGTCGCGACCATGCCCAAAAGTCGAAGACGTCCGTGTGCTTGTTGATCTTGCCGTCCTTGATCTCGAGCGAGGCGTCGACGCGGTTCAGGACCTTGCGGCCCGTGAGTGAGAACGTGTAGCGCGCGTCCCAGTGCACCTCTCCGTGCGTGTCGCTCGCGCTCTTGATCTCGTAGGTGAGATCGAGGTCCTTCGCGCGGCCCGCGAGCATGCGCCACATGTCTCGCGCGCGCTCCCCGTGCAGATCGACGTAGACCGGATCCGAGAACGCGACGTCGTCCGCGTAACAGGCTGCCATCACCTCGGCATCGCGCTTCTTGAAGCCTTCGTAGAATCGCTCGATGAGTTCTCGTGACATGCGCTGAGAATACTACGCGGTGAGTTTTCCTCGAAGCTCGTCGTCGAAGCTCTTGAAGGCGCTCTCCGCAGGCCAGGTGGGCGCGTTTGCGAGGAGCGCGGTTGCCGTGTGCGCGCTGCCGTGATCGATCGCGACGATCGCGCCGGCGTAGCGCATCGCCCAGTGCACGAGCGGCGAGATGGTGGCCGCGTCTTCGAGCACGCGCGCATCGCCCTCGCGGCTCGCGTGCTGGAACGCGCGGACCATCGCGGCGACACCGTCTCGGAGCTTGCCGACTCGGCGGCGTTGGAGCGGACCGGCGACGGGCATGGGGAGCCGCGTGAGCGCGTCTGCCTTGGAGAGCGCAGAGGCGGCGTCCCCCTCGAACGTGTCGAGGAGCGCCTCGACGAACAACCGCTGCTCGATCGCCGCGTCCCACGCGGGGCCTTTTTGGGCCCGGCCGAGCGCATTGCGCGCCGCTTCGATCCATCCGTACGAGGCATACGCGGTGGCGATCATCAGCGGCGCCATCGTCTCTGGATACATCACGCGCTCGATCGATCTACGCCAGCTCTCGAGCACGCGGTGCACGTCACCCGAGAGAAACAGCCGCTTCATCCGCCGCTGCGCGAGCATCACCGGCGCGAACGTGGTGAGAACGACGAGCGCGAGCGGCACGAAGAACCGCGCGTCCTTCAGCGCCATCTGCAAGAGCAGCAGCGCGCACGCGAGGCTCACGATCAGAGGAAAGATGGCGATGCGACGGCCCAACATTCTGAGACCAGAGTAGCAGCGCGGTCAGGACGTGTCCTTGAATAGGACACGCCACGCCCGCCCGGACTGGTGCATGGAGCCGGTCAGTCTTTGTCGGACTTCGTGTCGCCGATTCCGTGACGCCTGAGGTAGCCGCGAACGTGCGCGCGCTCCATGGCGGCGCGACGGCCGATCTCGCTGACGTTGCCGTTGCACTCGGCGTGAAGCGCAGTGAAGTACTCGCGCTCGAAGCGAGCGAGCACGTCGCGCTTGGCGTCTTGGAACGTGCGACCGCGCGTGGGCGTGGCCTCGGCGGCGCCCGAGGTGAGCGGCGAGAGGTGCTGGGCGATGTCGAGCGGACCCTCTTTGCCGAAGGCCATCGCGACGGCGACGACGTTGCGCAGCTCGCGCACGTTGCCCGGCCAGTCGTGGCGCATCAAGCGCTCGAGTGAGTCGTGCGTGATGCGGTCGTAGGCTTCCGAGCCGCCGAAGTCGGCCATCATGCGGCGGATGAGCGCGGGCAAATCTTCGAGGCGGTTACGCAGCGCGGGGAGCTCCACCTTGAGCTGCGCGACGCGGAAATAAAGGTCGCTTCGGAAGTTACCGGCGTTCACTTCGCGGACGAGATCGCGGCGCGTTGCCGCGAGCACGCGCACGTTGACGGGCCGGTAGGTGTTGGAGCCCACGCTCTTGATGCGCTGCTCGGCCAGCGCGCGGAGGAGCTTGGGCTGTACGTCCACTGGGAGCTCACCGAGCTCGTCCAAGAAGATGGTGCCGCCGTCGGCCTCCGCGAAGGGCGAGATGCGTTTGTCGACCGCGCCCGTGAAGCTGCCGCGCTCATGACCGAAGAGCGCGCTCTCCGCGAGCGAAGGCGGGATCGAGCCGCAGTCGACGACGACGAACGGCTTGTGCGCACGCGAGCTCGCTTGGTGGATGGCCTGCGCGACGAGCTCTTTGCCCGTGCCGGTCTCGCCGCCGATGAGCACAGTGAGCTCCGTCGGAGCGGCCTTGCGCAAGCGCTCGAACACCGCGCGCATCGCCGCGCTGGATCCCACGAGCGGGCCGAATTCGGCCACCTCGGAGACGCTGACCTGCTCGGGCGTCGTCGGGTTGAACTCGAGGACGCTGTCACCGCACGTGATCGTGGTCTTCTTGGTGAGGTAGACCTCGCCGATGCGCGTGTCGCCGACGCTGGTGCCGTTGCGCGAGCCCAGATCGCGCACGCGCACGCCGCGCTCGGTGGCGACGAGCTCCATGTGCACGGCGCTGACCTTGCGATCGTCCAGGACGAGATCGCACGCCTCGTTGCGTCCAACGACTTGTGTCTCCGGCCCGATTTCGAGCTGTTCGCGATTGGCTTTGCCGCGAGCTACCGTCAGCGTGCCGCCGCGTACCTCGAATCGCCCCTTCGCGACGATGGTGGCGTCCACGACTGAAAGTCTTACCACAACGAACCGGCAAGCCACTCGCTAAAGCAAGAAAGGTGGATTGCCGCGGCGACGGGCGGCGCGTCGAAAGCTCTCGAAATCGATGTTCCTCTAATATTTAGCCGGGTTCGAGGACTCGGAAGCTTACTTCGCGAGTCGCCGAATCTCGTTGGCACCGTTGGACCAATAGAGGCTCGTCGCGTCCTGCACGAGCGCGGACGCGCCCTCCGGTACGACGTGGAGTGGCGAACAGACCGATTGATTGTTGCAAGTATTTCCGCCGCAACATGGGGTGGCAGCCGCGCCTCACGATGCGTCGGGGCGCGTGCTCGCGTCGGCGATCGCATCCGTCGGGGCCTGCTCGTCTTTCGGCGGCACGAGGCCGTCGAGGCTGGTCGTCAACGAGCAGCCGTCAGGGTAAACGCCAGGCCGAGGCGAATCATCAGAATCGGCCCGTGCCGTCTGGGCCGGGAAACGTGCCTGCTGTCACGTCCGTGTGGTCGTCCGAGGGCCACTCTTCACGCAGCCTGATCGATCGAGGCGGCGGCGGCGCGACGGCTTCGCCCATGATGCGGCGGACGTTGCGCCACCGCTCGATCGCCTCGGCACCGCCCTTGAATCGCACCTCGCGGTCGCGCGCCATCATCTTCTCGAGGAAGCGCTCGATGACGCCAGGCCACTCGTCCCCGGTGGTCGCGGTGAGCGAAGGGGCCTCGCGATCCAGCTTGAGCGCGATGAGCGTGAGCGCGTTGTTGCCCTCGAAAGGTAGGCGCCCCGTGAGCGCACGAAACGCGACCGCCCCGAGCGCGTAGAGATCCGCTCGCTCGTCTACGCGTGCGCTGCCTCGCACTTGCTCTGGCGCCATGTACGCGAAGCTGCCGAGCGTGGCGTCGAACGCCGTGAGGGAAGGTTCGCTCTTCACGCGGCCGCCTGCGCGCCTGATCTTGGAGATGCCGAAATCCAAAATTCGCGTGCGCTCTTCGGGCTCGGCCGGACGTCCTTTGCTGGCAGCTTTGAGCGTATCGCGCTTCTCGATGAAGAGATTGGCCGGCTTGATGTCGCGGTGGACGATGCCCGCCTCGTGCGCCGCGATGAGCCCTTGGAGCGCGTCGTCCACGATGGGCGCGACGTCCGCGAACGACAGGTACTGCTCGCGGCGGAGGCGCTCGTCCAGCCCTTCACCCGTGAGGTGCTCGAAGGCGATCCACAGCCGCCCCGTTCGGTCCTTGCCCGCGCCAACGACGTTGGCGACGAACGGCGACTTGATCTGCGCGGCGATCGCGCTCTCTCTCTGGAAGCGCGCGACGATGTCCTGATCCTGCGCTGCGCGTTCGTGCAGCACTTTGAGCGCGACCTTGGAGCCGTCTTTCGCGTCTGCCGCGTAGACCTCGCCCATCCCCCCGGACCCGATCAAGCGCCGGACTTTATAAAGCCCTCCGACGGTTGCTCCGATCAGAGAGTCCGCGTCCGACATGATTGCTCGGAGTTTAGCACGCAGGAAAAAAGACTCGGCGAAAAGCCGTCCTCTCCAGCTAGAGGGGCTGATAGCGTCTCGTAGCGGTTGGAATGCGAATCCTGGTTGGGCGTCGTTCGGGCGTCGTTCGGGCTTGCGAAGCGAGATTCGTGGTTAGGATCTGGCGAGTATTGGGAGGCGATGAATGCGGACGGTCAAAGACGTTGAGGCATACCTCGGTCGATTGAATCGAGAGTTCCACGAGGCTGAGGGCCAACCGGGGACCTTCCTCGTGCACACGAGCGGGAAGACGCACATCGCGCTTCGCGTGGATCCGCCGCTCGTGATCGTGCGCGTGCACATCGCGGACGTCGGCAAGACCAACCACTCGGAGCTCTTTCGGCGGCTGCTGCAGCTGAACGCGCAAGGGCTGATCCACGCTAGCTACGGGCTGGACGGAGATCGCGTCGTGTTGTCGTCGGCGCTGGAGCTCGAGAACCTCGACTTCAACGAGATCGAGGCGACGCTGGACGAGATCGACATCGCGCTCGCGCAGCAAGTCCCCGAGCTCGTGAAGCTCCTGAAACAAGCCTAAATCTCTCTCTTTTAGAAAAGCCAAGGACCACTCGATGGGACTCTTTAGCCGCCTCGCACAGCTCATCAAATCGAACATCAACGATCTCATCAGCAAATCCGAAGACCCGGAGAAGATGCTGAACCAGGTCGTCCTGGACATGAACAACCAGCTGGTGGAGGCGAAGAAGCAGGTCGCCGCGTCCATCGCCGACGAGAAGCGCCTCGCCAAGCAGCAAGAGCAAGAGGCGGCGAACTCGGCGGAGTGGGAGCGTCGCGCGATGATGGCGCTGCGTGCCGGCAACGAGGAGCTCGCGCGCGAGGCGCTCAATCGCAAGAAGGAGCACGACGCTCTCGTCGCCACGTTCAAGGAGCAGTGGCAGAAACAAAAGGACGCGGTCGAGAAGCTGAAGAGCGCGCTGCGCATGCTCAACGACAAGATCGAAGAGGCCAAGCGCAAGAAGAACGTGCTCATCGCGCGGAAGAAGCGTGCAGAGGCGCAGCAGGCGATCCAAGCGACGATGAGCGGGCTCAAAGATCAGAGCGCGTTCGAGACGTTCGATCGCATGACGCAGAAGATCGATCAGATGGAGGCAGAGGCGGAGGCCGGCGAAGAGCTCGCCGAGGAGTACTCGGGCGACACGCTCGCTGCGCAGTTCAGCAAGCTCGAGAAGAAGTCGGGCGCGGACGACGAGCTCGAGGCGCTCAAGCGTAAGATGGGCCTCGGAGGTCCGGAGGCGCCGAAGCCCGCGGCCAAAGAAGAGGTCGCCGCGCGCGTCGAGTCCATGCCAGCCGAAAAGGTCGAGAAGCGTGTGCCCCCGACGACGAGCGAGCAGGACGAGCTCGCGGCTGCGCTCGAGGAAATGGAAGTAGAGGCCGAGCGCGAAAAGAAGAAGATGGGGCGCTAGCGTCCAGTCGACGTTCATCCAGCCCCCCCCTCGCCAAGGGAGACGTCGTCCTCGTCACGGGCGAGCTCAACGCTGGCGCGGTCGTGGCGACGACTCACTACGAGGCGCTCGCGCTCGGTGATGATCGCTTCACGAAAGCTTCGGTCGGCTTCGATCTGCCGCGTTAGTTTTGGAATCTCAACAAGAGCGTTTGCGGAGTAGCGGTGGTGTGGGCGGCGCTTTGGGTTAGAAAGGCGCATGCCTGACTCGAAGCCGAGCGTGACGGCCGCCGTGGTGGCCTCGACTCTGCTGCTCTTGCCCGGCGATCCCGAGCTGGGTCCATTGCTCGACCCACTCGCGCAGCCCGCAATCGACGCGTCCGTTCGGCGCACCATTCCGATCTTCGGCGAGCTACTGGACCGCGTCCCGCGCGCAGTGCTTCGGCGCGTCGGCTTTGCCGTGGAGCGACTCCTGTCGCCGGGCTTCATCACGCATTACGCCCTGCGCAAACACACGATCACGATGCAACTCCGTCGCGCCGTCGACGACGGTTTTCGCCAGGTCGTCATGTTGGGCGCCGGCTTCGACATGCTCTCGACGTGCTTGCCGACCGACGTTGCTGTCCTCGAAATGGACCTTCCGGCGACCCAGGAGGCCAAGCGCGAGTCGCTGGGTGGAGTGTCCGCGCCCAACGTCTCGTTCGTCCCGCTGGATCTCCGGACCCGCGACCTGCGTGACGCGCTGCTCGCGGCGCCGCGCTTCGATCGCGGCCTTCGGACGCTCTTCGTCGCCGAAGGCCTCTTGATGTACCTCGACGCCGAGCGCGTGCGCTCGATACTACGAGACGTCGCGAGCTTCGACGGGGCGCGCGCGGTCTTGTCGGTGATCACGCCAGATCGAAGAGGCCGTCACCGATTGCACAGTCAGCGGCGGTTCGTCGACGCTTGCATGCGGTACTTAGAGGAGCCGTTCGTGTGGGGCGCGTCACGCGAGGATCTCTCGTCGCTGCTCGCCTCCGAGGGTCTCGTGCTCGAGAGCGCCACGTGCACGACCGAGGTGCGCGACCGCTTGCTCGGCACGGCGGGCCGCCGTCGCATGCCCCGCGCCTCCGGCGAACTCGTCGTCGTGGCGACCGCGTGCGGTCCATCGAGCCCGCGCGAGTGACAAGGCCGTCGCGTCGAGGCCCGAAACATTCTACCGCACGGCGCCGATTCTCTGGAGGCAGCCACGCGGAACCGACGATCGTTTCGAGTAGGCAACCCTCCGTCTCGCGCTCTCCGACGGGACCGTCGCCGTGGACATGGATCCACTGTCACAGAGCGGAGAGCGGCGCGAAACGCGTCATCAGGGCTTCACGCGATGCGGGCAACGCTGCGATCGACGCCCACGTCGTCTCGGGAACCCAGCGGTCGCCGAGGTTGCCGGTCACGCTCTCGATGGAGAGTGAGCAACCGGAAATCGCAGCGCCGATCGCGAACGCCGAAGCCTCGGACCACCGTGTCCAACGGTCGCATCGCGACACGCTGCGCTCCGAAGGGGTCGTAGTTCGAGCGTCGGCCTCGATGAGCTGTAGAACGAAGGGGCTTCCGAGTCGGGTGACCCGTGATAATTCTGACGCGTGAGTAAGGACGAGGGGCGCCCCACAAAGGCCACGAGCACGGTGCATTCGGAGCCGGTCGACCAGGTCGTCGCGCGGCTCGGCGTCGATCTCGCGCGCGGGCTGTCCGAGGCCGAGGTCAAGGAGCGCCACGAAAAGTACGGCTTCAACGAGCTGCCCGAGGCCCCGCGTCCGAGCGCGCTTCGCAAGCTCCTCGAGCAGTTCGCCAACCCCATCGTGCTCACGCTGCTGGCGGCCGCGGTGATCGCGATCGTGGACGGCATCCGCAACACCGCCGAGACGCTGCTCGTCCGCTTCGGCGACGCCACGGCGATCATGCTGATCGTCGCGGTCAACGCGCTGCTCGGGTACTACCAAGAGCGGCGCGCGGAGGCCGCGCTGGACGCGCTCCAGAAGATGCAGACGCCGAACGCGCGCGTGCGTCGAGACGACAAGGTCTCGATCATCCCGGCGCGCGAAGTAGTCCCCGGCGACGTGCTCGAGGTCGAGTCCGGCGACGCGATCTCCGCAGACGCACGCCTCGTGCAGACCGCGAACGTCGCCGCGGAGGAGAGTTCGCTCACCGGCGAGAGCGCCCCGGTCGGCAAAGACGCAAAGGCGGTCGTCGCGGACGACGCGACGCTCGGCGATCGCGCGACGATGCTCTACCTCGGCACGAGCATGGTGCGTGGTCGCGCGCGCGCCGTGGTCGTCGCGACCGGCCCGCAGACGGAGATCGGCAAGCTCTCGACGCTCATTCAGTCCGCGGGCAAAGACCAGAAGACGCCGCTCGAAGAGAAGCTCGACGCGTTCGGCAAGAAGATCCTCTGGACGTGCCTCGCGCTCAGCGTGCTGCTCTTCGTGCGCGGCATGATGAAGGGAGACCGCACGTGGAACGCGCTGTTACTCGAGGCCGTGAGCCTTGCGGTGGCCGCGATCCCCGAGGGTCTGCCCGCGATCACCACGATCACTCTCGCGCTCGGGATGCAGCGCATGGCCAAGCGCGGCGCGATCATCCGCAAGCTTGCCGCCGTGGAGACGCTCGGCGCGGCGACGGTGATCTGTACGGACAAGACGGGGACGCTCACGCAGAACCAGATGACGGTGCGCGAAGTCTACGCTTCGGGCAAGACGTACACGGTCTCGGGCGTGGGCTACGATCCGCGCGGTGAGGTGCACTCTCCCGATGGTGAGGTGGTGGAGACGCCGACCAAGACGTTGAAGGATCTGTTCGCGAGCATCGCGCTCTGCAACAACGCGCAGCTCGAGCGACGAGACGACGACACCTGGAAGGTCGTGGGAGATCCCACGGAGGGCGCGCTCTTGACGCTCGCCGCCAAGGCCGGAGTGCCACGCGAGTCGCTCGGCCCGAACGTGCAGGTCTTGAGGGAGCTCCCCTTCGACAGCGATCGCAAACGTATGACGGTCCTCGCGCTCGACGAGCATGGTCGTGAGGTCGTGCACACGAAGGGCTCCGCAGACGTGCTCGTGAAGATGTGCACGCGCTACGAGACCGACGAAGGCGAGCACCCGTTCGACGACGCGAAGCGACAAGAGTTCCTCCACGAAGCCGAGCGCATGAGCAACCTCTCGTTGCGCGTGCTCGGAGTCGCTCGCCGCGTGATGCGCGAGGCGCCCAAGTCGAACGACGAAGGCGCAAAAGAGAGTGCGGCGGAGCGGCCCAGCGCGGAGCTCGAGGAGCAGCTCACGTTCGTCGGTCTCGTCGGGATGATCGACCCTCCGCGCGAAGGCGTGAAAGAGGCCATTCGCCTCTGCCACGAGGCGAGCGTGCGCGCGGTGATGATCACGGGCGACCACAAGCTCACCGCGGTGGCCATCGCGAAAGAGCTCGGGTTGTGGGAAGAAGACGCGCTCGCCATCACGGGCTCGGAGCTCGAGGCGATGAGCGAGCGTGACCTCATCAACAAGGTGGACCTCGCGCGGGTCTTTGCGCGCGTGACCGCCGAGCAGAAGCTGCGCATCGTCAAGGCGTTCAAGGCGCGCGGGCACGTCGTCGCGATGACGGGCGACGGCGTCAACGACGCACCGGCTCTACGCGAGGCGCACATCGGCGTGGCGATGGGCAAAGACGGCACGGACGTCGCGCGTCAGGCCGCCGACATGGTGATCGCGGACGACAACTTCGCCACCATCGTCGAGGCCGTGCGCGAGGGCCGCGCCATCTACCGCAACATCCAGAAGTTCATCTACTTCTTGCTGTCGTCCAACGCCGGGCTGCTCGTAGCGGTGTTCACCGCGTCGTTCATGAACGTCCAACCGCTGACGCCGCTGATGATCCTGTGGATCAACCTGGTCACCAACGGACTGCCTGCGCTCGCGCTCGGCATCGATCCGCCGGATCCGTCGCAGATGGCCGAGCCGCCGCGCAAGGCCGCGAGCGGTCTGCTCACGGCGCGCGAGTATCTCGGCATCGCGGTGGTCGGCATCTGGATGGGCTCGTGCGCCATTGCCGCGTACGAATGGCACTGGCCGCTCGATGCCGTTCCCGAGGGTGCCGTCGGCGCGCGCTCGATCGTGTTCACGCTGCTCGCCGTCTCGCCGCTATTTCACGCGTTCAACTGTCGCAGCAACACGACCTCGTTGTTCGTGCAGAGGCCGTTCGTCTCGATTCCTCTCGTGGTCGCCGTCGTGTTGAGCGCGGCGATTCACTTGGTCGCGGTGTTGGTGCCGAGCCTTCGTCCGGTGTTCCGCACGTTCCCGATGGGCGGCTACGAGTGGACGGTCGCGCTAGGTTTGTCTGCGTCGATCATCATCGGCGCGGAGGGGCTCAAGCTGCTGCAGCGAATGGGGCTCGTCGGCGCCGACCTGGGCCCGATGTCGCGACGCGCATGACGGAGTACACGGATCCGTTCGGTCTGATCGGCATGGTGCTCGACGGTCAGTACCGCGTCGATCGCCTAGTGGGTGAGGGCGGCTTCAGCGCGGTCTATCAAGGTCGACACGTCGGTCTCGACGAGCCGATCGCGCTGAAGTGCATGAAGATCGAGATGACGCTCGGCAAAGAGGTCGTCGAGTCATTCATCCATCGATTCCGCGACGAGAGCCGCCTTCTGTATCGCCTCTCGCAAGGCAACCTCGACATCGTCCGCTGCATGGCGAGCGGCACGGCGATCTCTCCTGCGACGGGCACGATGGTCCCGTACATGGTCCTCGAGTGGCTCGAGGGTCGTTCTCTCGCCGCAGACCTGCACGTCCGGCGCGAGCAAGGCAAGCCTGGGCGACCGCTCTTCGAGGCGCTCTCGTTGCTCGACTCGGCGGCGGATGGGCTCGCGTACGCCCACTCGCAAGGCGTCATCCACAGAGACCTCAACCCGGGCAATCTGCACATCGCGCAGACGCGCACGGGGCCACGCATGAAGGTGCTCGATTTCGGCGTCGCGAAGGTGGTGCGAGACGAGGTGCTCGCGCTCGGACCGCGCGCGATGACGCTCGCCAACGTGAGGGTCTTCTCGCCCGCGTACGCGGCGCCCGAGCAGTTCGACGAGCGCATCGGCGCCGTCGCGTGCAGCACCGACGTGTGGTCGCTCGCGGTCATCCTCTCGGAGATGAGCACGGATCGTCCCGTGTTCGACGGCGACTCGCTCGGCGCGTTCTTCCAGAAGGTCCTCGACCCGTCGTACCCGCGCACGCCACGACAGCGTGGGGTGAAGCTCGGCGACGCTGCGGAGAAGGTGTTCCAGAAGGCGCTCGCGATGAGCCCGCTCGCGCGCTACCCGGATGTCGGCGTCTTCTGGTCCGAGCTGCGCCTCGCACTCTCGAAGGACTTGGGCAGCTCGACGCTGCGCGGAAGCAACAACCCGTTCCAACCCGCGGCGATCGGAACGGAAGTGACGCAGAACGCCCGCATCCTCGAGACCGGCTTCGATCCGGCCAAGATGCAGCACGAGTCGACACAGGTCGCGACGATCCCGATCGTGCCGCAGTTGCAGACGGAGTCGACGCTCGTGGGGACGCTCCCCATCGAGGCGCAGAGCTTCGAGGCGACGATGCGACCGGCGGAGGCCGAGGCAGCGCGCACCGCGTTCACGGATCTCAAAGGCACCGTTCGCATGACGGGTCCACGCGCGCCGCCGACCCACGAGAGCACGCTCGTGATGCCGCCGCTGCATGCACCTCCGACGCCGCCAGTTCAACAGCCACCGCTCGAAGTCGCGGCGGGCGCGGCGATCACGCAGCCGATGATGATGCCGCAAGGGCCCCCACCTCCAGAGGCTTCTCAGCAGCTGCCTGCGGTCTCGAGGTCGAGCACGGGAGTGACGATCGCGATCGCCGCGATCGCCGTCGTCATCCTCTCGGCCGCGGTGGGGTTGATCTACTGGAGGACGCACCAACCGAGCGACGTCTCGCCGTCCCCGAGCGCGTCTGCGAGCGTAACTCCGCGGCCCCCCGCGAGCGTTGCACCCTCGAGCGTACCGAGCGTGACGCCGACGAGCGAGCCCCACGCGACTCCGAGCGCGGGCGGCGTCGCCACGACCGCACACGCCTTCGACGCCAAGGCCGCGCACTCGGCGCTGGACACTCCCGCGTCGACCATCGCCACGTGCAAGGGTCGAGGTGTCGTGCGCGGAGCCGGCGTCGCGAACGTGACATTCTCCAACGACGGCAAGGTGGCGTCCGTCTTGCTCGAAGGCGGCTACGCCGTCAGCAAAGACGAAGCCACATGTATCGTCAACAAGCTGAAGACGGCGAGCATGTACTCGTTCGACGGCGCACCGCAGATGATCAAGTACTCGTTCAACATCTCGCGTTGAGCTCGTCCACGAGGTTGCGATACGCGGGCTCGGCCTCGGGCAGGCCGATCGCAACGAGGCCGGGAACTACGTCCTCTTCCATGCCGTCGAAGAACGCGCGCGCGTAGCCGGCGTCGGTCATCGTGCCGAAGTTCGAGCCGTCGCGGACCTCGGGTTCGGAGCGCGCCCACGACGGACCGCGCGTGGCGCAACAGAGACGCGCGTAGTGCGCGAAGAGCTTCGGCAGGTCCCCCGCGAGCGTCGCGCGTTCGTCGTTCTCGCCGCCTCTCATCAGCAGCGCGCCGAGCTCCCAGCCGAGCTCGCCGTGGAACGTCTCGTCGATCACGATGGCGCTCACGACCTCGCGCGCGAGCGGAACGTTCGCGGCCTTGAGCGCGCGCTTGAACATGCGTCCGCTGATGGTCTCGCCGATGCAGAACGCGCTCAACACGACGTGTCGCACGTGCACGCGCGGAGAGCGCTCTTCCAAGAGATGCAGTCGCGTGGGGTCGATGCTCGGCTCGCCGGGGCGCCCGAGCGCGTCGCACATGCGAAGGCAAAGGTCAGTGTGGCGAACCTCGTCGGAGATCATCCGCGCGAACGCGCCGGACCAATCGAGCGGCGCGCCCAGCAAATGGAGCTGCGACGCGAGGTGCGTGAAGAGCGCGAGCGAGTGCATCTCTTGGATCGCCCGTGTCGCCCAGAGCGACGCCGCGGCGTCGAGCTCCGTGGCCGAGTAAGCGGTCGCGTCGAACGCGTCCCAATGGATCTCGCCCTTGCGCGGACGCGCGATCGCCTCGTGCTCTTCGGTGAGCGATAGCGACTCTCCGCTGACTCGCTTCAGCGAGTACACGGCGCTTAGAGGTTCGACTTCTGCGGCGCGTTGGTGTGAGGCGGAGGAGGCGGCATCTGCGGCGGCGCGTTCATCGTCGGACGGTTCGACGGGATGGGGAGCGTCACGGCCGCGTCTCTGGACGGCTCGGGATCTGCGGCCGCGTCCATGGGCGTGGGCGGCGCGTTGATGTGAAGGTTCGGGTCCGGCCCGTTGACCATCGGCGGCTCCTTCTGACACGCCGGCGCGAAGGCACCGAGGCCGACTAGCGCGAGGCCTTGGGTGAGGAGCGTGAGTCTGCCGAGACGGTGGTGGCGCATGCAGGGAGCATACACGCGACAGCCGTTTTGCCGAGGTGATATCGTCGCGCCGTGGCTCCGCTAACGGACATCTTCGGTCTCGCGGGCAACGTGATCGACGGGCAATTTCACGTGCACGAGGTGATCGGCGAGGGCGGCTTCTCGGTCGTCTACAAGGGCCAGCACTTGGGCCTGCGCGAGCCCGTCGCGATCAAGTGCCTCAAGATCAACAAGACGAAAGACCCGACGATCATCGCGTCGTTCACCCAGCGCTTCTTCGACGAGAGCCGCATCTCGTACCGACTCTCTCAAGGCAACCTCGACATCGTGCGTAGCATCACGAGCGGCACGACGATCTCGCCGCGCACGAAAGACACGGTGCCGTACATGGTGCTCGAGTGGCTCGAGGGCATCTCACTGAACGCCGACCTCAAATCGCGTCGCCTTCGCAAGCTCGGAGGTCGCCCGATCGACGAGCTTATGTCGCTCTTCGAGCCTGCCGCTTTGGCTCTCGCGTACGCGCACGTGCACGGAATCGCGCACCGCGACGTGAAGCCAGGCAACCTCTTCTTGGCGAAGGTGCCGGGCGGCGCGACCAAGCTCAAGGTGCTCGACTTCGGGATGGCGAAGGTACTCGACGTGGGCAGTGTCGGCTTCGAGGGCGCGGCCACCATCAACAACCTCATGGTGATCTCGCCGCAGTTCTCGGCGCCAGAGCAGTTCGAGCCACAGATAGGGCCCATCGGCGCGTGGACGGACGTGTACTCGCTCGCGATGGTGATGGTGGAGGCGCTCGCCGATCGCCGCGCGCGAACGACCGAGAGCTTCGGTGAGTTGATGATGACCGTGACCGATCCCCGCGCGCAGCCGACGCCGCGGAAGCTCGGTGTCAACGTGAGTGACGCGGTGGAGGCCGTCTTCAAGGCCGCGCTCTCCGTCGATCCGGCGGCGCGGCCGAAGGACGCCGGGGAGCTCTGGGCTAGGCTGAAACAAGCCGTGGCGGCGCGCGACGACCAGGAGGATACGACGCGCACCGATCAGAAGCTCCCGGACTTCGGCCGTACGTTCGCGATGCCCGCGGAGCTCCCGCCGGACGTACAGCAATACCTCCACCCGCCGACCAACACTCGCGAGACGACCGCGCCGATGGAGGCCATGCCCGTCTTCGCGGCGCCCTCGCACAACCAGACCTTGTCGATGGTGCCTGGCGCGAACTCGCAGCTCGAAGTGGCTCGCGCGCTCGCGATGGCTCGGGTGGCCGCGACGCAGCGTCCGCAGTTGCACCAACCCTTGCCGCCGCAACAGTCGATGCCCCTGGCCCGAGTCGAGGAACCCGCGCCCGACACAACGCAACATCGGGGAGGAGGCAGTCGCGCCGTGCTGACCGCCGTCTTCGCCATCGCGGCCCTCGCCGTCACCGGAGTGCTGCTCATCAAGAGGCGCTCGGAAGCGTCCGTGCAAACCCACGTCGAGGCGGCGACCGTGTCTGCTCCACCGCCTTCGGCCGACGCGCCCGCGCCGAGCGCCACGGTCTCGTCGACGCCGTCTGCCTCGACCAGCGCGTCAGCGCCGACGAGCGTCGCGCACTCTCCACTGCACAATCCGCAGGTCGCCGCGAACACGGCGTTGTCCATGAGCGACGCGAGACTCGTGTCCTGCAAGCAAACAGGCGGACCGACAGGCAAGGGCACGGCCAGCGTGACGTTCACCAACACCGGGTCCGTCGCGCGTGTCGCGATCTCGGCGGCGCCCTTCGGCGGAACCGACGTCGGTCAATGCGTCATGGACCTCTATCGCGCGACGAAAATTGCCCCATTCGACGGACCGCCGGTGGTCGTCGAGCACGGGTTCGAGATCGTCCGCTGATCGCAAAAGAGTGGACATCGAGGGCCGGTGCGTACGAGTCTCGCGGTAGGTGCGTTCTACGCTGAGAGTCTCGGCTTTTCTCGTCGTGCTCCTCGGGAGCGCGGCGGCGTACGCCGATGACTTCGAGAAGGGCAAGAACGCGTTCATCGCGAAGGACTACACCGAAGCCGACGCTCGCTTCCGCGCGATGCTCGATCCGAACACGGGCTCGCTCAAGAGCCCCGAGCTGATCGACGAGGCGCGCATGTTCCTCGGCGCTTCACTCCTCGCCCTGAAGCGCGGCGACGAGGCCGATATCGTCTGGGCGAAGATCCTCGAGCACAACGACGCCTACGTCCCCGACCCGCTCACGTTCTCGACGCCGGTGCTCGACGCGTTCACCGACACTCGCACGCGCCACAAAGACGAGATCAACGCGCGCAAGCAGCGCGAGGCGCAGCAAGCGGCGGCAAACAGGGCGAAAGAAGACGAAGAGAAGAGGCGGCAGGCGGAGTACCTCAAGGTCTTGGCGCGACTCGCCGGCGAAGAGAAGATCATCGACCACCACTCACGATGGGTCGCGACAGTTCCGTTCGGTGTCGGGCAGTTTCAAAATGGCAAGCCTCTGATTGGATCCATTCTCTTGGTGACCGAAGGGCTCTTGACGCTCGGTACGATCGTCACCGGCATCATCTTCTACGGGCAGTCGGCGCAGGCGAACGACGCGCTCGCCGGGCAGACCAACAACGCGACCAACACGGCCCTGTACGATCAGTACAAGGCGCGCGCCGCCACCACGCGGTACGTCAACCTGGCAATCGCGGCTCCGCTCATCGTCGAAATGATCGCGGGCGTGATCGAGGCGCACGTGAACTATGTACCGAATGTAGAGCTCATCCAGAGGCGAGAGCTGCCGAAGGCTTGGTTGTCGCCGAACTTCTCGACGAAGCCGGAAAATGGCTCGTTCGCGGGCGCGGGCGTCGAGGTCGGTGGTCGCTTCTAAGGCGTGTTGCCGCTAGTCAAACGACTCGCTCCGCCCTAACTTTGTGCCGTAAACGGGTTTGCAGGCTCGAACGCCGTCGAGAGCCAGGAGCCCACACTCGCATAAAAGGAGCGCGTCGATGTCTGTGTCACTGGCTCACCCGGATTCGTTCGTCGTACGTCACATAGGTCCGAGCACGTCCGACCAGGCGCGTCTTCTTCGTGAGGTCGGCGCAGCTTCGCTCGACGCGCTCGTGTCGGAGACGGTACCTGCGAGCATCCGCTTGAATCGCGCTCTCGATCTGCCGGCGCCGAAGAGCGAGGCGGAACTGCTGTCGCTCGCGCGATCGATCGGGATGAAGAACCGCGTGTTGAAGTCGTACATCGGCATGGGCTACTCGGGCACGATCACGCCGCCTGTCGTGTTGCGCAACATCATCGAGAACCCGGGCTGGTACACGCAGTACACGCCGTACCAAGCGGAGATCTCGCAGGGTCGGCTCGAGGCGCTGCTCAACTACCAGACCATGGTGATGGATCTGACGGGCCTGCCAATCGCGAACGCATCACTGCTGGACGAAGGCACCGCGGCCGCCGAGGCGATGCACCTCGCGTGGGAGTTCAAGGGGCACGACCAGACGCACAACACGTTCTTCGTCTCGGACGCCTGCCACCCGCAGTCGATCGACGTGGTGAAGACCCGCGCGTCGGCGCTCGGTATCGACGTGGTGGTCGGCGACGCGGCGACGACCGATTTCGGGAAGTTGAAGAGTCGACCGTTCGGCGTGCTCGCGCAATATCCGGCGACGGACGGCGCGATCGTCGATCACCGCGCACTCGCCAATAAGGTGCACGACGCGGGCGGCCTCTTCGTCGTCGCCGCAGACATCCTATCGCTGGCGATGCTTGCATCCCCCGCGGAGATCGGCGCGGACGTCGCGATCGACTACGCGAGCGAAGACTTCGTCGCGATCGTCAAGGCCAAGACCGGGGGGCGCGGCGCCGACGTGGTGTTCCATGCCGCCGGGGCCACCGGGATGGGCGTGCTGCAGGCGGCGGCGGACGCCGGCAAGTTCGGCATCGGCGTCGATTCCAACCAGAACGCGCTGCATCCCGGGCGCGTGCTGACCAGCATGGTGAAACAGCTTAACGTCGCCACCCGCACGACGCTGGAGGAAGCCCGC
>ENA-OFCD01000732-OFCD01000732.1-metagenomes-genome-assembly--contig:-NODE-732-length-19374-cov-5.095864_pt1 | contig 19374 bp, 15 predicted proteins | sample MGYA00153392_OFCD01 | MGnify analysis MGYA00153392
CGCTCCGTTTGGGAGCCGAGGCCGAAGGCGCGCGCGCGTACGTCGCAAAGCGCGGCTTACGCCAAGAGACGGTCGATGCGTTCAAGATCGGCTACGCACCCGATACCTGGAACGCGCTCGTGGCCGAACTGCAGAGCAATGGCATCGATCTCGCGATCGCGGAGAAAGCGTATCTCGTCAAAGCGCGCTCCGGCGGAAACGGTTACTACGATTTCTATCGCGGTCGCTTGATGATCCCGACGTATGCGACGACGGGAGAATGCATCGCCTTCGGTGGCCGGTCGCTCGATGGTCAAGAACCGAAGTATCTCAACACGGGCGCGACGCCCGTCTACACGAAAGGGCGCGGCCTCTACGCGCTCAATGTCGCGCGCCGCTCCGCGGTCGACCGCGAAGCGCTCGTCGTCGTCGAAGGCTATCTCGATTGTATCGCGTTGCACGAAGCCGGGTTTACCAACGCCGTCGCTTCGCTCGGTACCGCGTTCACGCCCGAACAAGCCACGGAATTGCGCAAATATGCGGAGCGGATTTTCGTGTGCTTCGACGCAGATGCCGCGGGAAGCAACGCAACGGCGAAATCGATCGACACGCTCGGTGCCGCGGGCTGTACTGCATTCGTCGTGCAGCTTCCACCGGGCGAAGACCCCGACACGTTCGTGCGCGCAAACGGCGCGCCCGCGTTTGCGAAAAAGCTCGACGACGCGCTCCCGTGGATTCAGTTCAAGCTCGATCGAGAGATCGCGACGATTCTGACCAAACGCTTACCGCCCGCGCAAGCGGCGCAGACGGCAGAGACGCTCGTTTCCGCGTTGCCGCGCGTCGAGTGGGATAAGTGGCGCGTCTACGTCGCGGGTAAGCTCGGCCTCGCAATCGACGATCTGCGCGCCAACCGTTTCGTGAACAATCCCGCGAACTTCGCCCCGCGCATCGGCGGCGGGACGGGCATGGTACGTCACGTCGCGCCGACGGCCGAGCCGCCGTCGGTCGATCGCGAGATCCTCGCCGCGCTCGTCGACGAGCCCACGCTCGTTGCGGAGTTCGCGCCGCTCATCCCGAGCGAGGTCTTTACGGACGAGCGGTACCGTGAAATCTATCGCGCGCTCTGCGCGGCTGCAGCGTCGCTCGTGACCGCGAGCGACGTGTATGCGGTACTCGGCGACGACCGCGATGCCGTCGAGCGCGTCGTCGCATTGCAGAAAACAGATCGCTCGTCCCAGATTCGCTTTCCCGACTCGGCCGCACGGCGCGCGCACCTCGAACGCGTCGTCGAACGTCTCACGGAAGACGATCTCGAGCGCCGTTTTCGCGAACTCGACGCACGCATCGACGCGGCATTCGCATCGGGTGCGGCGATCTCGACCGAGGACCGCGACGAACACCGCAAACTCGCCATCGCGCGCGAAGCGCGCAAGAAGCGCCGCCTCTCGCCTCGCGGATAAGAAGCGGTGCCGATCGACTGACCTAAAGGTTCGCAATCTCGACGAGCATGTCGCCGCAGTATTGCGATCACGCGCGAAGTTCAACGGCGTCTCGCTTGAAGAAGAAGTACGCCGCATTTTGACGGCATCGGTTGCAGCGCGGAAAGAAGCGTTGATGAAACGTGCAGCGGCCATTCGCGCGTCGATCGGTTCTGTCCCGGGGGATCCGGCCCTCGACAGTGCGGTGATCATTCGCGAAGAGCGCGATGCCTGGGGATAATGGTGCGACCCGAGCAGTTCTCGATGCGTCGATTGCCGTTCGTTGCGGCGCAAGGTTGTCGCCGGCGAGGTTCGTGCGGAGTTCGCAGTCGATGCCCTCGATACGCTGCGAACGACGATCGCCGAAGGCCTGTTGGATTTGGCAATCGATGAAACGCTCGTATCGTCTGCGCTCACGTTGGCATTGACGCTCCCACAGAAGATTCCGGACTGCATGTATCTTGCGCTTGCCGGCGTGAAGGCATCGCTCTTGCGACGGCCGACGTGACGCTCGCGCGTCTCGCTCGTCAGCGCGGTACGGCCGTTCTCTTCGGCTGAACCTTTGGCGTGTAGGTGATCACGCGCAACTGTTGGAGACTCCATCGTGTCTTCAGACCGCTCGACGAAAGCCGTGGCCTAAGGCGCGGTGGAATTTCACGTCGGGTTGCAGAAGAGCGTAGGCTCGCGCCCGAGAGGCGCACGTCGAAAGGGGGTGAGGTCAAAACGTATGGCACGAAAAAAAGCGGCAAATAACGGCTCGAATGGCGAGGCGGCGGCACCGGCACTGCCACTCGAAGAGCAGATCAAGAAGCTCATCGAAAAAGGCAAGAAACGTCAATCGCTGACGTACGAAGAAATTAATGCCGTCTTCGATAATGTCGAGGAAGTCGATCCCGAGCGCATCGATATGCTTTTCGAAGAGATTGCGAATCTCGGTATCGAGGTCGTTGAAGAGCAAAAAGACGAGAAGCCCGAGGAAAAAGGAAGCGGTTCGGAAGCGGAAGTTCCCGCTGGCCTCTCCCTCGACGACCCCGTTCGGATGTACCTCAAAGAGATCGGCCGCGTGGCGCTCCTTTCGATGGACGAAGAGAAAACGCTCGCGATGTCGATCGAAGCGGGCGAACTCGAAGGCCAGAAAAACGGGCAGGCGCAGAGCCGTATCGTCGAAGCGGGCTTCGAATCCAAACGCAAGCTCACGGAAGCAAATCTCCGTCTCGTCGTTTCGATCGCGAAAAAGTACGTCGGCCGCGGCATGCTCTTCCTCGACCTCATTCAAGAAGGCAATCTCGGTCTTATCCGCGCCGTCGAAAAATTCGATTACCGCAAGGGCTACAAATTCTCGACGTATGCAACGTGGTGGATCCGTCAGGCGATAACGCGCGCGCTCGCAGATCAAGCCCGTACGATCCGCATCCCCGTGCACATGGTCGAGACGATCAATCGTCTCATCAAGATCTCACGCCAACTTCTCCAAGAACTCGGACGCGATCCGACGGTCGAAGAGATCGCGCACGAGATGGGTCTCACGCCCGAGAAGGTTCGCGAAGTCATCAAGATTTCACAAGAACCGATCTCGCTCGAGACGCCAATCGGCGAAGAAGAAGATTCGCATCTCGGCGACTTTATCGAGGATCAAGAGGCGATCGCACCCGCAGAAGCGGCCTCGGTCATGCTCCTCAAAGAGAAGATGGCGGATGTTCTCAAGAACTTAACCGAACGCGAGCGTAAAGTACTCGTGTTGCGGTTCGGTCTCGAAGACGGCCACCAACGCACACTCGAAGAAGTCGGCCAGGAGTTCGGCGTTACACGCGAACGTATTCGCCAAATCGAAGCGAAGGCTCTTCGTAAACTGCGTCATCCCTCGCGTGGCAAGGCCCTCAAGGATTACTGGTCGAGCGAATAGTGCGACCGGTCGATCTCGCGATCGAGGCAAAAGAAAAACGCCGCGTGCACGACCGTGCATGCGGCGTTCATCTTTTCCACGAATTACATCGACATCGGTTTCGGAGGATTGACCGCTTTGACGTCGGGATTCTTTTCCGCGAACGCGCCGCTGGGATTGGGGACGAGCCAGATGCCGAGATCCCAAATCGCAGGGAACGCGAAGACGAAGCGCACTTCGGAGATTTTCTTCGCAATGCCCGCTTTCACGAGCGCGGCTTTGGTCGGCATCGCGACGGTCGCGCCGCCCTTGGCCATCATTTTTGCGCCGGTGCCACCGTAGGTCGGCCCGGTCGCGGTCGCGAGCCCGTAATGCACGTGTTCGGGGAATTTCTGCCAACGCGCCGGGGTGACGCCGAAAAGTTCGGGCGGCGTCGTCGAGGTGGCCGCGACGGAAAAATCCGCGCCGATCAGCCGATTCTTCGCATCGTACCAAAGTTGGCTCGGATGCTCGGCATCGACGCTCGTCCATTTGCGATTCGCGTAGCTGATCGCGCCCGTCTCGTCCTCGTCCGTATAGCGAACGTAGCCCGCTTTCCGCGCGGCCTCGGGGGTCGCAAAACGCGCCGTAAGATCGGCGGTCGCTTTCTCGACAAACGGCTCTTCGGCGGCCGTCGGTTTCCCGGAAATCACCTTGGTCGCCGGTTTCATCGCACTCGGCGACATCATCGGAGTGGCGGGTTCGGCTGCGCGACCGAGGGTCGGCGCTAGAACGAAGACCGCAGATAGTAGCGTGAAAGTCATGCGTCGGATCATCTTCGCATCTGCCGCTTCGGTTCTCGCGCGTCCTCTTCGGCGTAAACCTACGGCGTGGCGCTCGGTGCCGGCGTTGGCGGCAGCGTCGGCTTTCCTCGCGGCAGCGGTTTCGCTCTCGTTGGCGCGGGGGTGTAGAGCGGCGGCGCGGTGAGTTCCGCGTGCGGCGTATCGTAATTGCTTACGAATGGCGGTGGTGTCGAGAGTACGACGTGACTGGGATCGCTCGCGTCGATCGTGGCGGCGGTTTGCGCGCGGAGCACGCTGCCGACGGGCAAGACGAGTTGCCGGCCGCGGCGGAAAACGCGATAGATGACGTGATACGGTATGAAGATATCCGCTACGGTATCCGTGGTCGAGCGTGTCGATTGTTGGCCCGACGTCAATTCGATGTTGAGATATTCGTGATATGCGCGCATCGGGAGCGGTGGCGCCCCACCGGCCAGTGCGATCGGATCGAGATGGATCTGGACCGCGCCATCGATATCGCCCGTTTGCGCGCGCTGCGTCGTGATGATCGCGAGCGTCGCGGGCGTTCCGGCCGGTGCCACGACCGTACCCGCCACGATCAGCGAATCCTTGAGGTGCATGTGGATCACCGACGCGGGCCGAGTCGAACCAGAATCGATCTTATCGTCGAGGACGAGTAGGAGCGTCGATCCATATGGAAGCGTCGCTCCTGTCGCGGCTGCGGCTGCGCTCGCTGTCGGCGCGGAGCGCGGCGCAACAGGCGGCGGGATGGCACGAGCGGCGGGAGCGATCGCCACGAGAGTCGCGGCGGCGAAAAGACCTGCAACGACTCCTCGGGCAAGGCGCATGCTCGCTACAAAGCCTTCTTGGCGTCGATGTCGAGCGCGACGGCGGCGGCTGCGGCTGCAGCTGCAGCTGCGGCTTTCTTGCCCTCTTCGATCAACGCTTTGACTTTCTGGCCGCCTTTTTGGCCGATTTGCTCGTAAAACGATGGGCCGTAGCGGTCGCGGGTCGCCTCGCCACCCTTCTTACCGCCTTTTTTCCCGATTTGTTCGTAGAATTCATGACCGTGCGCGAGCTTCGTCGCCTCGCCGCCCTTGCGACCGATCATTTCGTAGAATCCAGGGCCGTACTTTGCTTTGACGGTTTCTCCGCCTTTTTGTCCGGCTTCGCGAACGCTCATCCCAGTACCGGGCTTCCGTTTTGGTGTCGACATTTGAAGATCTACCTTCCGAGGAGCGCGCACCGAATCTACAGAGGGAGTCGGGTGAACGGCCTGCCATACGGCAACGTAACTCTACGACGGAAAGTTGGTCGCTCGCATCCGTGAAATACCTCGCGCTTTTTTCTCTGGTCGCCGTCGTGCTCTCGACCCCCGTCGTAGCGAGCGAAGAGAGCGATGCCGTCCGCGCGATCCAGATCGCCGAATCGCAGCGCAGGCTCGACCCGATCCTCGTGACCGATCTCGATGCGTCGCCCGCGCTCGCGGCGCGGGCGGCACTCGCGATCGGACGCGTGAAGAATAGCGACGGGGCGCTGCCGTTGCGCGCACACTTGAACTCGAGCGTCGCGGGCGTGCGCGCGATGGTCGCCTACGGGCTCGGCCTTCTCGCGGATCGCGCGTCGCTTCGCGAACTCATGGCTCTGGCGCGCAACGACGCGAATTCGGCGGTGCGCTACGCGGCGATCGACGCGGTCGGCCGCATCGTTCTCATCGACCCGCATCTCGTGACGGCTTCGCTTGCGAACGACGCGCTCATCGTCGCACGCGCCGATCCCGATCCGCTCGTGCGCGCGCACGCCATGGCCCAATTCGATGCGTTCCGCAGCACGCCATTCGCCAGCACGATCGCAGCTTCGCTCGAGCGCGCGCAAGATCGAGAACGCGATGAGACCGTACGCTGGCATACGGCGTGGGCGATCTTTCGCGGGTATGCTAGCGTCGTCGACGCGTCGTTTCTCAAGCGCGCGCTCCACGATCCAAACGAAACGGTACGCGTTGAAGCCGCACGAGCGTGGGGGCGTCGGAGCGATGCCGGTGCATCGACGGCCGTTCGTACGGCACTCAACGATCCGTCGTGGCGCGTCCAACTCGAAGCGCGCGAAGCGATGCGGCGGCTCGCTCGACTCGCGCCAACCGAGCATCTCCTGACGACACCGCGGGGCGTGCGCCTTCCGAAAATTCCGGCACCGGCACCGGCATCCGTCGCGAACCTCGCGCCGCTCGTAACGAGCGCCCCGCGCGCCCCCGAAGCTGCGACGCTCGCGCTCGTGGCACCCGTTCTCCCTCTAGCCGCAAGCGATCTCGCGCGACCGCAACCGGGCGCGCACCCACGCGTGCTCGTGACGACGACCAAAGGCGACGTGATCGTGCGCCTCTTTCCCGAGTGGGCTCCGGGGACGGTTGCGAATTTTCTCAACCTCGCCGCGCGCGGATACTTTAACGGGAACCGCTGGTTCCGCATCGTCCCCGATTTCGTCGTGCAGACGGGCGACCCGACCGATAACGGCGAGGGCGACGCGGGCTACACGATCGGTGCCGAGGAGAATCCGCTCGAGCAGCGCAGCGGCGTAATCGCTATGGGACTTAACTATACCGACGGCAGCGCGGTCCGCGATTCCGCGGGAACGCAGTTTTATATCACGCTCTCGCCGCAACTCCATCTCGATCGCGATTTCAGCGTTTTCGGCGAAGTCGCGGGCGGCTTCAACGTGCTCGCACATCTCGTCGAAAGCGACCGGATCGCGATGGTTACGCGGATATCCGACGGCTAGCGGCCGACGAGCGACCGTAAAACGAAAAACGCGTTCTCTTTGCGCTCGGTGATGCGGCGATAGAAATAGCCTGCCCAGTGCGTGCCGAACGGTATGTAGACGCGCACGTTGTAACCGTCGCGCACGAGTTGGAGCTGGAGATCGGGCCGTACGCCGTAGAGCAATTGGAACTCGAAGCGGTCTTTGCCGATCCCTCGTTCGCTCGCATACGCCTTCACGGCTGCGATCACGCGCTCGTCGTGCGTTGCAATCCCTGGATACACGCCGCGCGAGAGCAGCGCCTCGGCCATGCGCAGATATGCTTTACGGATCATCGGCATCTCGGAAATCGCAACTATTTCGGGCTCGCTATACGCGCCCTTACAGAGCCGCACGCGCGCGCCGAGCGCGATCGCGCGTTCGACGTCGGCGGGAGATCGCTTGAGATACGCCTGGATGACGGGACCGACGTTGCGCACGCGAGCGTAGGTCCGTTCGAAGACGCGGAGGGTCGCCTCCGTAACGGCGGAGCCTTCCATATCGATCCGCACGAAAGGATCGGGTAGGCACGCCGCGCGCTCGACGATCGAGCTGAGATACGCGACGCAGAGATCTTCATCGACGAGCAGGCCGAGTGCCGTGAGCTTTACCGAGACGTTCGTGCGCACGGCAGCGCGCTCGATCGCTGCGAGCATCTCCAAATACGTATCGCGTGTATGCGCGGCCTCGGCGATCGTGGTGACGTCTTCACCGAGGAAATCGAGCGTAGCGGTCAAGCCTGAGGCGTTGAGTTCGCGTACGGCGGCGAGCGCCGAGACGATCGTTTCGCCTGCGACGAAGCGCTTCGCCAAGAAGAAAAATCGCGTCTGAAACGACGAGTCGGGGGCGAGGAGACGATCGATGACGGCCATCGGAATCACGGGATTCGAGCCGGAAGCGGTCCATCCTGGAAGCTCTTGGCCACTTGGCGTGCAAAGTAAATTTTACAGCCGGAGCGATCGCGGATGCGAGGCCGAGGCATCGGTTAGTCGAAATGACCTAACGATGGAAGCTTCGCTCGCTGGTGGAACCGGCGCACGGAAACGCGTCCTCGTCGCCGATGACGATGGGGATTTTTGCGCTCTCCTCGTGGCCGTACTCCAGCCGCTCTGCGATCTCACGATCGTGCACGACGCGGAAACGGCGCTCCGCTACCTCGAGGGGGAGGAGCGCTACGACGCGATCGTCTCTGATTTCATGCTTCCCGGCATCACCGGGGTGGAACTCGTCGAGCGAATCCGTAGAGCGGAATCCGACGATCGTGTGCCGATCCTCATGATCAGCGGCCACGGCTCGCTCGGGATCGGCAAAGAAGCGGCGGCTGCCGGCGCAGACGCGTTTCTCGACAAGCCCTTCACCCTCGCGCAACTCCGCGGCGCCGTCGCCGCCCTGCTCGGACCCGCGCGCCGCTTCGCTTAGCGCCGCCCCACAGCGAGAAGCCTTCGCGCGATCTGCGGCAAACGAGGACGACGTGGCCGCAGCCGTCTTTCGCGTCGTACTCGTCGCGCTCTCCCTAGCGCTCGACGTCTTCGCCGTGAGCGTCGGCGTCGGTATTCGCGGCGTTTCGACGGGGGCGAAGGTGCGCATCGGGCTCGCGTTTGCCGGCGCCGAAGTCTCGATGAATCTCGTCGGCGTCGGTATCGGCGCCGCCGCGGGCCGCGCGATCGGCGACGTTGCTGGGTACATCGGCTTCGCCGCACTCGTCGGCGTCGGAATGTACATGATCGTCGAATCGATCCGCGCGGAAGAAGAGAACTTCGATCTCTCACACGGTTGGGGGCTTTTCGTGGCATCGCTTTCGATTAGTCTCGATTCGCTCGGCATCGGCTTCTCGATCATCTACATCGGCGTGCCGCTCGCGGTAACGCTGACGGCGATCGCGATCGCATCGCTCGGCTCGACGGCCTTGGGACTCGCGTTCGGCAATCGGTTCGGCCCGATCGTCGGCGAGCGCGCGGGTATCATCGCGGGCTTCGTGCTCATCACGACGGGCGCGTTGTTCGCCGTGCTGAAGTTCTTGCATATCGGCATATGAACGCGACGCAGCGCATGTGGCTCGGGACGCTCGCGTTCGCGGTCGTCTACACCGTCCTCGGTGCGATCCGCTATGCGACCTATCATGCGGGCTCCGATCTCGGGCTCTTCACGCAAAGTATCGCGACGTCGTTTTCGACCTTCGCGAATACACCCGAAGGCGGAAACCATTTCACCTATCATTTCTCACCGATTCTCATCGCGTGCGCACCGCTCTTACTCGCAACGCGTTCGCCGCTCGCGCTCGTCGCGTTGCAATCGATCGCGGGTGCGCTCGTCGCGCCACCACTCTTTTTTATCGCGCGGAAGCGGGTCGGCGACGGTCGTGCTCTCGCGGTCGCGGCGGTGGCACTCCTCTATCCGCCGCTCGCCGGCTTGACGTTCGCCGATTTTCACGAGAACGGGTTCGCGCCCGCCGCAACGCTCTGGCTCTTATGGGCCGTCGATGCGGGTCGCTTGCGTACGGCCGCTTTCTTCGCATTCGTCGCGCTCTCCATCAAAGAAGATCAGGCGGTACTCCTCGCCGCGGCCGGCGTCTTTGGCGCGCTCGCATTTTGGCGCGACGGCGATCTGCGTCGCGCACGTTTCTGCGCGGTAGGGTCGCTCGCGTCCGTCGCGACGTTCGTCGTGTTCTTTACGATCGTGCGTTATGCGGCCGGCGCGACGGCACCGTGGGCCCCGACGCATTTTTACGCGTGGGGCCCGACGGAGGCCCGCGGCCAAGCGCCATGGTTTTCGATCGGTCGACCGGCGTACGTGCTCGAAGCGCTCGTCCCGCTCGCCTTCGCCGCGCTCGCGACGCCTGCGTTCGCGCTCGCCATTCCGGGACTTACCGAAGTGCTCGCGTCGCACGAATCGATCACCTACACGATGGGTCAGCACTACGCTGGCGTTTGGATCGGCTACGCCCTCTTCGCTTTCGCCTTGGGCATCGCACGCATCCACGCGTGGTCGCCCGTGCTCTCGCAGCGCCTGCTTCGGGTCTCGCTCGTGCTCTGCGCGCTGATCCTCGCCTTCGCAAGCCCGACGCATTGGGGCCACAATTTGCGCGCGCGAACCGCGCACGATGCGGCGCGCGATCGCGCGCTCGCGCGGCTCGATCCCGCAAGCGAGGTCGGCGTCTCCGACGCGCTCTTCGCGCATCTGGGCTTCGATCCAAAGGCCATGCTCGGCCTCGATCGTGCGCCCCGTTACGCACTCGTCGATACGCGCGATCGGTCATCTTACGTCGACGAACGGTGGGCGCCGATCGTAACGCGAGGCGTCGCAACCGGTGCGCTGCGCCTGCTGTGGTCCGAAGATGGTTTAGGACTTTATGAACGGCGCTCGACCGGGAACTGGGGCGGCTGATGGATGTCGCACGGGAACTTTTGGAACGCGCGTATGCGATTGGATCGCGCTCGATTGCGGTCGTGGGCACGAGTAAGAACGCCGGGAAATCCGTCGTCGTTGCCGCGCTCGCAAGCGCGTTCACGCGCGAGTGCGAGATCTTCGGCCTCGCTTCGATCGGACGCGACGGCGAAACGATCGATGCGCTCGTCGCGGCACCGAAGCCCCGGTTCTTTTTGCGCGAAGGGGCCGTCGTTGCGACTGCGACCGTGCTCCTTCCGCGCACGCCCGCGCTCGAAATCCTCGAAGTCACAGCCGAACGATGCGCGCTCGGCACGATCGCGATCGCGCGCGTGCGCGCACCGGGATACGTCGAGATCGCGGGACCGCCGCAAGCATCGGCGGTGCGCCGGATCGTCGCACGGCTCGCGACGTACGCGCCGTTCGTCGTCGTCGATGGTGCCGTCGATCGTATCGCGGCTCTGCGCGGGGGCGACGACGCGATCGTGCTCGCCGTGGGTGCTGCGAGCGCGCCGACACTCGCACACGCCGTCGACGATATCGCGGCACTCGCCGCGCGGCTCGGGGTGCCGCGTCACGACGGCATCGGCGAAGCGATCGTCGTCGCGGGCGCGCTCACGGCGCGCGCGGCAGCCGAACACGCCCGCACCTTCGGTCGCGTACCGCTCGTCGTTGCCGATCCCACCCGGATCGCGTTTGGTGGCCGAACATTTCTCGAGTTGCGCGAGCATCTCGATCTGCGTTGCCAGCGATCGCTGCGGCCGATCGCGTGCACCGTCGCGCCGATCGGCCTCGGGCGCGTCTTCGAGCCGCGCGCTTTCGCGCGCGCCGTCGCGAAACGGACGGGCTTGCCAACGTACGATGTCTACGCGCAGGCCGTCGCGTGACCGGCCCTTGGGATGCAGCGACGGGCGACGCCATCGGCGCGACGTGGTTGCTCGCGGCGATCGCTCCTGCGGGCTCGTTCGGCCGTCGCGCGCGGGCACGCGAACGGCCATTTCTATGCGGCGACGAAAACGCCGCGCGCGAAGCGATCGCTCGTGTCGCGTCGCTCGCGGCGCAAACGTCGGCGGGCGATCTTGCGGCGATGCGCGCCGCGATCGCGCGCGCGCCCGATCTCACCGATATTTTCGTGCGCGCCACGGGCGGAGCATCGCTCGACGACGTGGATTTCTTCGAACTCGGTCGGCTCGCGCGCGCGCTCGATGACGTCGCGGCATTCGTCGCACGCGCGCCGTTCGCGGCGCCTGCCATCGCGGAGGTTCGCGTGGCGCTAGCGCCCGGAACGACGAACGGCTACGGCTTCTATCTCGCCGATGCGTTCGATGCGACGCTCGCCCGCGAACGCTCGCAGGCCGTTGCCGCAGTTGCCGCCTTCGATCTCGAACGCAGTCGGCTCGACGATCGCGTCGCCGCCTTCGCGGGCGTCGAGCGCGTCCGCGACGGTGAGTTCGTGTTGATGCGCGATGCGGTTGCGGGCACGCTTCCACCGGAAATTCGCGTGCTGCGCGAAGCGCCGACGTATTTCTTGTGCGAAGTCGCCCTCGACGATGGCGCGCGCGCGGCGCTGACGGCACGCGATGATGCAGACGTGCGCGTCGCGTCGGCGGAAGAAGCGGTGCGCGCGCGCCTGACGCGCGTCGTCGCCGATGCGGTCGCGGCATTTGGGGAGGCCTGCGACGCACTCGGTGACCTCGATGCGCTCGTCGCACGCGCGCAATTCGCCCACGCGCATGCGTGCGTCGTCCCCGAGATCGCGACCGACGGCGGGTTCGCGATCGTCGATGCCGCGTTCGCACCGCTACGCGAAACGCTCGCCGGACGCGGACGCGCGTACGCGCCGGTCTCGCTCGATCTCGACGGCATCGGCGTCGTCACGGGCCCCAACATGGGAGGCAAAACCGTCGCGCTGCGGACGCTCGGTTTCATCGCAGCCTGCGTCGCGCTCGGCGTACCGGTGCCGGCGCGTTCGGCACGCGTCGTGTTGGTCGACGAGATCGTGTGGCTCGGGATCGGGGCGAGCTCCGATGCCGACGACGGTCTCCTCTCATCGTTCGGTCGTGAAGTGATCGGTCTGCGATCGTTTCTCGCACGCGACGCGCGGCGCGCCATCGTCCTCGTCGATGAGTTCGCGCGGACGACGTCGCCGCGCGAAGGTCGCGCGCTCTCGATCGCACTGCTCGAACGCTTGCGCGAGCGCGGCGCATTCGGGCTCGCGGCGACGCATCTTGCGGGAATCGCGGGGGCTGCGAAGGTCGCGCACTTTGCCGTCGGCGGTTTACGCGCGTTGAACGAAAGTCTCGAACCGCTCGATCTCGATGCCGCGCTCGCGCGGATCGCACTCGCGATGGATTATCGCATTACGCGCGTCGACGAAGACGCCGTCTCGGCTTCCGACGCGTTGGAACTCGGCGCGGCGCTCGGCCTCGATGTGGCATTCGTCACGCGCGCGCGTGCGGCACTGGGCGACGCGCGGACTCCAGGCTAACCGCCGAGAATCTGGTCGCGATGGAGCCCCTCGTCATCACCGTTGCCGCCGTTGGCGCCGAACTGTCGCGCGAGCAGACGCCACATCTGCCGTTGACGCCGGAGGAGCTCGGTGAAACCGCGGCGCGTTGCCAAGCGGCAGGCGCCGCGATGATCCACGTGCACTGCCGCACGGATGCCGGTCGCAACACGGCAGACCCCGCGCGATTCGCTGCCGCGCGCGATGCGATCCGCGAGCGCAGCGATCTCATCGTCCAGTTTACGACCGGTGGCGCGATCGGGATGACGGCAGCGCAACGTGCCGCGCCGCTTGCGATGCGGCCCGAGATGGCGACGCTCACCTGCGGCACCGTAAACTTCGGCGATGAAATTTTCGAAAATAGCTTCCCGATCATGCGCGGCATCCTCGCCGAGATGGCGCGTTACGACGTGCGGCCCGAACTCGAGATCTTCGATGCGGGACATCTCGCAAATGCGAAGCGTCTCGCGGGCGAAGGCGTCCTCACGTTCCCGCAGCACGTCGATTTCGTGCTCGGTGTTCCGGGCGCACTCGATGCCTCGGTTCGCAATCTCGTCTATCTCGTCGATACACTGCCGCCGGGATGTACGTGGTCGGTTGCGGGCATCGGTCGCGCGCAACTCGCGCTCGCGGCGGTCGCGATCGTTATGGGAGGCCACGTCCGCGTCGGTCTCGAGGACAACATCTACTTCGCAAAGGGACGCCTCGCCCGAAACGACGAGCTCGTCGCGCGCGTCGCCGCGCTCGCCGAAACGCTCGGCCGCCCCGTCGCGTCGCCGGCGGAGGCACGCGCGATCCTCGGGCTCGCACCGCGAATGCTAGCCACGCCTGTGGTGAGCTAGCCCGTGCTCTTCCTCGCCGAATGCGACGACGGCGTCGCTCGGTTGCAATACCGCGACCACAGGGGCGCGTGGTCGGCACGCCGTAACGGACGCACTTTCACCATCGCCCCCGGGGGCATCCGCACTGTTTAGCTACATCGTCCGTCGGACGCTTCAGGCCATCCCGCTGCTCTTGCTGATCTCCGTCATCCTGTATTGGATCCTCAGCAACGCCCCGGGCGGGCCGCTCGCGCCCTACCTGCAAAATCCGCATATCACCGCCGCCGACATCGCGCGGCTCAAGCACAATTTTGGGCTCGATCAGCCGTTGCCCGTGCGGTACGTGCGCTGGCTCGGCATGGTGCTACGGGGTGATTTCGGCTATTCGAATTCCAATAGCGAGAGCGTCGCCACGGCGATCATCGAGCGCATTCCGGCGACAGTCCTGCTGAGCGGAACCTCGCTCGTGCTCTCGCTCGTCATCGGTATTTCGATCGGTATCTTCGCCGCGATCAAGCCGTACTCGACGGTCGATTACATCGTGACGACGCTCGCGTTCTTCGGCCAATCGATGCCGGTCTTCTGGTTCGCGCTGATGTTGCAACTCGCGTTTGCGGTCGGCGGAATTACGGCATTCGGCTACCATTTCGCGTTGCCGTCGGCGGGAATCTCCTCAAGCGACGAATTCGATCTCGGCGATCGCATCGCACATCTCATCTTGCCGACGGTCGTCTTGAGTTTTCTCAATATCGCCGTTTGGAGTCGCTTTACACGAAGCTCGATGCTCGAAGTCGTGAAGACGGATTACATGCGTACGGCCGCAGCAAAAGGTCTCGACCGCTCGAAAATCATTCTGCGCCACGGCCTCAAGAACGCACTTATCCCCGTGGTCACGATCATCGCGCTCAGCCTGCCCGATCTCTTTTCGGGTGCCGTCGTGACGGAGACGATCTTCGCGTGGCCGGGCATGGGTCGCTTATTCTTTAGCGCGCTCGGACAGTTCGATTTTTCGCTGCTCATGGGCTACCTCGTGATCGTATCGTTCCTCGTCGTGTTCTTCAATTTGCTCGCCGACGTCGCGTACGCATACCTCGACCCGCGCGTGAAATACGACTAGGAGAAGATCATCGCTATTACGCTGGTTCCCGGCGCCATCGCCGTACCGAATGCCGACGACGATTTCGTTCTCGAACGCCGCGGCGTCTGGAAACGATTCCGCAAGCACAAGCTCGCGCTCGTTGGCGCATTCGTACTTCTCGCGGTCACGATCATCGCAGCGTTCGCAAAATTTCTCGCACCCGCCGATCCCAACTTCATCGATCAAGTCAACTGGTCGGGCTATCCGCTCGCACCGGGCGTCGCAGGCCACATTTTAGGCACCGATGAGAACGGCCGCGACCTGCTCTCGCGTCTGATGTATGGCGCTCAGATCTCGCTCATGATCGCGTTCTTCACCGTCTTTTTGCAACTCACGATCGGTACCGTAATCGGCGCGTTCGCCGGCTACTACGGCGGTCTCGTGGACTATATCCTGATGCGCATCACCGATGTCTTTCTCTCGATTCCGCTGCTGCCGTTGCTCCTCGTGCTTACGGCGATCGTGGCGGCGTCATCGAACAAGGCGTCGCTCGGGCTCGGGGTCATCGTCGTGATCATCGGCGGCCTCTCCTGGCCGGGCGTCGCGCGTCTCGTGCGCGCCTCATTCTTGAGTCTGCGCGAAAAAGAATTCTGCGAAGCGGCGCGTGCCGTCGGCAATCCCGATATCCGGATCATCTTTCGGCACCTCTTGCCCAATGCGATCGCGCCGATCATCGTCCAGGGCACGCTCTCGGTCGCGACGGTCATCATCGTCGAATCGACGCTCTCGTTTCTGGGATTCGGAATTCAGCCTCCGACGGCGTCGTGGGGTAATATGCTCGCCAACGCCGAGTCAAATATGGCGATCGCGCCGTGGGTCGCGATCTTCCCCGGGCTCTGCATTCTCGTTACCGTGCTCGCGATCAATTATCTCGGCGACGGCTTACGGGATGCGATCGACCCGAACATGAAGTGACGGCGAGCCCGATCTCATTGGGGCTTGCCTTTCCGACGTCGAGTCGGTATTATTCACCGGATGCCGCCTCGCAGCGGCATCGTTTCCCTCTCGTGCGCAAGTGGCGGAATTGGTAGACGCACTAGCTTGAGGGGCTAGCGCTCGCAAGGGCGTGCTGGTTCGAGTCCAGTCTCGCGCACCATACGATCGACCAACGAAACCAACATGGAGCGGCTGTTCGCAGCAGGCTCCGTTTTCGTTGCTCGGCGCACCCGCAATCTAGACATGGACCTCTCGGACGTGGCCCGTCTCGATTTCGTAGATGAAGCCACGGACGTGGTCGCGGTGCGGGAGAAACGGATGCGCGCGCACGCGTTCGACGGCGTCGCGGACCGCGCGATCGATATCGTCGAAGGCACCGAAGCCGTACGGCGGTGCGTGCCCGACCTCCGCGACGAGCGTTGCGTTGAGCGCCGCTTCGTCCGTGCCATGAAGACCGCACCCGGTGTGGTGCATGAGGACGATCTCGCGTGTCTGCATCGTGCGCTGTGAGAGCACGAGGGAGCGGAGCATGTCGTCGGTTGCGAGTCCACCGGCGTTGCGCAAGATGTGCGCCTGCCCCGAATCGAGGCCGAAGATGCGGAAAATATCGATTCGAGAGTCCATGCACGTGACGATCGCAACGTGCTCGGTTGGGATGACTTCACGGGGGCCTTCGAAATCGGCCTCGTGGAGGACTGCGTTTCGGACGAGGGCTTCGGTTGCGGTGCTCACGTGAGCTTTTTCTTTGCTATGCCGAGGCGGGCGCCCCTTGCGATGAACGATCGTCGTCTCGAACACGGGGTTTTCCCAGATTGGTGTGGCAACGTGGAAGAAACGTGCCCGAACGGGGCTGCGGGCCGAAACACCGGCGTCGAAGCATTGGTATGTCGGGCGATATCTGCCCGGGCCGTTCATGGAGCCAAGAGTTCGTATGTGGTTGACGCGATTTGCGATTTCCCGACCGGTCATCACGGCGATGGTTTTCATCGGGCTCGCGATCTACGGGCTCTTTTCGTATCTCTCACTCGGCGTCAACCTCTTCCCGAATGTCTCGTTCCCGATCGTCGCCATTCACGCGAGCTATCCCGGCGCTTCGCCCGCCGAGATGGAGAAGCTCGTCATCAAGCCGATCGAAGATCAGATCGACGGCATGGAGAATCTCGACCGTCTCTCCGCGACGGCGCAAGAAGGCACCGCGACCGTCATTGCCAAGTTCAAACTCGACAGCGACCTCAATTACGAGACGATCGACGTTCAGCGCCGCGTCGACACCGCACGCATCTACATGCCGAGCGATATCACGCCCCCCGAGGTTACGAAGTTCGGGACGGGAAGCGACCCGATCATCGAAGAGGCCGTCAGTTCGCAAAAACTCTCGGCGGCCGAACTTTCCGATCTCGTCACGAATCGCATCGTGCCCGAACTCAAAGCGGTCGCGGGCGTGCTCAGCGTCGATACCGCGGGCGATACCGCGCGCGAAATACACGTGTATCCCGATCAATCACGGCTGCTCGCAGCGAACGCCACACTCGCCGATCTGAGCTCGGTCCTCGAACGCAATAACGCCAATCTTCCGGGTGGTCGTATCGATTCGGCGTCGCAAGAGACGACGGTCTCCGTGCACGCCGACATTACGGCACCGCAGGATATTCTGCTCCTTCCCGTCGCCGTGCCCGGTGGCGCGCAGAAAACGTTGCGCGTCGGGGATCTCGCGCGCGTCGACGACGGCCACGTCGAGCAGCGCCGACCCACGCACTACAACGGCCACGCCTCGATCTTACTCGAGGTGCAACGCCAGATCGACGCCGATACGCTCAAGACGACCGAACTCACGCGCGCGGCGATCGCGAAACTCGCAGCCGAATTTCCCAACGTTACGTTCGGTGAGATCGACGCATCGGCGGATTATACGCGCGCCTCGGTCAACGGCGTGTTGCAGAGCCTGCTCGAAGGCATCGTGCTTACCGCGATCGTGATGCTACTTTTCTTGCACGCGTGGCGCAACGCCGTCGTCGTCATGATCGCGATTCCGACCTCGTTGCTCGCGACGTTCATCGTGATGAAGCTCATGGGCTTCACCGTCGATGTCATCTCGCTCATGGGCCTCGGGCTCACGATCGGTATCCTCGTCGACGACTCGATCGTCGTGCTCGAAAATATCACGCGTCATCGCGATATGGACGAGTCGCCGATGGACGCGGCAATCAACGGCCGCACCGAGATCGGCAACGCCGCAATCGCGATCACGCTCGTCGACGTCGTCGTATTTTTGCCGATTGCGTTTCTCTCCGGCATCGTCGGTAAGTACATGAAAGAGTTCGGCATCGTCATCGTCGTTGCGACGCTCTTTTCGTTGCTCGTCTCGTTCACTCTCACGCCGCTACTCGCGGGCCGTTGGTCGGTCAAAGAGCGCAGCGGTGCCGTGCCGTGGTGGGCGCGCGGCTTTCAAGGCGCCTTCGATACGCTCGGCCGTTGGTACGCGGAACGCGCGTTACCGTGGTGCCTGCGCAATCGCATCCTCGTGCCGCTCGTCTGCGTCGCGCTCATCATCGGCGCCGTCTCGCTCGTGCCGCTCGGCTTCATCGGCTCGGAGTTCATTCCGTCGTCGAATACGGGCGTGCTCAACGGGTCCGTGCAGTATCCCGTCGGGCAACCGCTTTCGACGACGGCAGCTGCGATCTCGCGCCTCGAAGGCCGTTTGCTCGCACTCGACGGCGTGAAATCCGTGCTCACGACGGTCGGCACGAAACGCTCCGGCATGGGCAATAATACCGGCGGCAATCTCGCGACGTTTACGGTGATTCTCGAAAAGTCGCGCCGCCGCGAGACGGATCGCGTGCTCGCCGCGGCGACGAAGCTCGGAAGTTTCGTTCCCGGTGGTGATTATCAGATCGCAAAAGAAGGCGGCGCCGGCGGCGGCGGGGCGGCGATCCAGTTTACGATGACGGGTCCCGATGCGGCGCTCGATGCGGGTGCGGCACAGATCGCGTCGCTCATTCGCAAGCAGCCCGGCGCCGTCAACGTTTCCGCGGGCGCCGATAGCCGGGGGCCGCGCCTCAACATCCATATCGATCCCGCACGCGCGGCCGTGCTCGGCATCGCGCCGGGCGATGCTGCGACGGCGGCGCGCATCGCGATCGGTGGCGTGATCTCGACGAAGGTTCGCTTGCAGAACGGGCTTACCGACGTGCGGCTCGAGCTGCCGCCGGCGGAACGTAACGACATCGCGGTCATCCGCGCGGTGCGCGTGCGCGCGGCAGATGGCAGCATGGTTCCGCTCGGGCAAGTCGCCGATTTTTCGACGACGCGCGCGCCCACGAAGATCGAACGCCAATCGCGCAATCGTGTCGTGCGCGTGACCGCCGATGTCGATCCCAACGCCGGTGTGTCGCTCGGCAAGATCCTCGCGCCGATCCAAGCGAAGATATCCGAGCCCGGCTATCTTCCCGCAGGCGTCCACGCGCTCGCCGATGGCGATGCGGATCTTTATAACCAAACCTTTACGAGCATGGGCCTCGCGTTGCTCACGTCGTTCATACTCGTTTACATGCTCATGGTCGTGCTCTATGGATCGTTCGTCGAACCGTTCGTCGTGATGTTTGCGGTGCCGGTCTCGATCGTCGGCGCGCTCGGCGGCCTCGCGGTGCGCCATCAGACGCTCAATCTCTTCTCGCT
>ENA-OFCD01000733-OFCD01000733.1-metagenomes-genome-assembly--contig:-NODE-733-length-19350-cov-15.173050_pt1 | contig 19350 bp, 15 predicted proteins | sample MGYA00153392_OFCD01 | MGnify analysis MGYA00153392
TCGTGGAGAAGGCGACAACCGCGGCGAGGAGGCGACCGCGATCCAGTGGACGCTGTGGGGCAAGCAGGCCGACAACGCGGCGCAGTACCTGGGCAAGGGCAGCCACGTCAACGTGGTCGGCCGCGTGCAGAACAACAACTACGACAAGGACGGGGAGACGGTCTACACGATGGCCTTCACCGCCGAGGAGATCGACTACCTCGACACCAAGGCGGAAGGCGAGGCGATCCGCGCGAAGCAGGGTTCGGCACCGGATGACGGTGCGCCCGTGCCCGAGGCGAAGCCCGCCGCCCGCGCCAGTGCCGCGAAGCCGGCCCGCAGCCGCAAGGCCGCCGCCAAGGCGCCCGCCGCCGAAGAAACCGACGACATCCCGTTCTGACCACGCCGGGCGGGACGCCCTGCGTTCCGTCCCTTCACACCCCATTGATTGAAGGAACCGACATGTACTCAACACCCACACTCGCCACGCGCTTTGCCCGCAACACCCGCGTGCTGCGCGCCGAATCGCCGCTGTCCGAAGACCAGATGCGCGGCGCGGCCCCGTCCGTGTTCGCCGAAGGCAAGCACGCCAGCCGTTCCGAGCGCTACACCTACATCCCGACCATCGACGTGCTGCGCGGCTTGCGCAAGGAAGGATTCGAGCCCTTTATGGTGGCGCAGGGACAGAGCCGCGTCGAAGGCAAGGCCGAGTTCACCAAGCACATGATCCGCATGCGGCATGCGGGCCACGTCAGCACCAAGCCCGAAGCGAACGAAATCATCCTGATCAACAGCCACGACGGTGCGAGTTCATACCAGATGCTCGCGGGCGTTTTCCGGTTCGTCTGCTGCAACGGTCTTGTCGTCGGCAACGTGTCCAACGACATCCGCATCCCGCACAAGGGCAACATTCAGGGCGAAGTGATCGAAGGCGCGTTTCGCGTGCTCGACGACTTCGAAGCCGTGGACGCTTCGACCGAAGGCATGAAGGCGCTGACCTTGCAGCCCGAAGAAAAACACGCCTTTGCAACCGCCGCGCTGGCGCTGCGCTTCGGTGAACGCACCGAGGACCAACCCCCGCCGCCGATCACTGCCGAGCAGCTGATCGAGGCGCGCCGGCCCGAAGACCTCGGACACAGCCTATGGACGACCTTCCAGCGTGTCCAGGAGAACGCGTTGCGCGGTGGCCAGCGGGGCCGCAGCGTGCAGGGCCGTCGCATGCAGACCCGCGCTGTCGGCAGCATCGATCGCAGCGTGAGTCTCAATCGCGCGCTGTGGGTGCTGGCAGAAGAGATGCGCAAGATCAAGACCTGAGAGAAGGGCGGCCGCAGAGACGCGGTTGCCTCGCACCTGCCCGGTCGGTGGACACCGACCGGGCAGGTGCGCTCGTTCGGCTCAAGAGCGCGCTCGCCGGCGTGGCCGGCTCGCGTTGCCCGGCCCTCGGCCATCGAGGCTTGCGGTCCGGGATCTCGGGCGCGCCCGTTAAGTGGTGCGGGTTCGTCTACTTGCGAGCGGCAACAATCTCAGCGGCTTGTTCCTTGCTGAGCGTGCGGAGCGCGGCAATGGACGGCCAATACGTCTCGCGCGGTTGCGCTTTGCCGGTCTCCCAGCGGTAGATCGATTTGCCAGCCGTTCCGAGCAGGAGTGCGCAGCCTTCGATCGTCAGCCCCAGCCGCTTTCGCTGTAGGGCCAGGTCCTTGGCGCTGAATCTCGTGGTCTTGGTCGAGTCATCGACCACAGCCGGCACCTGTTTGGGCACGGACTTGTTGAGGCGGCGCACTTCATGTTCGAGCAACTGCGAGCGACGCTTGAGCGCGGCGATCTCGCTTCGATAGCCGCTCACCGATTTCTTCAAACCCTCGACCTCGGTGCGAATCTCCTTGCGCGCGATGCGGGTGATTTCTGACTTCAGGACTGATGCAATGTTTGGCATGGGCGGAACTGTGCCGTAATGGCCGTAGTGACTGGAAGGCTCTTCAATCTTGACATTGAACTGGTTTGAACGTCTAAGGGCAGATTCAATGGCACGCCCCAATGCGTCGTAGAGGCTGTCCCTCTAAAATGCTGCGGCCCGCGAACTGCGGTCTTTTCTTTTATCTCCGAGGACATTCGAACCCATGGCAACTGCAAAGAAGACGATGACGAAGGTGCCGGCCAAGAAGGCCGCGCCGGCAACGAAGGCAGCGAAGGCAGCGAAGAAGGCTGCGCCCGCGAAGGTTGCCGCGGAACTGAAGCCGATCAAGAGCGCGTTCAATCGGACCAGCCTGATCGCTCATCTCGCCGCCACAGCCGCCGTAGATGCCAAGATCGTCAAGGCCGTGATCGCATCGCTCGAAGCCACGATGCTGGCTTCCGTGCACAAGAAGGGCCTCGGCTCGTTCACCTTGCCGGGCCTGCTGAAGGTCAACGTGATCAACGTGCCTGCGAAGAAGAAGCGTACTGGCCTCGATCCGTTCACGAAGCTGGAGCGGGTGTTCGCCGCCAAGCCTGCGACGGTCAAGATCAAGACGCGCGCCCTGAAGAAGCTGAAGGACGCCGCTCTCTGATTGGGTGACACCTGTGCGGGGCGTGCCGATCCGACTACTGGGTCGGCACGCTCTTCGTCCGAATCCTATCATCGGAACCCGGACGAACTGACGATCCACCACGTGAACGCAGCCGATACGGCGGCTGTCGCGGCGTGCGTCAACCAAAGATCCCACGGTCGCTCGACTCGATGCAGGACCTGCTGTAGCGCGTGGTCGAGGCGTGCCAAGTTCGAATCGGCCTCCGCCGAGAAGGCCAACCAAGCCGCTGCATTCATGGCGCGCGCCTGCAGTTCGATCGAATCGCTCGTCGCCTTGCCAGTGCGCCTGATGATGTGTTCGATCGCCTTCACCTGGACCTGCTGAGCAACCGAGGCCGTGCCCAACTCGAATGCTCTGAGGCGGCTGTCCAGGTGCGCGCCCGCATTCGCCAGCTCGAGTCGGCCCACCTCCATCGAGGAGGTGAGGGACTCGATGCGCTCGAGAAGCAGCGCCGCCTCGCCGAGTACCTCGACGATGAGCGCCTCTCGTGCTGTCGCCGGGCCACTCATGCCGGCCGTTGGTTCAGCGCAAGCGCCGCGAAGCACGCATCGAGTTCCGGCACAACACCCGACGCGAGCCGCCTCGTGGCCAGGCGCTGCGCCAGGGCCAGTTTGTCCGCGGTGCTCCGTGCCTTGACGATCATCGCCTTGTAGTCCGTCTCGTCGCGCACCAGTGCCGACAGGTCGGCTCCCGATTCCTTCACCCGCCCGTAGATCTCGTTCTTGCTGAGGCAGCAGGCCGGATCGGCGCTGGCGATCGGCTGCTGGCCAAGGAAGGCCAGCATGTATTTGAACGAGTGCTCCACATCCAGATCGTCCTCGAGCATGTTGAAGACGAGCTTCAGGCGCGAGGGTGTCACCCCGAGATCCGCCAGTTCGACGAGCGTGGCGATGGTGTCCTGCTGCTGCTTGAGCGCAGGAACTGTGGGTACGACGAAGCAATCGAAGTCCTCGTGGCTTCCCCGGTAGCGGTGCATCAGCCCGAGCAGGTCTTCGACATTGCTGGCGCCGATGTCGACCACGACGTTGTCGACGGTCTGCAGGTACTCCTGCAGCTCCCCGAACTGTCGTCCACGCAATGCCTGGCCTTGGCTCTCGTCGGCATTGAGGCTCTCGACGGCGATGAGTTCTGCGCCCTCGATGCGGGGCAACAACAGGTGACGGGCGATGGTGCTCTTGCCGACGTTGCCGGAGAAGTTGAGGACTGCGATCTTCATCGTTGTTCCTTTGAGCGAATGAGGGGGTTGGTGATCTGGCCGCGCATGAAGACCTCGGCGACCTCTTTGCCGTTGCGCCGTCCCGGAACGTTCTGGGCGGCGTCAGGGCCGGCCGGTGCAACGGAAGCAGTTGGATCCTGCGACTGCGATGGAGGCGGCATGCTTGGCGCAGAGGGTTGGGCTGTGGGCTTGACCAGGTGCGGAAGCGATGCCCGGTTTGCCTCTCGCCAAACCGTGCTGATGGTGACGTGCACGCCGGCATTCGCGAGCGCGATGCGGATCGCTTCGAGGGTGTATCCCTGAGCGCGAAGCTGCACGATCTCGGCGCCAAAATCCCGCGCCTTGCGCGTTCCTCGGACAGGTCATTGGGTCGGGACAAGCCTCATCACCAACGCCTTTGTTCGGTCGGTGTGCGGCAGGTTGCCAATCTCTGTTCGCTCCTGGTCCGGAAGCCTTCGGTGCCTGTTCGCATTTGTCGCTCTTTTTCACTGGATGTTCGGTCGCGTCGCACTCGCATTTCACCGGTTGCCGCGAACTTTTCGGTCTTGTTCCTCTTGGTCAATCGTCGACGCTGATCGCCCGATCCAACTTGCTGAATTTGGGCCGAAATTCAGCAACTCGGAGGGTCGATTCATCGACGAAGATGAAGAAGAGGTGAGTGCAGAGATAGGCGCGGTGGCGCCGGTGTCTGACACGCTCCGCATGTCAGGAGGCTCGGGTATGACACCCTCGTCGAGAGATCGAATCAGCGTCGACTTGCGCGGCTTGAAAGCCCCGCTGTTCGAGCGGGCGCATGCCCGGGGCGTCTCGCCTTCCGGACTGGTCCGTGACGCATTGATCGAAGCCCTCGGTCGGACGGAACCGCCGAGCCTTGATCACGTTGCGGCGCGCCTCGTTGCTGATGGAGGACCGAGTTAGGTTGTCGCTGCGCATGAGCCGCGAGGAGGCCAGCGCCACCCTTGCGGCAGCGCGCCAGGCCGGGCTTGCTCCCGGCGCGTTTGTCGCAGGCCTTGTGGCCGGCGTGCCCGCGTTGCTCGGAGGTGCGAGCCGCGACGCACACATCGCGGCCCTGATCGCGTCCAGCGCCGAGCTCTCGACCCTCAGCCGCGATATTCATCACCTGACCTCGTTGCTGCGTCAAGGCAACGTGCGCGCCGCGCAGGAATACCGCGAGCGGCTCGACACGCTCGCCGGCGACGTGCACAGCCACCTGTCGCTGGCCTCCCGCGTGTTGGCTGACCTGCGGCCGCGCAGCCAAGGCGCAGACGCACCGAAGCACCGTGCCACCTGACCAACTGAGGAATCGTATGTCTCAAGCACCGAACATCGACGGCGTCCTCATCCAATGGGGTGACCGGCTCTTCTACCCTGGCAACCGTGTCGTCAAGACGAAGCCGCAACCCAAGCTGGGCGCCAACGCCGCGCGACAACGTGCTGCTGCGATCCGTGGACGCATCGAGGCGACGGTGGTGCGGCGTGCGCCGCAGGTGATGGTCAAGGTGACCGGCGGCGGGCGCGGCATGAAGGCCATCGTCGCCCACTTCCGCTACATCAGCAAGAACGGCCGGCTCGACATCGAGGACGAGCGCGGCGAGACGATGCGCGGTAAGGACACGCTGCCCGAGCTGGCCGACGACTGGCGCTTCGGCGGCACGTTGATCGACGACATCGGCGACCGGCGCGAGGCGTTCAACATCATGCTGTCGATGCCCCGCGGGACCGACCCGTTGGCCGTGCAGAAGGCGGCCCGGGAGTTCGCACAGATCGAGCTGGCAGACCACAAGTACGTGATGGTGCTGCACGACCACCAGGCCAACCCACACGTGCACATCAGCGTGCGCGCGGAGTCCAAGACCGGCAAGCGCCTTAACCCGCGCAAAGCCGATCTGCACCGCTGGCGAGAGACCTTCGCAGAGAAACTACGCGGCCACGGTATTGAGGCCGAGGCGACGCGGCAAGCGACGCGCGGACGTCTCGGCAACTTCGAACCGCTGTGGCGCATCAAGGCAAAGGAAGACGGTCGGTTGCGCGCGACCCGGCCGACGACGAAGCGCAGCGCCAACACGATGGCCACCCGCTCGGCGGCCATCGATGCATGGCGAGAGATTGCGCGGGCGCTGGCAGCATCCGGCGACAAATCCGACCGAGACCTCGCGCAATCCGTTTCCAGGTACGTCGGTGAGATGCCAGTCTTGGTCGGTGCTGGTCGCGCCAAGGAGTCGGAGGTTCCGTCCGAGAAGATCAGGCTCGTCGAACAGGAGCCTGGAGGGTCGATTCGTGAGCGCTGAGCGTGCTACCGCGCTTTCCCAGGCCTTTGCCGCCTGTAAGCTCGCTGCACGTCGATGGTGTCTAACCTGCCGGCTCTGCCATGAACTGAAACTGCTGGCGAGCGCTCATCTTCAGTTCGATCCGAAGGACGGCCGCAGACTGGTTGCAGTCAGTCAGATTTCGCGCGCGAACGTCGGCATCGGCAGAAAGCCGTCATTCAGGCACCGATGCCGTGGCCGACCGCTCCACACATAAACCTGCCGTTTACGCCCAACTTTGGGGCTGATCGACGCCGCGGCCAAAACATACAAGCCCGGTGACCGCTTCCTTGAACCACGAACTGGCGCAATCGACCCATTTCAGCCGGAGGGGGTTTTCTTAGGGAGCGACCGGTCTACTTCGGAACTTGACGTTCGCTCGCGCCGTCGGAAAAGTCAACGACGGCGACAGAGGTCGTTCGAACGTGGCCAGCATCGCCTGGAAGAACATCTCGGCGGAACGACTGCATTCGAAGATCGTGTACTCACACTGCCGACCCAAACCTGCCAGCCGATTTGCTCCAAAGCAGCCGGACGGCGAGTCGTCGCCCTTCTTGTTTCACTTCTACGAAGCGGCCGTTCGTGATCTCACACACTCGGCAATTAGCTGACGGTGGTGACGGGCAGCTTTCTTGCAGTCCGTCTCATCGAAGCTGCGCGAGAGGCGTTCACGACCTGCTCACAAAAAAAGGACACTGGCGACGGCCATGAGGGCGCCCCAGCGTGGCCTCGTTGGCTGCGTTTGTGAAGCGACAATCTTGTGCTAAGGCTTTTGCGCTGGGTCAATCACGCGCGCCCACACCATCTGGCATTTTTACTGTTGGTGCTACTGGCCGGCATGCTTCCGTGCCCTTTGATTGAGAGCACATGGCGGCCGCATTGGCTTTGGCGTCTTCGGCATCGTGCTGCTGGTCGTCACCACCGGCCTGGCTCGTCACACGCCAGGCCTGAAGTGGGTGTCGGGCGGCATCGCGCTGCCGGCCGTGGTGTTGCTTCTGTTGCAGGCGTGGTTCGGAAGGCCTGGCTGCTTCCCTGGTCGGCAGCGCTCAAGGCCGTGTTTTGGTTCTACGCCGCCGGCTGCTTGCTTGCCTACCTGATGGCCGACCGCCGGGCCACCGTGGATGAACTGTTCGCCGTCGGTACCACGTTCACGTTGCTGGCCTGGGGCTTCGCCTACTTGTACGTTTTGATGCAGGCGCCGCAGCCCGGCTGCTTTGCCGCAGCCGTCAATCCGCAGTGGGCGCGCACAGGGACCAAGTTGATATCAGGAGCTTTGCGTTGCTCTCGACCACCCGCGTTGTCGACGTCATCCCAATCAGCACCCATGCCCGCATGCTGACTGCGCTCGAAATGTTTGTCGGCGTGATGTACCGGACCGCGGTCGCTTCCCGTTTGATCGGACTGACCCGGCGACGGTGATGTTCGCCGGCAACGCGCCGTCAGCGTCCCGCCAGCAGGCTGCGCAGCTTGATGAACGCCAGCCCAGCCATCACCGCGTCGTTCAGTGCGTCGTGTGCACTGCGCAGCGGCAGGTCCAGCTGGCTCATCATTGTTGCGAAGCGCAGGTCAATGGTGCCGCCGCGCTGGTGCGGCGGAAGTTGTCGGTTCTTGAAGTCGTAGTACATGGCCGACACCTCGATCTTCGGCTGAGGCAGGCGCACGCCGAGCAGCGGCCAAATCTCGCGATTGAGCATGGCGACGTCGAATTCGAGGAAGTAGCCAACGAGCGGGCGGCTGCCGACGAACTCGAGCAGCTGGCGCATCGCCTGTTCCGGACTCATCCCCTGCGCAACGTCGCTTTCACGCAGCCGGTGCACGCGTATGCTTTCGGCATTCAGTGCGCGCTCGGGGCGCACCAAAAGCTCGAGCCGCTCGCTGGTCAGCAGGCGGTTGCCGACAATGCGCACCGCGCCGATCGAGATGATCTGGTCGCGACTCGCGTTCAGCCCGGTGGTCTCGCAATCCAGCGTCACCCATTCGCCAATTGGCGGCGGGTCGTACAGGAACGCAAAGTGCGGGTCGGCCAGGTGATGCAGCATCCATGCGCGGTACGCCTTGTGGAGCCAGCGCGGTTGCATGACCCACTGGCGGCGTTACGCCGCCTCCAAATGGAATTGGTGCCGCACCAGCACCTTGAAGCGCTTGACCACGGCCAGAGCGTCCTTCAGCAGGTCGCGCTCGAGACTGCTGAGCCGGTCTTTCGCAACGCCACCGCTTAGCGGCCGCTCGCTGTCCAACTCGGCCAGGCCGGCCTTGAGCTTGAGCGACATCAAGAAGTGCAGGCTGTCGGCCAAGTCGGTTGCGAAGGCGGCCTGCAGTCGGCCCTTGGCGACCAGCGCGTCGAGCCGCTCCACCGTGCCGGTGGCCAGCACCTGGTCGCGCAGCGCTAGGCTGCGCACGCCGTGCACGATCGGAAAGATGCCGCCCTTCTTCAGGTCGAGCATCGGCTTGCCATGCTCGCCCTTCAGCAGCAACCGGTTCCACCAGCCTGCGGACTCATCGGGGAAGGAGTCGACCGCCGCGGCAAAGCGGCCGAGCAATGCATCGTCGGCCGCGACCAGCCCGTCGGCCTCAGCACGCAACTGGGCCAGCAGCGCCACATCGCCGGCCACCGCATGCGCATCAATGAAGATCGCCAGTGCCATCAGCCCTTCAGGGTCGGGCCGCAGCAGCCAGCGGCGAACGGTGCCGGCAAAATCGCTGAAACTGCGCCGCCACGACGGGTTGCTGACCATGATGCCGCCCGGGCAATCCGGGTAGCCAAAGTCGCGCAGCACGGCCGAAAAGCGCTGGCACGCCTGCTCCACCTGGTCCGCGCTCACTGCCGTCCCGTCGCGCATGATCAGGCCGTTGTCCTGGTCGGTCTTCAGCAATTGTTCGCCGCGTCCTTCACTGCCCATCACGAACAGGCAGCTGTCGGCCAGCAGGGCGGGCGACGCGATCAGCTGCCAGGCGCGTTCGAACAATTTGGCGTTCAGCGCCTGCACCAGCTTGCCGATCTGGCTGACCTTGGTGCCGCCGCGGTAGAGCAAGGCGACGAAGCGGGTGATGCGCTGCGCGGCCGAGCGCAGGGCGTCTAGGTCGTGTGCCTGCGCGATCTGCACCGCGATCACATACGAGTGGTTCGACAGGAAGCTCAGTAGGTCGAGCTGCTCCAGTAGCCCGGCGATACGCTGGCCGTCGGCAACCACGAGACGGTGCACCTGGTGTTCGATCATCAGCGCCAGCGCATCGAACAGCGGCGCCTGGGGCGAAATGGTGACGAGCTCGAAGGTCGCCAGCTCGCGCACCGGCAGCGTCGCCAACGGCCGGCCGTCGACGATGGCGCGCTGCAAGCCGGTGTTGGTGAAGATACCCAGGCGCTCGCCGTCGCGCACCAGCACGCTGCTGCTGTGTTGCGCCTGCATCAGCGCGGCCACGTCGACGATCCCGGTGCTGCCTTCGACGACGTGTGCCGGCCGCAGAAAAGCCTCGGCCACACGCGACGTCGTCAGCGCCTGCATCTCGCGCTGGCAGTGGCGCTGCGCCAACGCGCCGAGCTTGATCGACAGGTCCGAGAACAGCAGCGCGCCGAAGGTGGCGTTGCGCGAGATCAGCTCGTTGACGGCGGCCTTCGCAAGCTGATAGGTCACCACCTCCTCGGCCGCGATGAAGCGGCTGCTGGGCCGGCCGGCCACCAGCGAGCGGCCATCGAAGCAGTCGTTCGGGCCGAAGGTGGTCACCGGTTCGTCACCGTCGAACTGCGTGACATGGCCCTTGATGACGACGAACAGGTGCGACGCCTCGATGCCCGGGCCGAGCAGCGTCTCGTCGGCCCGAAAGTAGGCGATGTCGACGCTGTCGCGCACGATGCGCTGCTCGGCGGCGTCCAGGCAGTCGAAGGGCGAGGCCGTGAAGTCGAAGGCGTTGGGCATGGCGCATCATGTAGCAACTGCAGAAAGTGGCAATGGCTCAGCGCAATCCATCCGCAGCACTGCACGCCGAGCACCGCAGGCTGATCCGGCCGCCAGGTCGACCTCGAGACACTGGTGCACTGCCTGCGGCCCGCTGGCTCCGCCATCAGGGCAAACACTACAGCGTCGCAAACACCCAATGTGTGCCAGCGCACAAACGCGCAGCTTGCGCACGATTAAGCTCCGGCCGCCCCGCAACCGGGCACACTTCACACACTTGCCGGCGGCGTTCGACGCCAGCGGGTCGTCTGAAACACTTCAACGGAGAACCGCATGAGCAGCAGTCCTTACCTACCGCCGGACAGCCTGGTGGCCGGCGCGGTGGTGTCCGGCATGGCGGCGTACCATAAGCTGGTGGCCGAAGCCGACGCCGATCACAGCGGCTACTGGTCGCGCCTGGCCCGTGAGTTCGTCAGTTGGAAGACGCCATTCACGAAAGGGCTGGACGACAGCCAGGCGCCGTTCTTCAAGTGGTTCGAAGACGGCACGCTCAACGTCTCGCACAACTGCCTGGACCGGCAGGTCGAGCGGGGTCTCGGCGACAAGACGGCGCTGATTTTCGAGGCGGATGACGGCCTGGTCACGCATGTGAGCTACGCGGACCTGTTGGCGCGCACGTGCCAGCTGGCGAATGCGCTGCGCGCGCGCGGTGTGCAGCGCGGCGACCGGGTCGTGCTCTACATGTCGATGAGCATCGAGGGCATCGTCGCGATGCAGGCCTGTGCGCGCATCGGCGCGCCGCATTCGGTGGTCTTCGGCGGTTTCTCGGCGCACAGCCTGCGTGACCGCATCGAGGGTGCCGGTGCGGTGATGGTGATCACCGCCGACGAGCAGATGCGCGGCGGCAAGCCGTTGCCGCTGAAAGCCATCGTCGACGAGGCGCTCGCGGAAGGTCATTGCGATACAGTGAAAAACGTCATCGTCTACCGACGCACCGGGGGCGTCATCGGCATGGACCCGTCACGCGACCACTGGATGCACGAGGAGATGCAGGCACAGCCGGCGACCTGCGAGCCCGAGTGGGTCGGCGCCGAACACCCGCTGTTTCTGCTGTACACCAGCGGTTCGACCGGCAAGCCCAAGGGCGTGCAGCACAGCAGCGGTGGCTACCTGCTGCACGCGGCCCTGACGACGGAGTGGACCTTCGACCTCAAGCCCGACGACGTGTTCTGGTGCACGGCCGACATCGGCTGGGTCACCGGCCACACCTACATCGCCTACGGCCCGCTGGCATTGGGCGCGACGCAGGTGGTGTTCGAGGGCATCCCGACTTTCCCCGACGGCGGCCGCTTCTGGCAGACCATCGAGAAGCACCGGGTGAGCGTGTTCTATACCGCGCCCACCGCCATCCGCTCGCTGATCAAGATCGCCGAAGGCAACCCGGCAGTGCACCCGGACCGTTCTGACCTTAGCAGCCTGCGCATCCTCGGCACGGTCGGTGAACCCATCAATCCCGCCGCCTGGGAGTGGTATTACAAACACATCGGCGGCGGGCGCTGCCCGATCGTCGACACCTTCTGGCAGACCGAATCCGGCGGCCACATGATCACGCCGTTGCCCGGGGCGACGCCGCTGGTGCCGGGCTCGTGCACCTTGCCCTTTCCGGGCATCACGGCCGCCATCGTCGACGAGGCCGGCCACGACGTGCCCGACGGCCAGGGCGGCATCCTGGTGGTGAAGAAGCCCTGGCCGAGCATGATCCGCACCATTTGGGGCGAGCCGGACCGCTTCAAGGCGAGCTATTTCCCGGACGAACTCAAGGGCTACTATCTGGCCGGCGACGGCGCCATCCGCGACAAGGAGACGGGCTACTTCACCATCACCGGGCGCATCGACGACGTGCTCAACGTCAGCGGCCACCGCATGGGCACGATGGAAATCGAATCTGCGCTGGTGTCTCACACTGCCTTGGTGGCCGAAGCCGCGGTGGTGGGCCGTCCCGACGAGACCACAGGCGAGGCAATCTGCGCCTTCGTCGTGTTGAAGCGTTCGCGGCCGGTCGGCGACGAGGCACGAGCCATCGCCACCGAGTTGCGCAACTGGGTCGCCAAGGAAATCGGCCCGATCGCCAAGCCGAAGGACATCCGCTTCGGCGACAACCTGCCCAAGACACGCAGCGGCAAGATCATGCGCCGGTTGCTGCGCCAGGTCGCCAAGGGCGAGGCGGTGACCCAGGACACGAGCACGCTGGAGAACCCGGCGATTCTCGAGCAGCTGGCCGAGAAGAACTAAATTCCGTTCGGCCGCCAACCGGGCGCCATAGGCATCAAAAAGGAACCCATGGACACCGACCTGACCACCCGCATTGCGAACCACCCGGCTTACAAGGAATTGAAAGCCAAGCGCACCAGCTTCGGCCTATGGCTGACCCTGGCGATGTTGGTCGTCTACTACGGCTTCATCCTGCTCGTGGCCTTCAACAAGCCGTTCCTCGCCACCCGTCTGGGCGCCGGCGTCACGACGTATGCCATCCCGATCGGCTTCGGCGTCATCGTCTTCACGGTCGTCATCACCGCCATTTACGTCTTGCGCGCCAACCGCGAGTACGACGATCTGGCTGCACAAGTCAGCAAGGCGGTGCTGAAATGAGCCGCTTTTCAAACCCAGTGCGTCAGTTGCTCACGCTGGCTGCTTTGTTCGGTGTGGCGGTGTCGGTCTGGGCAGCGGGCGCCGATCTGGGCCAGGCCGAGAAACAGCCGACCAACTGGACAGCGATCGGCATGTTCGCCGTCTTCGTGCTGTTCACCTTCGGCGTCACTAAATGGGCTGCCGCCAAGACGAAGTCCGCAGCCGACTTCTACACCGGCGGCGGCGGCATCACGGGGTTCCAGAACGGCCTGGCGATCGCCGGCGACTACATGTCGGCGGCGTCGTTCCTCGGCATTTCCGCCGCGGTGATGGTCGGCGGGTTCGATGGCCTGATCTTCTCGATCGGCTTCCTCGTCGGCTGGCCCGTCGTGACCTTCCTGCTGGCCGAGCGCTTGCGCAACCTGGGCAAATTCACCTTTGCCGACGTCGTCTCTTTCCGCTTTGCACAGACGCCGGTGCGCATCTTCGCGGCCGCCGGCACGCTGGTGGTGGTGGCCTTCTACCTGATCGCGCAGATGGTGGGCGCGGGCCAGTTGATCAAGCTGCTGTTCGGGCTGGAATACTGGATCGCGGTCGTGCTCGTCGGCTCGCTGATGATGGTGTACGTGCTCTTCGGCGGCATGACGGCGACCACCTGGGTGCAGATCATCAAGGCATGCCTGCTGCTGGCCGGCGCATCGTTCATGGCCTTCATGGTGCTCTACAACTTTGGCTTCAGTCCCGAGGCCATGTTCGCAAAGGCGGTCGAGGTCAAGACCGGTATTGCGGCCGCTGCCGGCAAGCCGCCAGACGCAGCCGCCGCGCAGGGTTTCTCGATCATGAGCCCGGGCGGTTTCATCAAGGACCCGATCTCTGCCATTAGCTTCGGCATGGCGCTGATGTTCGGCACCGCCGGGCTGCCACACATCCTGATGCGCTTCTTCACCGTCCCCAATGCCAAGGAAGCGCGCAAGTCTGTGTTGTGGGCCACCACCTGGATCGGCTACTTTTACCTGCTGACCTTCATCATCGGCTTCGGTGCGATCACGTTCGTGCTGACCAACCCGCAGTTCCTGGATGCCAAGGGCGGGCTGCTGGGTGGCGGCAACATGGCGGCCATCCACCTGGCCAACGCGGTCGGCGGGAATGTGTTCCTCGGCTTCATTTCGGCAGTGGCGTTCGCGACCATCCTGGCGGTGGTGGCGGGCCTCACGCTGGCCGGTGCGGCCGCGGTGTCGCACGACATCTACGGCGTGGTGATCAAAGGCGGCAAGGCGGAAAGCGCTGCGGAGCTCAGGGTGTCGCGCGTGACCACGGTGGCGCTCGGCATCATCGCGGTGTTGTTGGGCATTGCATTCGAGAAGCAGAACATCGCGTTCATGGTCTCCCTGGCCTTCGCCATCGCGGCGTCGGCTAACTTCCCGGTGCTGCTGATGTCGGTGCTGTGGAAGGATTGCACGACCCGTGGCGCGGTGATCGGCGGCTTCCTGGGCCTGGTCTCGTCGGTGGCTCTCACGGTCGTCTCGCCGTCGGTCTGGGAGGTCACGCTCGGCAATCCGAAGGGCTCGGCGCTGTTCCCTTACCAGTCGCCCGCGTTGTTCTCGATGACTTTGGCCTTCGTCGCCATTTGGCTGTTCTCGATCCTCGACAAGAGCCCGCGAGCTGCACAGGACCGTGCCGGTTTCCTGGCGCAGCAGGTGCGGTCGGAGACTGGCATCGGCGCGTCGGGGGCGTCCGGGCATTGAACATCGGCCGGCCTCACCGGCCGGCTGCAACTTCGGCCTGAGGCCAAGCGGTCGGGTCGCCTGCCGCGGCGCATCTGGGACTTCGCTTGTGAGTTTGTTCCGCTTGCGGCAGCCGACCAATGGCAGACTTCGAGCACCCAGTTGTCGACGACGTAAGGCGGCTCTGGGTCGGGGCCGGCCAACCAATCCCCTGAACTCGGCGCCCGAAACCTGCCTGTCGAGTTGGGCTGCCATTCAGCTGACGTTGGTCTAGACCGGCTCCCAACCCTGAAGAGACTTTCGAAGTCACGATTTCATTGCCTCAGAGCGGACCGTCGGCCCCCTGCTTGACTTGCTTGCGAGAAACCTGCGACTGTGTGACCTCTTGGTTCGTAGACAAAGAAGTGACTTGCACCGTCATCGGCCGGCAAGGTATCGAGGCCATACGGATCGACACCTTCGCTGTCGAATCATGGACGCAGCTCAACTGTTCCCATAGGTGTTCCCACGGTCCAGACCAAGAAAAACGGGTTGCGGCATTTCTGCTGCAACCCGGCAGCGACATCCGCACGGTGCAGGGACTGCTCGGTCACGCCGACGTGGCCACGACCATGATCTACACCCATGTGCTCAAAGTTGGCGGCATGGGTGCACGAAGCCCGCTGGATGCGCTGTTACCTGTTGGATGAAGGCCCTCAAAGCGCACACTCCCGGCCACAAGCTGTCACTTGCCACGGGCTGCTTTGAGGTCAACCAGTCACTCGGTCTGATCCGTGGATCTGCCTCACCGTCATGGATCGCCGCAGGTCCGGATTCGATCACGCTGAAGGGTTCGCCCAGCGTACCGTCGGCTCATCGGCTGTCTCGCAGAGCCGCCAGCATCCGCGGGCGTCCGGCGCCCGACGTGCAGTGGGCCCGGACTTGCACCATCGCCCAGATGACCGACGAGAGGTCCGGCGCTGCCAGACCTAGCGCCCTGTCTATTGGCGAGTCTCGTAACGGTCAAGCATCATCACTTTGTCCCAGACCTTGACGAAGTCCCTGACGAAGCGTGTGTGCCCATCGCTGCCCGCATACACCTCGGCCACCGCGCGCAACTGGCTGTTCGAGCCGAAGACCAGATCGCAGCGGCTGGCCTCGAACCGCTGCTTTCCCGTGGCGCGATCGACGATCGAGAAGGCCAGCGCTTTGTCATCCGCCGGCTTCCACTCGTGATCAACGCTGGTCAGCACACGGAAGAAGTCGTTCGACAGCACGCCGACGCGGTCGGTGAAAACACCGCGGGCCGACCCGTCATGGTTGGCGCCCATCACGCGCATCCCGCCGACCAGTGCGACCCATTCAGGCGCGGTCAGGGCCAGCAGATGCGCCTTGTCGAGGAACATCTCTTCCGGCGCGACGCCCGGCGCCATGTTTGCGAACTGGTCGTCCGTGTAATTGCGGAAACCGTCGACCAGCGGCTTCAGCCAATTGAACATTTCAATGTCGGTGAGTTCCTGCGTGGTGTCGCGCCGGCCCGGGGTGAACGGAACCGACACTTGGACGCCCGCATCGGCGGCCGCCTTCTCGAGTGCCGCGCAACCGCCCAGCACGATGAGGTCGGCCAGCGACACGCGCAGGCCGCCCGATTGTTTACCGTTGAATTCCGTCATCACGCCTTTCAGCGCGCCGATCACGGGCACGGTGCGCCGGTTGACAACCCAGTCCTTCTGCGGCGCCAGCGCCAGCCGCCCGCCGTTGGCACCACCGCGCTTGTCGCTGTTGCGGTAGGTGGCGGCCGCCGAGAAGGCCGTGAACACCAGATCCGACACCGAAACGCCGGCGGCCATGATTTGCTGCTTGAGCGCCGCGACGTCGCCTGCGCCGATCACGCCGTGGTCGGCGGGCGGGATCGGGTCCTGCCAGAGTAGCCCGTTCTCGTTGCGCTTTTCCGGGCCCAGATAGCGCTCACGGGGACCCATGTCGCGGTGCGTCAGCTTGTACCAGGCCTTCGAGAACGCCTGCGTAAACGCGTCGAAGTCGTTCAGGAACTTCTCGCAGACCGCGCGGTAGGCGGGGTCGGTCTTCAGCGCGATGTCGCTGGTCATCATCATCAAGGGGTTCATCTGCCCGGGGATGTGCGCATCGGGGGTCTTGGGCGCATTCGGATCTGCGGGTGTCCACTGCAGCGCCCCGGCCGGGCTCTTGGTCTGCTGCCACTCGAAGTTGAACAGGTTCTCGAGGTAGTCGTTATCCCACTGCGTGGGGTGGGGCGTCCAGCTGCCTTCGATGCCGTTGGTCGACGTGAATTCGCCGGCCCCGCTGCCTTCCGGGTTGTGCCAACCCAGACCCATGGCCTGCATCGGCGCGATCTCCGGCGGCGGACCGATGCGTTTGGCCGGCACCATGCCGTGGCTCTTGCCGAAGGCGTGCCCCCCAGCAATCAGCGCTACCGTCTCTTCGTCGTTCATGGCCATTCGCGTGAAGGTGGTGCGGATGTCACGTGCAGACCCCATCGGATCGCCCTTCGAATAAGGACCCTCTGGGTTGACATAGATCAAAGCCGAGTGGCTGGCGGCCAGCGGGTTCTCAAGGTCGTAGTCGGCATCGCCGTTCTGGCCTCGCCAGCGCTTGTCGCGCATGACCATAGCGTCGGGGGAGTTCGCGGCGCCCGCGTCCCACACCTCGGGGCCCCAATAGGTGCTGGTGTCGGCTTCCCAAGCGTCACGGCGGCCGCCCGCAAAACCATACGTTGGAAAGCCCATGATCTCGAGCGCGCAGTTGCCGGTCAGGACCATCAGGTCGCCCCACGACAGCGCGCTGCCGTACTTCTGCTTGATCGGCCAGATCAGGCGGCGCGATTTGTCGGTGTTGCCGTTGTCCCACCAGCTTTCGACCGGCGCAAAGCGCTGCAGCGCCTCGCCCGCACCACCACGACCATCGGCGATGCGGTAGGTGCCTGCGGCGTGCCACGCCATGCGGATCATCTGCGGACCGTAATTGCCATAGTCCGACGGCCACCAAGCCACCGACGTCGTCAGGAACGCCTTGATATCTTGTTTCAGTGCTGCGTAGTCGATCGTCTCGAAGGCGGCGGCGTAATCGAAGTCCGCGCCGAGCGGATCGGCCTGCGGACCGTTCGCGTGGAGCTGCTCGACCTTCAAGCGGTTCGGGTACCAATCCGACAGCGCAGGGGGTGTGCCCAATGAGCCCCCGATCCGGTCGCCGCCAAATGGGCAACGACCGGTCATGTCGTGGGTCTGCGTGTCGGTCTTGTCGTCTTTAATGTCCAGCATGTCGTGTCGCCGTTGTTTTGATTCAGCGATAGTCTACGGTCGTCCGTACTCCCCGGTTGGCGACGTTGTTGATATTGCCAAGGCCCTTGCCGAGCACGCGCCAATCAAAGCCGAACCGGAAATTGATGGCGCCAGCAGTGGATCGGTCCTCGGAAGGTCAGGTTCATAGGGAACAGTCCCTTGATCTACTTCGAGGCTGACCGGCAGAAATCGAATTCGCATTTCGTCGGCGCTTGCCGGCCATGTCCGGTCGTTCGCGAAGGGCAGCTTCCGTGCGGGCCACCTCGCGGGCTTCGAGCGGCGGGACGGCACGTTCTGCGCGAGACGAGGGCACCGATACCTGTGCTGCTACGCGCTAACCGCTGATTAGGGTGGCGGCGATTAGACGGGACTGCCTTGCGCGATGAGTGCGTCGATGCGTGCCATGACCGACAGGCCGCTGGGAGAGTAGGGGTCGAACTCAGGCCAATCGACCTTCGTCTTCGGATCGACATCGGACAGCCGGACGTACGCCATCGACCAGTCTCCGTAACGACGCGCGGAGATGCTTTCGCAATGGAGCAATTCCAGGTCCTTGTGGCGCGGGTCTGCATGAATGCGGGCATAGAGCTTCGTCACCTTAGCGCGCTCGCCCTCCAGCACCTGGAGAAACACATCCTGCCCCTGACAAAGCACGCCCGTTACGTCGTTCTGCGTGTTCCAGGCGTGGGCTTGGCGAAGGATCGACTCGGACAGCTCGCTCGTCTGGGCGCCGACCGCTTTGCTCATGTAGATCAGGCGGATATTCATAGCGTCAAAGCATAACCAATGCGGCCTGGAAGCGCGGGCGACGCTGGACGCGGCGCGGCCAGACAGCAGTCAGTCGGCGCCCTACTATTGCGCGGGCCCCACCTTCGCAGCGGCGACCCCTTAACTTGAAGGGCAGGTGTGCGGCCAGTCGGCTTACGGCAGCCCTCGGCCACGAGCAGCCGTTGGCCGGCGCCTGGCTGGCGGCAGCTTCGTGCCCATAGCTGAAGTTAACCTGCAGCCAACAGAAGCGTCGGCGGCTGGTGGAGCCCTTCATAATCAAAACCTGACCCCACTTGTCCAAAGTGCCTCACGTTTCATCATGGATAAATTCTTGCTTCAGCAGCAGGTGCTGGAACGGCTCGCCGAAGACCTGCTGCAAGCCGAACAGGCAGCGCGGGCGGCCCATGAAACAGCGACTCACGAAGAAAGCGTCGCCGAAAACAAATACGACACATTGGGTCTCGAAGCTGCCTACCTGGCCACCGGCCAAGCTCGTCGCGCCGACGCTATCCGCCAGGCGATGGCCAATTGGCGCCAATTCCGCCCGCGCCCCTACGACGCCAGCAAAGGTATACAGCTCGGCGCGCTGGTCTGCCTAGTCGATTCCGCCGACAAGCAGCAACAGCTCTTTCTCGGCCCGGATGGGGGCAGCATGAAGTTGGTCAGCGGCGCTCAGCTCGTTCAGGTCATCAGCAGCGAAGCCCCGTTGGGCAGGGCCATGCTGGGTAAATGCGAGGGTGATGAGGTGTCGATACAGGTCGCTCCAATCCGACAGCAGTTTGAGGTGCTCCGGGTTCATTAACCCGCCAGCAAGTTCACCGGCCGCCCACGCTGAATTTGTCGAATTCGAGCTCAGCACGTTGGATACCCGCTTCGGGCCTCTAGTGTCGTGAGTTAGAAGTTCGCAGACAAAATCTTTCGACGCTCGCGAGGATGTCGTCGGCGGTCTTGGACCAGACAAACGGCTTGGGGT
>ENA-OFCD01000734-OFCD01000734.1-metagenomes-genome-assembly--contig:-NODE-734-length-19349-cov-5.023427_pt1 | contig 19349 bp, 19 predicted proteins | sample MGYA00153392_OFCD01 | MGnify analysis MGYA00153392
GGGGTATCGCGCCGGTTGCGGCGCTGAGGACCGCCGGCATCGCGGTGGGTCTCGGCACCAGCGGTGGCGGCAGCAACGACGCGGGACACCTTCTGGCGGATGCCCGGCTCGCGATGCAGGTGGCGCCGCTCGTCGGCCCGCCGATCTCGGCGCGCGAGGTACTCGGCATGGCAACGGCGGGGTCGGCTGCCGGCCTCGGACGGCCGGAACTTGGCACTCTTCGGCCCGGTTCCGCCGCGGATCTCTGCCTCTGGGATGTCTCGGGGGTCGCGGATGCGGGTGTCGCCGATCCGGTGGCCGGCCTGTTGTGGGCGAATCCCGGGCGGCGGCCGAAGCACGTGGTCGTGGCCGGTCGGGTGGTCGTGCGGGACTACGAACTGGTGAATGCCGACGAGCGGGAGCTGGTGGCGCGACTGGGTGCCCGGGTTCCTGGCGTGCCGACTCGCTAGGAAGCTACAGCTCCAGCACCAGCCGCCGGCAGGCCGCCCGCGATACGCAGATGTACATCACCGCATTCTGCTGCTGCTCGAGCGGGGTGAGGATCGAGTCACGGTGGTCCACCTCTCCCTCGAGAACCGGTGTCTCACAGGTACCGCAGGTGCCCTCGCGGCAGCTGGAGAGCACGAACACGCCGGCCTCCTCCGCCATCTCGAGGATGCTGCGATGGGGCGGCACCGTCAGCGTCGTGCCGCTCATCGCGAGCTCCACCTCGAAATCTCCCTCAAACACGGGTGGCGCGAGCGGCTTAGCCTCGAAACGCTCGATGTACAGCGGATGCCCGCCGGCCGACGCCTCCACCGCCTCGATGAATCGCGTGGGTCCGCAGGCATAAATCGTGGTCATCGGGTCGAGCGACCCGATAAGCGCCGCGACATCCAACCGCGTTCCCTCGTCGCTGAGGTGAAGGGTCGCCGCACCGATCTCGTCGACCAAAGCCAGTGCCGAGCGCGAACGCCCGCAGTAATGCACGGCGTAGCGGATGCCGGCGGTCGCGGCCACGCGCGCCATCGACACGATCGGCGTGATGCCGACTCCCGCGGCCAGCAGCAGCACCGGCGAGCCGGGGAATGGTGCGAATTCGAAGTGGTTGCGCGGTCCTCGCACCCGGACCGTGCCACCCGCCGTGAGCGAGTCGTGGAGCCACAGTGATCCACCCCGGCCGGACGGCTCGCGCAAAACCGCGATGCGCCAGGTCGATGCATCCGTCGACGAAGACAGCACGGGGGCTGTTGCGGGAGGAAGGAGTGAATACTGGCGCTCGTCTCCTGACGGCAGCACGAGGTCGAGGTGCGCGCCGGCCTGCCACGACGGCAGGGTCGTACCGTCGACCCTGGCGAGCTCAAATACATCGATCGAATCGGCGGCAGGTTGGCGCGAGACGACCACCGCGTCGAACTCGGTCTCATGCGAACTCATCGATCCTCCGACTTTTCTGTGACCGCGACGAGCCGGTACTCTCGCGGTCCGGCCACGTCATCCTCCGCCATAAATTCACGCTCGCTGAGAAAGGGGTGATACGGGTCGGCGCTCGCCGCTGGCTGGTCTATCGTGAGGAGTCGAACTCTGCACGGTCGGCGTACACGGATGTCGGCAAGTATGGCCCGGAGGCCGATCGTGCAGTCGGCGGCTCTGACGGGGTCCTCCTCACGTTACGAGCGCTAGCCACCCTGCAGCACGGCGGCGGTCCAGGCATCCGACGGAACCCGGCGCAATGCAGGGAAACGATGCCGTTACATGTCGGAAACGGGCCACGCCTAGATTCGATCGTGTTGACAATATCAATTTTTCGTGAGCGACCTTCTCATCGGTGCGATGGTGGCCCACTCCAGCAGTAAAGAGGAAGGTGCCGCACCGTGTCATCCCTGCCCCGCCGACTGTCCCAGCTGACAAACGCGACTCTTCCAGATGGATCACAGGTTGATGTCGCCCTCGACGGCCCGGTCGTGAGCGGGGTGTTCCCGGCGGGGCGTCTCGGTGAACGAAGCGACGGCACCAGCCTCGACCTGGCGAATTTCCTGCTGCTCACCGCCCCGGCCGAACCACACGCGCATTTCGACAAGGCCCTCTCCTGGGACCTCATCGATCCGCCAATGGGTAATCTCGATTTAGCGATTGAGTCCTGGCGCGACTATTCCGCGGTGATGACCGTCGAGAGCATCGCGGACCGGGCGCGCCACGCCGCGCTGCTGCTGCTGCGGCAGGGCACGACCGCGGTGCGCACCCACGTGGACCTGCTGGTGGGCGACGATCCGATGCGCGGCGTTCGCGCCCTGGTGCGAGTACGCGACGAACTGAGTGAACTGATGGACATCGAGCTCGTCGCTCTCGCCGGCCCATTCGTGCCGAGCGAACAGGTAGTCGAGGCGCTCGAGCTCGGAGTCGACCTGGTGGGCGGCGCACCCCACCTCAGCGAAGATCCGATCGCCGACCTGCGGCGCCTCATCGGCATCGCCGAGCGCCACGGTGTCGGAGCCGACATCCACACCGACGAGAGCCTCACCGGCGCATCGACGCTCGGGGAGTACGCCCGACTCGTGCGCGACTGGACCGCGCCAGCATCCGCGGGTCATTGCGTTCGTCTCGGCACTCTCGAACCGACCGAGCTCGCCGCCGTGATTTCCGAGGTGCTCGCGAGTGACCTCGGAATCATCTCGCTCCCCATCACCAACCTCTACCTGCAGGGGTGGCAGCATCCGGTGAGCACCCCGCGTGGGCTCACGGCGTTGCGCGCGCTGCTGGATGCCGGAGTGCGGGTTGGCGCCGGCGCCGACAACGTGCGTGATCCCTTCAATCCGGTCGGGCGCAGCGATGCGCTCGAGACCGCGTCGCTGCTTGTTTCGGCGGGGCACCTCACTCTCGACGAGGCCTATGCCGCTGTGAGCTCCGGAGCCCGTTCGGTGATGTCGCTACCCATCGCTGGCGTGCAGGTCGGGGCGGTCGCCGAACTCCTTGCCGTGCGCGGCAGCACCCTCTCGGACGTCATCGCCAACGCCTCCGCCGATCGCTTCGTCATCCACGCTGGCCGTCTCGTGGCGCAGAGTACCGTGACCTATGACGTCGCGGCACCGCTCTCCTCGCTCAATCCCTCCACCCCCTCCCTAGCCGAAACGAGGTGATGCTGAGCATGTCTGCCATTTCTCCTACGAAACCGTCGCGCTCCGCTGCATCCATGAGCACGTTGCTCGACTTCCGCAGTGTCGCAATGCAGTTCCCTAACGGAACTATCGCGCTCAGCGGCATCGATCTCACCGTCAATCGGGGTGAGTTCGTCACCGTGGTCGGGCCGTCCGGCTGCGGCAAGTCCACCCTGCTGCGTATTGCCTCCGGGCTCGAAACCGCCTCGGAGGGCACCGCAGAGGTCGACACGAAACGTATCGGCTATGTGTTCCAGGATGCGACGCTCCTGCCGTGGCGCACGGTGCAGGACAACGTGGAGCTGCTCGCCGAACTCACCGGCATGAAGCCGAAGGAACGCCAAGTCAAGGCGCGGGAGGCCATCGACCTGGTCGGCCTCGGTGGCTTCGAGAAGAACCTGCCAAAGGAGCTCTCCGGCGGGATGAAGATGCGCACCTCGCTCGCCCGCTCGCTTACCCTCGAGCCAGAACTGTTTCTTTTCGATGAGCCGTTCGGAGCACTCGACGAGATCACGCGCGAGCGACTCAACGACGAGCTTCTTCGACTCTTCGTCGAGAAGCAGTTCGCCGGGCTGTTCATCACCCACTCGGTGTCCGAGGCCGTTTACCTGTCGACCAGGGTCGTGGTGATGTCCGGCCGCCCCGGCTCCATCGTCGGTACCTTCGACGTGCCGTTCCCGATGCCGCGGGATCCGGACATCCGCTTCACCGCGGAGTTTGCGGAGCTGGTCGGCGAAGTCTCCCATGCGCTGCGAGAGGGGCACAGCTGATGAGCACGGCTCCCCTGACCAAATCCGACGACGTTGCCGCTGACCGCGCCGCATCTCCTCAGCGCCAGGGGCGGGTGACCCGCTTCTACTCGCGCCCATCGTCGCAGTGGTGGCCGCCGCTGGTGGTCTTCGCGATTCTCGTTGGCCTCTGGTATCTCACGGCCCTGTACTACGACAAAACCGTGCAGTTGCCCTACCTGATCCCGTACCCGCACCTCGTTCTCACCGAGTTCTACGGCGACCCGAACTTCACGCCACTCCTCTACGCCGACCTGCTCAACACCACCCAGGTCGCGCTCACCGGGCTCGTCTTCGCCATCATCATCGGCGTGGGGTGGGCGACGCTGATGTCGCTGGCGAAGTGGATCGAACGATCTCTCTATCCCTACGCGGTGATCCTGCAGTGCATCCCGATTCTTGCGCTGGTTCCGCTGATCGGCTCGCTCTTCGGCTACGAATTCCTGTCCCGCGTCATCGTGGCCACCATCATCGCCATCTTCCCCCTGGTCTCCAGCACCCTCTTCGGGCTTCAGTCCGTCGATCGGTCGCAGCGCGAGCTCTTCGAGCTTCAGGGCGCCGGGCGCGTCACCACGCTGGCGAAATTGCGCTTTCCCGCCGCGATGCCGTCGATCTTTCTCGGGCTACGTAATGCCGCCGGGCTTTCCGTGGTCGGTGCGATTGTCGGAGACCTGTTCTTCCAGCGCGGCACTCCGGGGCTCGGCGTTCTTATCCAGGTGGCCAACGCGCGGCTCAACGGACCGGGCACCTTTGCGGCGATCATTATCGCCTCGCTCCTCGGCATCACTGTCTTTCTCTTTTTTGGCTGGCTCGCCCGGATGGTCGTCGGCAAATGGTACGACTTCGGCTGATCCGCCGCACCGGTTTTCCCCGCACACCCCGTCACAGCACACAGCACCCCATCACTCAGAGGAGTCTCAATGAATAGAACAGCCCTCCGCTCCACCATTGCCATCGGCATGGTATTCACGGCAACAGTGGCCCTGGCTGGGTGTTCCAGCGCTGCGCCGACAGGCGGTGCGGCGCCAACCGCCGCCGCTGGCTCCGTAGACCTTGCGAGCGTCTGCCCGGCCATGGTCACGATCCAAACCGACTGGAACCCCGAAGCCGATCACGGTCATCTCTATCAGCTGCTTGGGCCCAACCCGGTGATCAACGCCGACAATAAGTCCGTGAGCGGTGACCTGTTTGCCCGCGGCAAGTCGACCGGCGTCAAGGTGGAAATCCGCTCGGGCGGCCCGGCCATCGGATTCTCCTCCGTGAGCTCGCAGCTCTACAAAGACAAGACAATCACGCTCGGCTACGTCTCCACCGACGAGGCGGTGCAGGTCTCTGCAACCCTGCCGACCACCGCGGTGTTTGCCGAGAACGACATCTCTCCACAGATGATCATGTGGGACCCGGCTACCTACCCGAAGGTCACAACGATCAAGCAGCTGGGAGCGGCGCTGAAGGCGGATAGCGGCGTGGTGCGGTACTTCCAGAGCGCGGCATACATGGCCTATCTCCAGGGCTCTGGCATTCTTCCCACTGCCCAGACTGACGGTTCCTACGATGGCGCACCGGCCAAGTTCGTCACCGCGAAGGGCAAGGATGGCCAGCAGGGATTCGCCACCGCCGAGCCATACATTTACCAGAATGAGATTTCGGCGTGGGGCAAACCGCTGAGCTTCCAGCTGATCCACGACACCGGCTACCCGATCTACCCGGAAGCGATCTCGGTGCGCTCTGCCGAACTCGCCAAGCTCAGCCCGTGCCTCAAGAAGCTCGTGCCGGTGCTCCAGCAGGCCGACGTTGACTACATCACAAAGCCGGCGACGACCAACAAGCTGGTCGTCGACCTCGTGACCGCCTACAACAACGGCTGGGTCTATTCCGCGAAGGTTGCGGACTTTGGTGTCAGCCAGATGAAGAAGCTCAAGATCGCCTCGAACGGATCCAATGCCTACGTCGGCGACATGGAGGAAGCGCGGGTGCAGAAGGTCGTCGACATCGACACGCCGCTGTTCACCGCGACCGGTTCCGCACCGAAGAGCGGGCTGAAGGCGACCGACCTCTTCACCAACGAATTCCTCGATACCTCGATCGGATTCTGATCAACCCATGATCAACGACTCCCCCATTGCGGCACTCGAGGCCGAGTTGCGCGAACTCCTCGGCGACCGCGGCGTGAGCGTCGAACTCGCCGCCCGCCAGAGGGCCTCAACGGACGGCGCCCATCTCTCCCCCGTGATCAAGGAGCAATTGCCCCTCGGTCTTGCCGAGCTGGTGGCGTACCCGACGAGTGCGGAGCTGATCGCTGCCACCGTCGCGGCGGCCGTGCGCCACGGCATCCCGATCACTCCGCGTGGCAAGGGCACCGGAAACTACGGGCAGGCCATCCCGATGGCGGGAGGCCTGGTGCTCGACATGTCTCGGGCCCGCGCCATCGTCGAGGTCGGAGACGGATTCATCACCGCGGAAGCCGGTGCGTCGATGTCCGCGCTAGAGCAGGCGGCGAACGCCGCCGGCCAGCAGATTTTGATGTACCCGTCGACCGCCAACTCCTCGCTCGGCGGTTTCCTCTCCGGAGGTTCCGGCGGCACCGGATCGATCAAGCACGGCTCAAACAGCGAAGGATTCGTTGCTGCACTCGACGTGGTTCACGCCGTGGCGAATGCCTCGCTCGTACACGTCGCCGGTGAGGCTGCCCAGCCCTACGTGCACAACTACGGCACCGCTGGCATCATCGCCCGGGCGACGGTGGTCACCGAGCCCTTGCAAGACTGGCGCGGGTTTTTCGCGAGCTTCGACAGCTTCGAACAGGCCCTGTCGGTGATACGCGAGATCGGCCGGCTTGAGCCGATTCCGCGGCTGGTCTCGGCCGACCTCGCGTTGTTGGCTGCCGCGCTGCCGCCCGATCCAGGCATCCCCGCTGACCGGGCGAGCCTTCGAGCGATCCTCGATCTCTCGACCGTAGCCGCGGCGACGGCCCTGGTGGAGGCGGCCGGCGGCCGGGTCGAAGACGTGCGCGAGGGTGCCCAGGCCACCATGAAGATCAGCATGATGTCGTACAACCACCCGATCGAGTTTCTGCAGAAGGCCTATCCCGACCGCTACTTCCACGTCGAGGTGAGCGGCGACGCACTCGTGGACCGCATCGACGAGGTACACGCCGTTTATCCGGGCGGAATGTTACACATCGAGGCCCAGCACGGACGGCCGATCGGCATGCTGGCGGGTGTCTACTCCAGCGCGGAGGAGGTCTTCGCCGGCTTCGACAAGCTCACCGAGCTCGGCGTCGGCTACCACAACCCGCACCAGTGGTTCGTGGACTTCGAGCCGGAACGCACGGCCGCCCTCGCGGCAACGACCGATCCACAACGCCTACTGAACCCGGGCAAACTCATTACGCCGAACGTCTCGACGGGAGCAAAGGTTTCATGAGGGCCGGTACCCGCGACCTGGTCAACCTGTCGGGGCCGGCTGCCGCTGCGGCTCTCACCGCCGACTCGATCCTGGTGCTGCCGACTGGCGCAATCGAACACCACGGCCCACACCTGCCGCTCTCCACTGACTTTCTGATGGCCGACCTTCTCGCACGCGCGGTGGTCGAGTCCGCTGCATCCACCGGGCAGGATGCCTGGCTGCTCCCGCCGCTCGCGTACACCAAGTCCGACGAGCACCACTGGGCCCCCGGCACCGTGTGGCTCACCTGGGACACCCTCATGCAGACGGTCGTGGACATCGGGCGCTCAGTCGCAGCAACCCCCGCCAAGACCCTCGTCTTCTACAACGGGCACGGCGGAAACATCGCACTGCTGCAGGTGGCGCTCCGCGAGCTGCGCCGACGCTTCGGGCTGCGCACCTTCCTGATGGGCACCGGCATCACGGCGGGAGACGGCGTGGACGGCCCGGATGAGCGCGGCTTCGGCATCCACGGCGGCCACGGCGAGACATCCCTCATCCTTCACCTTCGCCCCGACCTGGTCGATATGACCCTGGCCGACCGCTGGGTGCCCGATCACATGGCGAATCTGGAATACATCAAGTTCAACGGTGGCCCGGTGAGCTTCGGCTGGTTGTCCAACGACTTCGGGCCGTCGGGTGTGATCGGGGATGCGACCGGCGCGACCGCGGAGCACGGTCGCACAATCTTCGACCGCGCGGTGGCGAACGGCGTTGCCTCTCTCACCGAGATCGCCGGATTCCGGCACGAACCGTGAGCGAGCCGAGCAACCCCTGGCAGGTGGTCGAGGAGTGGCTGCCCGGCAACGACCACCCGGAACGTCCGCAGATGACCCTCTCGACCGTGAGTATCACCGGAGAGCCGGATGCCCGCACCATGCTGCTCAGCGAGTACGACTCTCAGGGGTTCTACTTCCACACCGACGCACTCTCGAGAAAGGCCGCGGCGATGGTGGCCAATCCGGCCGTGGCGCTCACCTTCCTCTGGCCCGGATTCACGAAGCAACTCGTGGTGCAGGGCCGCGCCGAAGTCGCTCCCGCCGAGGAGATCACTGCGGCGTACGGTGCCCGTTCCCCTTTTCTTCAGCAGCTGGCCTGGCAGAACACCTTCGAGTTTGCGCAATACCCGGATGATGAGCGCCGCGACCGCTGGGCGGCCTTCACCGCAGAGCACTCCGACGGGGCCTCCCCGCCGGTTTTCGTCCAGCCGGAGACCTGGATCGGCTTCCTCGTGCGCCCCACCCGCCTGACTTTCTGGGCCAGCGGTTCGGACGCCCCGAGCCGCCGCGTCGAATACCGCGCCAGCTCGGGCGGCTGGACGGTGGCCTACCTTCCGGGGTGAGCCCTCTGTCCGAATGAGAGAATCGTGGCATGTCTGCTACCCGCCTCTCCGAAGACGGCATCAGTTTTGTGACCGAGCGTCACCTCGCCACCCTCTCGACCCTCTCCGCAAACGGGTCAATCCACGCGGTGCCGGTCGGGTTCACGCTGCACGATGGCACGGCCTTCGTCATTACGACGCGGTCGTCCCAGAAGGTGCTCAATGCTCGCCGCTCGGGTCATGCCACGATCTGCCAGGTGGAGGGCGCGGGCTGGATCACCCTCGTCGGGCACGCGGAGGTTCGTGACGACCCGGAGAGCATCGCCCTCGCGGTGACCCGGTATGCCGCGCGCTACCGCCAGCCGAGGGTGAATCCGGAGCGGGTCGCGATTGCGGTGAGGGTGGAGCGGATTCTCGGATCCGCAAGTTTCATCGAACGATAGCGAGTCGGGCTCCCTCAGGCCAAACTGGTCGCCAGGAGGTATCCATGAGCAGAGTCACCATCGACATCACGATCTCGCTCGACGGATTCATCGCGGGGCCCAACCAGAGCGTCGAGAATCCGATCGGCGAGAACGGAGACCGGCTTCATCGCTGGATGTTCGAAGCCGCCGCCAAAAACGCTTCAGAGCTCGAGGCGATCACCTCGTCCGGCGCCTACATCATGGGCCGCAATATGTTCGGGCCAATCCGAGACGAGTGGGCGCTCGGCGACGACGGCAAGATCGAGTGGAACGGATGGTGGGGACCCGATCCCCCGTACCATGCGCCCGTGTTCGTACTCACGAATCATCCGCGCGCGCCGTTGGTCATGAGGGGAGGCACGACCTTCACTTTCGTGACGGAAGGCATCACTTCAGCCCTCGCCCAGGCGATCGCCTCCAGCCCGGATGGCACCGTGAGCATCGCCGGCGGTGCCAGCACCGCGCGCCAATACCTTCAGGCCGGACTGGTCGACGCTCTGCGTTTACATCTCGCTCCGGTACTGCTGGGAACCGGCGAGCGACTATTCGACGGCCTCAACGCACTGAATCTCGAGCCTCTGGAGGCACGCGCGACCGCGCTCGTGACCCATCTGGCCTACCGCGTCATTCCCTGACCGGCTTCGTCGCCAGCAGGATCGTGTCGATCGCCACCCCGCCGTCTGCCGTGGTGCGGTCGTAGCGACGGCATTCGACGATATCGAGACCGGCCGCGGCCGAACGCACCACCTCGAGGTCGTGAAGCATGGCCGCGTCCTTCGGCCCACCGACACCGTGCTCGAGGTTCTCGCTGTCGTGGCCGATCAGAGCGAGGGTGCCGCCTGCTGCGAGGGACGCGATCGCGTTCGAGATCGCTGAGCTGAGCTCTGCTGCGGGCAGCTGGAGGTAGGCGATGACCACGAGATCGACGGGCGTAGGGGAGACCCAGCTGGTGGCATCCGCCGTCACCCAGCCGAGCTCGAGGCCCGCCCCTGCAGCGCGGGTCCGACCGATCGAAAGCCCTGTCGCGGAGAAGTCGACGGCGGTGACCCTCCAGCCGAGGGAGGCGAGCCAGAGCGCGTTGCGCCCCTCGCCCGCGGCAAGGTCGATAGCGGTGCCGGGCGGCAGCGTGCCCGTGACCTGCGCGATCCAGGCGTTCGGTTCGCTCGACCAGACCGCCATTCCCTCTGCGGCGGCTTTCGCGTAACGGTCGTCCCAGAAGGCATTGCTCATGAGGTACCCAATTCGTCGGAGATGCGGGCGAGTGCTTCGGAAAACCAGGCCTCCCGGCCCGGGGCGGTGCCGCCGGACAGGTTGATGCCGCGAACGCCGTGGATCTGCAGCATCTCGCGCCCGAGTTCGACCGCGGCGGAAATACCCTCGGTGAAGGGATCGCGCGCGGCGAGGATGCGGTCGAGGTAGCCCTCTGGCAGCACCAGCGTCGTGAAGGTACGCAGCAGCGCAGCACTCTCGTGATCGATCACGATCGGCACGCACGCGATGAACATGATCGCGGTACCGAGCTGTTGGGCGGCACCGAGTTGTTGGACGGTACCGAGCTGCTGGACGGCATCGATGAATTCGGCGACGGGGGCCGCTCCACCGGCGTGATTGACGAAGCAGACCTCCGCCCCGGCACGCATCTTCTCGAGAAGTCGGGCCGGTCTGCGCTCGACCGGGGGCGTGGCCGGAGATTCTCCGACCGACACGAGGTGGCCGGCGGAGTGGGCCAGCGCAGCCGTCTCGGTGGAGTCGAGGTCGAAGACGGGCGCGGCATCCGGTCTGCTGCCGGTGTCAGTGTGGTCACCGGTGACGCAATGCACGCCGGCAACCCCCACGTGAGCGAGGCCGGCAAGTTCGCCCTCTAGCGCGACCCGGTTGCGGTCGCGGCAGTTCACTCCGGCCCAGGCAGCAAGGCCCGCGGACTGGATCAGGTGCGCGCGATAGCTCGGTGGAAACTGCAGGCGGGCTGCCCCCGCGTCTCCGGCGAGCACGGCATCCACGCGACCGGAGAGGATGCCGGCGCACTCGGCGATCGAGGCGGCGTCGAGAGCACGGGCCGGGAAGTCGGCAACGAGGACCGGCCGGATGGCCAGGAGTGCGCGCATCCGCATCGCTCCGGCGGATGCAACGGGCTCGGGCACCGGATCCACCGCGCGCGGCTCCACCGACCGCTCGATGCCGTGCCAGCGCACCGTCGGCAAATCAAGGAACACACACCGTGCCGGAGACACCTCGCAGCTGCCATCGAGCTCGACCCCGCCGCAGGGGCCGTACTCCATGTGCTTGGGGCACTCCGCCAGCAACGCGATCGTCATCACCTCATTATTCCGGTGCATCCTTCGGAATGATGAAAGCTTCTGGCTTATCAGGGAAGCGGCGGATGACCGCACGGTTCGAGTAGGGGGTTACCTATACAACAGCGCCTTGAACGTCACGAAGCCGCACGTCGCATCTATCCGCGGGCTCAAGCGTTGATGACCCGGTCGCAGATAGCTCACACGTGCAAGGAGCCGACGATAAACCACTCAAGGTCTAAATCTTGCCTTCCTGCTCGCCGGTCCCTGATTCCGGCGGTACACACCCAGCGGGTCTGCTGCACGGTCAGGTGACGTTTGATCTGGCTTGCCTGGGACGGTGGCTTGGAAGGATGTCCGCAAGACTGACCCCTTGCCCACACTCCCCCGGAAGCTGGCGGTTTTGACCTGTGAAGCGCAAAATTTTCTGGCTCGGGATTCGCGCTGCAGGGTGGAACCGGCGACATCCACCGATCGGTTGACGGTGGTCTAACCGGTTCGGCGTCGCGGATCTCGCGGATTCGAAGCACGCTGGTGTCATGACACAGACCCAGCCACACGTCAGCGTTCGTGACCTCAGGAAACGCTACGGCACGTTCAGCGCCATTGAAAGCGTGAGCTTCGACATCCAGCAGGGCGAGACGTTCGCGCTGCTCGGTCCGAACGGAGCCGGTAAGAGCAGCACCATCGAGATCCTCGAGGGCTATCGCGACCGCTCCGGCGGCGACGTTACCGTGCTCGGCGTCGATCCTCAGCACGGCAAACGGGCCTGGCGGGAGCGCATCGGTATCGTGCTGCAAGGCTCCGGCGAGAGCGGTTCAGCCACCGTGCGCGAGCAACTCGCGCACTTCGCCGGCTTTTATCCAAACCCGCGTGACGTCGATGAGGTGATTGACGCCGTCGGGCTCACGGACAAGGCCACGACGAGAATCCGCAGCCTCTCCGGCGGTCAACGTCGTCGAGTGGATGTCGCGCTCGGCGTCATCGGTCGTCCAGAGCTGCTGTTTCTCGACGAGCCGACCACCGGCTTCGACCCGGAAGCACGGCTCGAGTTCTGGGAGCTGGTACGCGAACTGAAGCGGGAGGGCACCACGATCCTGCTCACCACCCACAACCTCGAAGAGGCCGCGCGATTGAGCGATCGCGCGGGTATCATCGCCGCCGGCCGACTCATCGATATCGGTCGGGTCGATGAGATTGGAGGAAAGGATGCCCGCATCCCCGTCGTGCGCTGGCACGACCAGAACGGAACGCATGAGGAGCGGACGACGCAGCCCACCGCGCTCGTCGCGCGCCTCCACGCTGAAACGGGCACGGAACTCGCCGGACTCCAGATCATTCGCCCAAGCCTTGAGGATATCTACCTCGGCCTCGTCGGTACTCACCAGATGAACATGACACCACTCGAGAGGGAACTCGTATGAGCGCCATCGCCCCGAGCGCCGCACCTCGGCGCACCGCTCCGAACACCGTCGCTCTCGGCTTGAGTCGCGTTCGCTACGAGGTGCGCAGCTACTTTCGGCAAGGAGACACGGTTTTCTTTACCTTCCTCTTTCCCTTGCTGATGCTCACGATCTTCTCGGTCGCCTTCAGTAAGACGACCTTTGGGCAGAATGCCGACGGCACGGGCGGGGTGAGCTCTGCCACGTTCTACCTCCCGGCGATGCTCTCCGCCGGTATCCTGCTCAGCGGTCTGCAGAACATGTCCATCGACATCGCGACAGAGAAAAGCGACGGAACACTCAAGCGCCTCGGCGGATCGCCGCTACCAGTGATCAGCTACTTCATCGGCAAGATCGGGCAGGTTTTTCTGACCGGGCTGTTGCAGGCACTCGTGCTGATTCTTGTCGCACACTTCGTCTTTCAAGTGACGCTCCCGACAGATCCTGCCCGATGGGTCACGTTCACCTGGGTGTTCGTGCTCGGCGTCACCACCTGCGCCATCCTCGGCATCGCACTGAGCGGACTCCCGCGAAGCGGCAAGAGCGCGACGAGCGTGATCATCCCGATCACCCTCGTGTTGCAGTTTATTTCCGGCGTCTACCTCTCATTCACCGGACTTCCCGTGTGGCTGCAGAACATCGCTGCGATCTTCCCCCTCAAGTGGCTCGCGCAGGCGATGCGCTCCGTGTTCCTGCCCGAGAACCTCCAGTCGATCGAGCAGAATGGCAGCTGGGACCTCGGCGGCGTGCTGGTCGTGATGCTGCTCTGGCTGGTCATCGGAGTGGTTGCCGCGCGCTTCGCGTTCCGCTGGATCCGTAAAAACGCGTGACCCGCCTATCGCACCGCCGGCGAGGGTTCGACTGACCTCCGCATGAAATCTGGGAAGATGAGCCGATGACAGGCAACCGTTGGTGGCACGTGCTGTTCGGCGCGACCATGCTGCTGCTTGTAGGTATCGCGTGCGCGACCGGTGCGCATCACCCCGGATCATTCTGGCCGGCCATCTGCTGCGTGCTAGCGCTAGTGGTGGTCTACGCAACACTTGGCACGCTCGCCCTCGAGCAACGGTCCCGAGCCATACTGCCATTCGTCGCGCTCATGATCGTCTTCTCCGGCGCAGCGATCGCGTTTCAGCCGCGCCTCGCGTTCGTGCAGGCGATCGTGTTTCCACTTCTCTGGCGAACCGTGAAGAGGGTGCGCGACGCCGTGCTTTCGAACATCGCGCTTGGGCTCGCCGTGAGCATCGGTTTTCTCGTTTCTCTCGGTACGGGCCGCGACAATGTTGCTCAGACCTTGATCATCGAGGGTATCTCGGTCGCGGGAAGCATTGCCCTCGGTGTGTGGATGAGTCGCATCGCCGACCTGAGCGCCGAGCGCAAGTTGCTCTTTGACAATCTCGCCGCGGCGCAGGAACAGCTCGCCGCTCTTCACCGCGAGTCCGGAGTCACAAGCGAACGCGAACGACTGGCCCGCGACATCCATGACACCATCGCGCAGTCGCTCACCGGGCTCGTGCTGCTCACCCAGCGTGCGCAACGAGAACTTGTCACGGGAGACCTCGACGCACTCAGCCGGCAGCTGACCGTGCTCGAGGACACAACCCGCGAGACGCTCGTCGAGACACGCTCGCTTGTGATGGATGGCGCGCCAGTAGAACTCGGTGGTGGCATCGCTGCCGCTCTTGAGCGTCTGGCCGTGCGCTTCACCCGCGAGGCAGGGGTGGCGGTGACTGTGCACGCAGATCATCCAACGAGACTCGAGCGAGAAGGGGAGGTCGTCCTGCTCCGCTGCGCACAGGAGGCGCTGGCGAATGTGCGGAAGCACGCCGGCGCGCTGAACGCTCAGTTGGCGCTTGCGACAGTGGACGGCGGAGTGCGCCTGACCATCCGTGACGACGGCGGAGGGTTCGCGGGCCCGCCGCCGGAGAAAGGCTTCGGAATCAGCGGCATGCGTGACCGGCTCGCGCTCGTCGACGGCACACTGTCTGTGCAGAGTGACCCCGGCAAGGGCACGACCCTGATCGTGACGCTTCCGGTGCAGGTGCGCGCGTGACAGGGCCGAGCCCGACCGGCCCCCTCATCCGCGTCATCGTCGCGGACGACCACCCAATAGTCCGGAGCGGGATTGTTGCGCTCCTCGAGACTGCAAACGATGTTGTCGTCATCGGTGTGGCGGCCGATGGTGGGCAGGCGGTCGAACTCGCGCTCGACCTCAGGCCAGATCTCGTTCTCATGGACCTTCGGATGCCCGTGCTGAATGGCGATGAGGCCACGGCGCGCATCCGCGCTGCGGCGCCGAGTGTACGCGTGCTCGTGCTAACCACCTACGAGACGGACGAAAGCATCCTCCGGGCGATCGAGGCCGGTGCGAGCGGCTATCTTCTCAAGGCGGCACCGGCCGATGAGATCCTCGCGGGCATCCGATCGGTCGCCAGAGGCGAGGTCGCCCTCGCGCCCGCGATAGCCGCGATCCTAGTCAAGCGGATCGCCCAGCCACCATCAGTAGTACTCACCGACCGGGAGAGGCAGGTGCTATCTCTTGTGTCGCGAGGCAACAGCAACGGATCGATTGCGAAGGCACTGTTCCTCAGCGAGGCGACCGTGAAAACCCATCTAGTGCACGTATTCAGCAAGCTCGGAGTCACCGATCGTACCCGCGCGGTGACGCTCGCGATGGAACTCGGACTTCTGCCGAGGTGACTCAGCTCGCGTGCCGGGCTAATCGGCTTCAACGCAACAATCCCTGCACGGCCGTATGAGCCTAAGCGGTGGTCGCTACAACGGTTGCCTTTGCAGTGTTTCGTGAATGACCGTTAGCTGACAGCACCAACCGTCGCAAGTAATTTCCGAGTTCTATATCAAAGCACCCAAACCGAATCTCAGCCGTCGCGCCCGCCCTTCAGCGCAACCCTCTACGGGCTGTGACCTCGGGGCGCGCGCGTGCTGAGCTTGCATGGCGTGTGTGTTGGCGCCCATCTCGGTAGCGATGGCTCTGCATCGAGTGACTGCGATCCGAGAGTAAGACTCCTCACCGACATCAAGGAATTACCTAGAGGTATTAGGCAAATACCTTGCTATCATAGGAACTGGGGAAAGGTGGCCATCATGGCACGAATAGGGCTGACGACGCAACGCGTGACCTTCGCAGCGGCTGACCTGGCTGACGAGATCGGTTTCGAGGCTGTGACGGTCTCGGCCGTTGCGCGCATCCTCGGCGTCAGGGACGCGAGCCTCTACTCCCACATCAAGAATGTGCGGGACCTCCGGACGAGGGTGGCCGTGCTGTCCTTGGCAGAACTCGCCGACCTGGTCGCGTCCGCATTGGCTGGCCGTGCGGGCAAGGATGCGCTGGTCGCCTTCGCCAACGCCTACAGGCGTTATGCGTTGGAACATCCCGGGCGATACGCCGCAGCACTGCTGGAGCTTGACCCTGAGGTCGCCGCGGCCAGCGCGGCGGGTAGGCACGCGTCGATGACCAGGGCCATCCTCCGGGGCTACGCACTCGAGGAGCCGGACCAGACCGACGCGGTGCGGCTCCTGCACAGCGTGTTCCACGGATACGTGAGTCTGGAATGTTCCGGTGGCTTTCGAAACACGCAGCGCGCAGCGGATGCATCGTGGTCCAGGGCTCTGGACGCCCTCGATGCTGTCCTGAACAACTGGCCGCCGGCCTGACGACACCGTTTAACGCTCCCCACCCGGGACCCCACCACTCGCAATCCACGGATCAGCGACACAGACAGAGAAGGCAACCGCATCTCATGCTCCAGCTCACCGCCACAGACATTCGGTCATCATTCATCAATGCTTCACTCAGGGAACGAAAGGCGCTCACCCTTCCCCGGGACCTCGAAAACCTGCCATGGGACAAACTCGACTACCTCGGCTGGCGGGACCCCAAGATCCCGGGAATCGGATATGTCATCGTTGAACTCGAGGAGGGCCTGGTCGGTATTCTGCTTCGTCAAGCCGACGGGAAGACAAAAACGCGGCCCCAGTGCTCGTGGTGCGAAGACGTGCATCTCCCGAACGACGTGGTGTTCTTCAGCATCAAGCGGGCCGGCCAGGCAGGGCGCAACGGAGACACGGTCGGCACTCTCGTATGCGCCGGTTTCGAATGCTCTGCAAACGTCCGCAAGCTCCCCCCGGTCGCCTACATCGGCTTCGACGTGGAGGCAGCGCGACAGCGACGCATCGAAGCGCTGGGAACACACGTCCGCAACTTCGTACGTAGTGTCCGCGACGGAAAATAGGGCCGCCCGCAAGCTAACGTCTAGCGCGACAGCCTAATAACGACACAGCGGCGACGGTCGACCATTCCAGCCGCCATTTCCTCAAAGCTCCCGGCCGCCGCCTTGTTATTCGCGGGGAGGTTTCACTCATTGCAGCGCGGTGAGGGCCGCGACGAACCCCGGAGCTTTTGGCGTACCCCATCCGGTCGTCGCGTCATAGCCGCTCGTGGTCGGATATCCCGGCACGGAGAGCTGCCACAACCCGTTATCCACGAGGTCACCGACTGACTTCTGCACAGTCCCCACGCCGACCTCGTTTCCGGCGAAGGCTTTCGGCGCAGTGCCGTAGTGCATCGGGGTGATGTCCGAGTAGGCGTTCCCGTTCGCACCCACGCCCGCGTAGAGCAGCGGGTCGAGGAACCCGATGGGCGCCTTGTGGGCGGCTTCGCGCGCGCGGTTGACGAGCGCAACGAGTCCGGCTGTCTGGGGCGATGAGGACGAGGTACCGCCGTAGAAGCTCCAGCATCCGGTCGCCTGGCCGCAGTTGTACTGGGGGAACGCGCTGATGTAGACGTCGACCCCGCCGTTCACCGCGGCATTCCACGCCGTGTCGGGCACCACGCGCCCACCGGCCGGTCCGGCTGTTTGCCAGGAGGGCTTGCTGTAGATCGTGCTCACCCCGCCGCCGCTTCCGATCGGCGCCCAGGATTCGTTCCAAGCCGCTTCGCTGTTCCCGGAGGGTGTGGACTGCCAGTAGGCAGGGTTATAGTCGCCACTCGCGGTGAACGCGTCATTGGAAGACGGATTCCAGGTCCAGCCCCGCTGCAACTGGGTGCCGCCGACGGAGACGACGTAAGGCGATGACGCCGGCCAGCCCACCGTCGGGACCGAGTAAGTACCAGTGCCTCTCGCCAGCTTACTCACGCCAAGGCTGCCGTCATCCCCGCTGGAGGCGAAGAAGTTGTCGTGCCTCGCCAGTCCCTTTTTGAAGACCTGGTCGAACTTCGCTGTCTGGGTTGCAGCGGCTCCACCGAACGTCTGCTCGGTGATTCCGAACGACATCGAGAACAGCGTGCCGTCGGGGGCGGTATCGATCTCGTCCGAGATGGCCTTGAACAAGTTGGGGAGCCCCTGCACACCCTCGGTCTCGGCCGGCGGCACGGCGAGGAGCACGATGTGCGCCAAGGGAGCGATGGAGTAGGCCCATTCGATGTCGAGCGTGGCCTCACCCGACCAACCGGCCGCGGCGCTCGGACCGGACTGCCCATTTCCGTTCGCCGTGTTGTTGTACTGCGGGTTCCCCTGCGGGAACATCTGGTCGAAATTCGGTGCTGGGAGTGCGGGGAAGAACGTGTCGTGGAAAACGCCGAGGTCCTGCGCCGCTGTGGGGCTGCCGTATGCATCGACCAACACGATCGTCTGATCCTGCCCCAGGTTCGGCTGCCCGCCAGCGTCGGCGATTGAGTTCACGCCGTAGGCGGCCCGGATATCGGCGGGCGTGTAGCAGTGGTAGAAGTTCACGGGAGTGCCGTCCGGCAAAGTGCAGGCGGTCGCGGCGCTCTCATGCCCGGAGAAGACTGCCGCGGTCCTCGGCACCGACATCGCGAGTGGGATCACGTGGGAGGCCGCTGCCGGGGCGATGGTCAATGCGCCGACGATCGCTCCTGTCGCGAGAAGTGCGATTGTGGCTTTCGCCGCGAGCAGGTGTGAGTGCATTCTGGGCCCTTCGTTGGGTAGAAGCGGGTATAAATCCGGTCTACTCCCCTTGACGGCAGCCGTCAATCAATTCGAATCCTGTTCGAGGCGCAGCTGACTGTGGATGATCGTCAACAGGGCGCAACTGGGTACGATTCCCGAGCCGCAACGAGGATGCCGAACTTTACACGCGTGGCTTCGTCGTCGACGGATGAAAGTTTGCTGATTGCTGCTAAACCCTCGTCCTGGTCGAACTCGGCCCGGCAAACAGCGCCAATGCACCGCCCGTCGTCACTAACTGGTCCAGGCAAAAGCCAGTCGCTGCTTCTCATGACAGACGGTCAACGCGACAGATCCTGGGCCAGTCCAGTTCTTCGCCGAGCGCGCCGACGTTGTGTCATTTGGGAACACCGTGTGCGCTTCTCGCTGTGACGCTACCGTTTACCCACGGAGGTAATGATGCAGAAGCTCTCGGCCTCAGCCGGAAAGTCAGGAGAGAAGCCAGTCATCGTGCTCATGGCGAGTTGTCTGC
>ENA-OFCD01000738-OFCD01000738.1-metagenomes-genome-assembly--contig:-NODE-738-length-19318-cov-3.309401_pt1 | contig 19318 bp, 20 predicted proteins | sample MGYA00153392_OFCD01 | MGnify analysis MGYA00153392
TCGGCGCTCATCGTCTTCACGAAGGCCGACACGGCGCGTGGGCCCGCGATCCCGACCGCCTCGCCGGCGCTCTCGAGCTCGTCGGCGAACTCGGCGGCGGTCGCGTAGCGAGCTGCGGGATCACGCTGAAGACCTTTGGCGACGACGGCGTCGAGCGAGCGCGGCAGCGTGGGATCGATGTCGCGAATGTGCGGAATCGGCGCGAGCGAGAGCTGCCGCAGCACCTCCAGATCATTGGCGCCTTTGAAGAGTCGCCGCGATGTGAGCGTCTCCCAAAGCACGATCGCAGCTGAAAATAGGTCTGCGCGTCGATCGAAGCCCTCGCCGGTGGTGGTCTCCGGCGCCATGTAGCTGAGCTTGCCCTTGATCTGCCCATCGCGCGTGCTGGTCACGCGCTCCTCGGCCCTTGCCACGCCAAAGTCCGTGATGCGTGCGACGCCGTCCGTGCCGACGAGGATGTTGTGCGGCGAGACGTCGCGGTGAACGGGGTTGAGCGGCTGACCTCGGTCGTCCTTGAGATCGTGCGCGGCGTCGAGGCCGTGGAGCGTGTCGATCATGATGCGCAGCGCGATCGACGCGGGGATCGGCTCGCCACGCTTTGCGGAGTTCTTCAGCAGCCCGAGGAGCGAGTCTCCCTCGACGAACTCCATCGCCAGGTAAAGCCCGTCATCGCCGTTGTCGAGGTCGAGTGTCGGCACCACGTTCGGATGACGGATCCGCGCGGCCAACCGCGCTTCGTCCAGGAACATCTCCACGAACTGCGCGTCACCCGCGATGTGAGCGTGCAGCCGCTTGATCGCGACGAGTCGCTGAAAACCGGCCGCGCCGATCGCCCGGGCGACGTAGACCGTGGCCATGCCGCCGCTCGCGAGGTGCGTGATGATCTCGTAGCGGCCCAAGCGCGTACCCGGACCAATGATCATCGTCTGTTCCAAACGCTTGCGTTGGGACACACTCGCCGAATGCACGCGCGCACGTTAGCACACCGCGTCAGGCGTGGACAGGACCGAGGTCGAAGCGGCTGAGTGCGACCCGACGCCCGTCCGGATCACGGAAGTAGAGCGTGAACGAGGTCTCGGCTTCGATGGCGACGCCTGCTGCGTGAAGGCGCGCGCGCATGGCTTCGAGGCTCTCGTTCGCGGCGAAAGCAACGAGCTCTTTAGTGGATGCGTCAATCGGCGGCTCGTCATTCGCCGACTGCTCGAGCATCAAGATCGCCTCTCCGGCCGCCAACCAGACGGCGTGGTCTTGGCGCCGCACGACCTGCAAATCGAGCTTGCGGTAGAACGCCTCGAGGCGTGCAAGGTCGTGTGTTCGGAACGCCACGTGGTGAATGCGCATGAGCCATGATACGCGTTCACCTCATGGGCTCGGGTCAACGACGCGTCGTAGTCGCGACGCACGGTCACTGCTTCGACGGCCTCTGCTCGGCCGCTCTCTTTTCGCGCCTCTACGACCGGGTGATCGAAAAAGATGCAAAGTACATCTACCACGCGTCGGGGTACGGCCCGGGCGAGAACGGCGTAGACCCTGCGCTGCTCGACGGCGACGACAACGTCATTCTCGATTTCCGCTACTCGCGCGCGCCGGCGCTCTCTTGGTACTTCGACCACCACGTCTCGGCTTTCCCGACCGACGAGGATCGCGCGAGCTTCACGGCGCGTGAAAAAAGGAGTCCCACGCGTTTCTTCCACGACGGCGCGTACAGCTCCTGCACGAAGCTGATCGCGGACGTCGCTCGACAGAAGCTCGGCTACGAGTTCGACGGCCTCGACGAGCTCATCAGGTGGGCGGACGTGATCGACTCGGCGCGCTTTCCGAGCGCGGAGATGGCCGTGCTGCGCGCCGAGCCCGCGCTGCAGTTGATGACCGTCGTCGAGCACCACGGCGACGCTGGCTTCCTCACGAAGATGGTGCCGCGCGTGTTGTCCCAGTCGATCGACGAGATCGCGCTTTCCCCCGAGATCCAAGAGGCCTATCCGAAGACCCGTTTCTGGCCAAAGGCAAAGGCAGTGCGCCGTTCGATGACGAGGGCGTCAAGACGCACGCCCGCACCGAGGGCCCTGTCGTGATCGTCGATCTGCTCGACCACAAGTTCGACGTAGCGACGAAGTTCGTGACCTACGCGCTGTACCCCGAGAGCGCGTACTCGGTGATGCTCACGCGCAGCAAGAGCCGCGCGAAGATAAGTGTAGGATACAACCCGTGGTCGAAGCTGCCGCGCACGCACGACATCGCCTCCATCTGCGAGCGCTACGGCGGAGGCGGCCATCCGGTCGTCGGCGCCGTGAGTCTCAAGCCCGATGACGTCGAGGCGATCCGCAAGATCGGCCACGAGATCACGACGGAGCTCGGCAGGTGACCCACACGCGGGCGCTCGTGCTCGGGCATCGAGGCGGGCGAGGGGAGGGGTGGCCCGCGGAGAACTCGATGCTCGCGATCGAGCGCGCGCGCAAAGAGGGCGCCGATGGGATCGAGGTCGACGTGCGGCTATGCGCGACCGGCGAAGTGGTCGTCTTCCACGATCCCGATCTGGCTCGCGCGACGAACGGCGCGGACACACGGCGCGTGGGCGCGGTCTCGTGGTCCGAGCTGCGGGCGGTCTCGCTGTTCGGCTCCGACGCGCGCATCCCGCGGCTGCGCGAGGTGGTCGATTTCTGCAGCGCGCGTGGCCTCTGGCTGAACGTCGAGGTCAAGCACGACGTACCCAGCAAGCTCGCGCTCGCGCGTGCCGTGACGAAGGAGCTCGCGGGTCGAGAGCCGCTCGTCGTCTCCTCGTTCGACCCGCGCATGCTCTTCGCGATGCGCGCGATCGGTCTCCGCGCCGAGCGCGCGTGGTTGACGGACGAAGCGCAGCGGAGCGCCGACGTCTTGCTCGCACTCGTTCGCCGTCCGTTCGTGCACGGCTCGCACCTCAATCGCGCGCAGGCGACGCCAGCTCGCGTCGCGGAGATGAGACGTCGCGGACTCTTCGTCGGCGTCTGGACGGTCAACGATCCCGCCGAGGCCAGGGCACTCTCGGAGCTCGGCGTGCGCTTTGTGATCACGGACGCGCCGCTGCTCGTCAAAGACGCGCTGGGCTGATCACTCGTCGCATTTGACTTCGAACATCGGCGCGTTCGTCGGAGCGGGCAAGAACGTGCTCTGCGGAAGCGGAGGGTTCCACGTGACTTTGTCGTAGCGGAAGATGACGTCTTCATCGAGTGCGGGCACGGTCACGTGGAGCGTACGGGCGATGTCTGCGGTGCATTGCGGACCGCTCACGGGGACAGGCGTCTCTCCGAGCGCTTGGCCCTCCGCGTCGACGGGCTGCTCCTTGGCCATCGCCGCAGGCGCGTGGCCCGCGAGTTCCGCGTGATAGAGTAGAACGTCCTTTTGCCAGACCTGCACGTCGAGCACGCGTAGGCGTTGCTCGGACCACGGCTTGCCGAAGTCCTCGGGGTGCGGCGCGACGTGGAGCTCCTCGCGCGCGTCTCGCGTCGAGGCGAGCGTGACCACGTAGTAGCCGCTGCCGCTCCAGGTGATCGTCGTCGGCTGCGCTTCGTGCTTCAAGATCGGAGCGCTCCCACGGAGCAGGTCCACGAGCACGCTCCCCGGCACCGGGACACGCGTGAGGCGCGCGATGTTGCAAGCGCTCGACGGTCCCACCAAAAAGCGGTTGTTCTTGCGGTCGTCGAACGCGAAGCGATCACCGTCACTCCACAGCGTGCCGACGGTGCCGACGAACGAGCTCATCGCGTCCAGGCGCACGCGTGCGGGTCGCGCCGCGAAGAGCATCAGGTTCGCGCGGAAGCGCTCCTTGCCGAAGTGGTCGATGGTCGCCTCCGCTTGGATCGCATTCCCGCACGCGGTGGTCGCGCGGAGCCTATCGATCGCGGCCTGCGCGTTCGGCATCTGGGACCCAGGAGGCGGGACGGAGCACGCGACCGAGCCAGCGGCGCAGAGCGCGAGGACGAGGGAGCGCGACATGGAGGCGAAGCTAGCACCAAACCCATCACCGACCGCGACGCCTCCCCAGCGCGCGCGCCGAACCTCATATGTCCGAAAATCGGACACAAGCCCAACGTCAGGTGTCAACAACTCGTGACACTTTGAGGGGGCCGATCACGAAACGAGGCAAATTCACCGTGGCTTCGATGTTGCTACTCAGTGGGGCAGGGAGAAAATCAACATGCTCGTCAATGACCTCACGGCGACTCAAGGTGGCGGCGCATTCTAGCTCTCGCGATCACGAGGAGAAGCTCCTCGGTCACATCCATCGTTCCGAGCTCTTCGCGATCGACGTACCGCACGTCGTCGGCGTCGTCTCCGGCAACGGGCTCGCCGCTGGCGACGACGCACACGTACTCGTCGATGTCGTAAGCGAAGCCCTCTCCAATCAGCTCGAAGCGCTCGAGGTAAAGGACGTCGAGCACCCCGAGGCCAGTCTCTTCACGCACCTCCCGCACGACGGCGTCGCGCGCGCTCTCTCCGGGCTCCACGCGTCCGCCCGGTAGCGACCATCGGCCCTGATTGGGAGGCCGTCCGCGCTTGACGAGCAAGACGCGCTCGCGCTCGTCGAACACGATCGCCCCTACGGCATGCACGGCGCTCACGCCACGATCGTACCCCCGCTCGCGCGTAAACGTGGACCGGTCGAGGATCGGCGGCGCGAACCTGATACATACCGGCGATGGATCCGCACCTGCCGCTCGCCGAAGACTGGCGAGACTTGTTGCAAGCCGTTGCCGAGGAGCATCGGCTCGCGCACGATCCGCAGGCGCTCGCACGCGCCGTGTCGGAGCTCTCGCGCGCGTACAACGGGCTCGATCCTACGGCGACGACTCGAGGCCGCGGCGCGCTCGCGGCTAGGCTCGCATTCTCGTTCACGCGCGACGTCCCGAAGGCCGCCTCCGCGGTGCGCGAGCTCATCGGCGCCGGGTTGTTGCGCCTTCCCAGCGATCGGGAGCTTCGAGTCATCGACGTGGGCGCCGGCCTGGGCGCGATGACATGGGGTGTCGCCTCCGCGCTCGCGAACGCAGGTCAGTCGGGAAAGATGCATGCTGCATGGACTGACGTGGACGCCGACGCTCTCGCCATCGGGGCCACCGTCGCGCGTCGTGCAGGGCGAGTCGGCGAGGTCGATGTGCGGGTCACCCTCGACAAGCCGCGCGGCGAGGCCGACCTCGTCATCCTCGGGCAAGTGCTCTCCGAGATGGATCTCGCGCAGGATGAGGAGTCGCGCGCCTCGCGGCACGAGGCGTTGCTGCGAGAGTGGCTCCTGCGCGTCGCCTCGGACGGATCGCTCGTCGTGGTCGAGCCGGCGTTGCGCGATCGCACTCGCCACTTGCACCGCGTGCGGGATCGACTCGCCGCTTCTGGTGTGGCACCGTTCGCACCGTGTTTGCACTCCGAGCCGTGTCCCGCACTCGCGCACGCCACAGATTGGTGCCACGAGGATCGGCCGATCGATCTGCCCAAGTGGCTCGTTCCGCTCGCGCGCGCGGCGGGGCTGCGTTGGGAGGGCCTCACGTACTCGTACCTCGTGCTGCGTCGTGACGGGAAGACCGTGCGATCGAGCCTCCACGGTCCTAGCGGCCTCGTGCGAGTGACTTCGCGCGCGCTCGTGACCAAGGGCAAGTCGGAGCGGGTGGTCTGCGGGGCGGTCTCGCGAAGCGGCGAACTCGTCGGCGGCTCGGCACGCGTCGCCGTGCTCGACCGCGAGAAGAGCGGACGAGACGCCTGGGACGCGACGGCGCGCGGTGAACTTCTCGCGTTCGAGCCGCCCGTGGACGAAGGAACGTCGCGCATCCGTTTGGAGCGAACACGTGTGTCGGCGGTTGACGCGACCGACCCCGGCGGGTACCCGAAGTGAGCATGCGCGGGCTCTACGCCATCGTCGACCACACGAGTACGCTCGCGCGAGGCCTCGATCCTCTCATGCTGGCGGACGCCCTCCTCATCGCTCGACCCACGGCGTTGCAGCTACGTGCCAAGGACGCCCCGGACGACGTCGTGCTCCACCTCTTGCGCGCACTCGCGCCGAAGTGTCGGCGTGCGGGAGTGCTGCTCGTGGCCAACGATCGGGCGGACCTCGCGTTGCGCGCCGAGTGCGACATGGTCCACATCGGGCAGACCGACAACAGCGCTGCCGAGGTTCGCGCGATCGCTCCGAGCTTGCCGTTCGGGATCTCGACGCACGATGAACCTCAGCTGCGCGGCGCGGTCTCTGATGCTCCTCACTATATAGCGTTCGGACCGATCTTCACGACGAGCACCAAGACGCACGCGGACCCCGCGGTGGGTTTGGCAGCCCTAGAGTCCGCCGCGCTCGCATGCAAGAAAATCCCACTCGTCGCCATCGGCGGCCTCACGCTCGATCGCGCGCAAGAGGTCTCGCGAATCGCGGATATGGCCGCTGTCATCGGGGACCTCATGCCGCCTCGACACCTCGAGCAAGACGCCGCGTACGATTGGGTCGTCGATCGCGCACGGGCTTTTCAGGCGCTCTTCGAGGCCGCACGATGAGCTTGTTGTTGACCGGCGCGCTCGTCGCCACCGGCGTGTTGGTCGGTCGGTTCGCCGCGCGGGCCGCAGGCAAGAAACGAGATCCGAGCGCGTCGCCTCCGAACGCGAATCAGAAAGAGTCCGACGAGCCCGAGAATCCGAGGAAGCGAGATGCGGTGAAGAAGACGGAGAAGGCCGCTGGCGTCGACTGGTCTTCGTTCCCCTGCAAGCTCGGCGACGTCGTGCTCCGTGCCGGGGGAGACGAGGCGTGGCTCGCGGGCGCGCTCGTGTTCTCCGAGGACCTCCCCGTCGCGGCGCTCTTCATCGCCCCCGACGTAGGCGGCGATCGCGGGCTCTTCGTGCGACCGAGCCCCGCGTCGATGATCTGGCTTGCGCCGCTCGGACCTGACGAGGTGAAGCTCACGGGCGAGCCTCCGAGCGTCCTTGAGCAGGGCGGGGAGCGCTTCGAGCGCACGCGCCGACTGCCGTTGCGTTGCGAGCGCGTCGGGAGCGGCGCGCCAGACGTCGGAGACTCGGTAATAGTTGCAGAATACACGAGCGCGGCGGGCGAGACATTGCTCGTGCTCGCGACCTCGTTAGTCTCGTCGGGCGGAGGGGCCACGCGCGCGTGGCGCGGCCAGAAGCTCGAAGAAGGCACGTACGACGTGCTTCCGAGTGGCGACTAGGGCGTGTCCCCATATCGTGAGACAAGAGCGCCTTCTCGAACATGAGGACACGCGCCTAGGCGCTTCGCATTCGCAAGACCATCGACTCGATGGCGAGCTGCGTCGAGGCGTTGCGATCCAGATCCGAGAGTGCGCGCATCACGCACCGGTATTGTTTGGCGGTCCGCAGCGCGTCGGGTCCGGCGCTTCGGCCCTTCGAAGCGAGGTGTGCGGCGAGCGCGAGAAGCCGCTCCTCGAGGCCGTCCTTGGTCTGTTTCGCCTCCGCAGCCAAGTCCATGCCCGGCCCGATGTGAGGCGCGTCCACCGCACCCATCGCGCGCTCGACGAACGCGTCTCGCGCTTGCGCCGCAGCGGGATCGTTCAAGGCCAAGAGCGCGGACGCACTGCCGCCGGCCAACACGGCGAGCGATCGCGCGTGCTCCTTCTCCATCCCACTGCGCTCTCCGATGGTCGCGACGACATCGTCTGGGAGGTAGCCGAACCGAACTCGTTGCGTGCGCGATCGAACGGTAGAGAGCAACGAGCCGGGCCGGGACGTGACGAGGATGAAGTAGCTGTTCCTCGTTGGCTCCTCGAGCGTTTTCAGCAGTGCGTTCGCAGCTGGCGTGGAGAGCTCGTCCGCGCGGCGCACCACGTACACGCGAGCTCGCCCTTCGTGAGGCGCGAAGGCCGCGCGCGCTAGCACCAGCGTGCGGATCTGATCGATCGAGATGTCCTGAGTCTCTTGAGTTCGTCGGCCGATCATCGCCGGATCGTACGCGCCGCGCTCGATGACGATGACGTCCGGGTGTGTCGGCCTGCCTGTCTCGGCCCTCGGCCCCGCCTTGCTGCACGCAGCGCACTCTCCGCACGCACGCGCCTCGGTCGGCCTGCGCCGCTCGCAGACGAGTGCCTGCGCGAGACCGAACGCGGCGAGCTCTTTGCCGACTCCATCGGGCCCATCGAACAACAGCGCGTGGTGCACACGCCCCGACGCGATCGCGCGCTCGATGGTGTCCTTCGCAGTCGATTGAGCCATCAAGCGTTCGAGGAGCGCGACCACGGGACGGAGTTACCTCCGCCGCGCCCGGCGATCAACCGCTGGCGGCTTACCGGAGAGAAGTGAACAAAAAGATCCGAAGGTCAGGAAGGGTTTGGGGCATTCCGTCCTCCACTGATCTTCGGATTGTCAGCATGCTTACAAACCGACTGGACCTGCACGCAAACCTGGGAGGACCCCAGGTCGCCTCAATCCATCCCTTTTTGATCTTCCCGAACTTTTTGTGACCTCTAACGGATGGCGGTCAGCTGTCGTCGTCGTCGTCGGTCTCGGGAGGAGGTGCCTCACCGCGGGCGATCGCTGCGGCGGCGCGCTCTCGCGCGAACATGCGGTTCAGCGTGCGTCGATCGATGCCGAGCAGCTCGGCCGCTCGCGTCTTGTTCCCTCCGGTTCGGGAGAGCACTCGGTCGATGTAGCGGCGCTCGAGCACCCCGAGCGTGGGCCAGTCGTCGCTCAGCGAGCCCTGCGCGTTGCTCGCGGTCGCAAGGGTCCAGGTCTGCGTCATCTCTTTGGGCAGATCCGCCGCGGTGATCACGCCCTCGCGCGCGAGCAGCATCGCGCGCTCTACGAGGTGGCTCATCTCGCGCACGTTGCCGGGGAACGAGTACGCCTCGAGCGCCTCCAGCACCTCCGGCGCGACGTTCGGCACCGGACGCTTCAGACGATCCGCGTGACGCGCGAGGAAGTGACGGAGCAACAGCGGGATATCCTGCTTGCGCTCGCGGAGCGGCGGGACGCGCACGGTGACGACTTGGAGGCGAAAATACAGGTCCTCGCGGAAGCGCCCGCTCGCGACGTCCGTCTTGAGATCGCGGTTCGTCGCCGCGACGACGCGCACGTCGACCTTCACGGTCTCGGACGATCCCACGCGGCGAATCTCACCCTCTTGGAGTACGCGGAGCAGCTGCACCTGCATCTTGGGCGTGATGTCACCCATCTCGTCGAGGAAGAGTGTGCCGCCCGTCGCCTCCTCGAAGACACCGCGCTTCAGTCCCACGGCGCCAGTGAAAGCACCGCGCTCGTGACCGAACAGCTCGCTCTCCAAGAGGGACTCGGGAAGCGCCGCGCAGTTCACCGCGACGAAAGGCTTGTTCACGCGCGGGCTCGTCGTGTGAATCTGGCGCGCGACGAGCTCCTTGCCCGTGCCGCTCTCGCCGATGATGAGCACTGTCGCGGTTGTGGGTGCGACGTGCGCGACGGTCTTGTAGAGATCGATCATCGCAGGAGCTGCGCCGACGATCTTCGTCTCGCCGGCCGCGATCTCGCGCGGGTCGCTCGGCGCCTGCACTTGCGCCGCGAGGACGCGTCGTGCAATGGCCTCGCCGACCATGCGCTTCAGCTCCGTCGGCTCGATCGGCTTGGGCAGGTAGTCGTACGCGCCGCGGCTCACCGCGCTCATCGCTCCCTCGATGTCCGCGTACGCAGTCATCAAGATCACCGGCATCTTCGGCGCGGCCTCTCGCACCCGGTTGAGCACGTCGTGCCCGCTCGTGTTCTTCGCGAGATGGATGTCGCTCAAGACGATGTCGAACGCCGCGAGCTTAGCGCCCGTGGGCAGATCGTCGGCGCAGTCGAGCACCTCCACCACGTAACCGTCCGTTCGGAGCACGCGCGCGAGCAATCCCGCGAGCATGTCGTCGTCCTCCAACAAGAGCACTTTTGCTTTGACGACAGCGGGGGCGGGCTGCGAGGGGCGTTCCATTTCGGTCATCATGTCGCGTCCTTTGGATTAGGAGAAGCGCTGAGGCGAACTGTCCCTCCGCGCGAGAAGCCGAAGGAGCGCACGCGGCTGTTTCGCCCCGTTTTCGCGCTTTCTCTGGCCATGTTGATTCCTAGAGCAAGCGACGTACCGCGGTCTCCGATCAGGTCAGGACCTTGTCCAGCGTGCGCGTGAGCTCGATCAAATCGATCAAGTCCTCGATGTAGTCCAGCTTGTCCGTCTCGATCCGCACGACCGGGGACAAGTCGTACCGATCGAACCAGCCCGCATAGAGGCGGTGGAGTCTCCTCAAGTACTCGTCGGGGATCGCCGACTCCATCGCGCGTCCACGTTTGCTGATCCTCGTGCGCGCCGTCTTCAGAGAGCACGTCAGCGCGATCAACACGTCCGGCGGCTTGAGCGCTCGGCGAATCCCTTCGTAGAGGCGCAGGTACACGTCCCAGTCGCGCTTTGCCATGTGACCCTGGCGATGGAGGTTCTTCGCGAAGATCTCCGCGTCCTCGTAGATCGTGCGATCGATGACGGCGGAGTGCTCACATGCCTCCAGCCGCTGGTGCAGCTCCAGCTTGTGCGCCAAGAAGAAAGCCTGCGACTGGAATGCCCACCGCGACATGTCGCCGTAGAAGTCTGCGAGGTACGGGTTCTGCTCGTTGGGTTCGTAGAAGGGAATGAGGTCGTAGCGCTTGACCAACCAAGCCACGAGCGAGGTCTTCCCCGCGCCGATGGTGCCAGCGACCGCGACGCGCCGCCGCTGTGTCATCCGCGCGCTCCGGCGAGCATCACGCGTGCGAGCGTGCGTAGAGAAGGCGCGGCCTCGTGCGCCAGCAGCGCGCGCCCTAGTGTGTGTGCGGTGCGGTGGTCCGAGAAGTACGCTGGCTTTGCGAGCGGTCGGAACGGCGCGTGAACGACCGATTTGCGAGGGTGATCGAAGAGCATCGAGTTGTGCACGACGCCCACACCGCTCTGGATGTCCTCGGGCGCGTGACCCGGATACGCACCCCAAGTCATCGACCCGAGCGCGTACCCCATACCGGCCCAAGCGTTGACGCCGATGCACCCGTAGCGAAGCTCGGTGATCGCGCGATCGATCTCCGGCTCGAACGACTCCATCGTCGACGGGTGCGCGAGCATCATGCACGACAGCGTCCCCCAACAATCCTCGTTCGCGAACCTCACTGCGCGCGTGAGGAACTCCGCGGGCTCGTTCGCTTCGAGCGAAGTCGTGGCGAGCACCCCGCAGAAGGCCTCGCTCGTGAGTGCGTACTCGCCGTGCTTGGGAGCTACGTCGGGCACGAGCGTCCACGGCACGACGTTCTCACCCGTAGGACCCACCGGATCGGCCTGCGGGTAATGTTCCAAGAACGCGCGAAAGCGGTCCTGCGCCCCAGGATAATAGGCTCTCCGTGGAGGTGTCTTGGCGAGCGCTTGCTCTAGCTCGGTCAAGAATGCTTGCCGCTGCACCCAACCCTTGGCCACAACCACGACCTTCGCGGCGTTGCAGTTGAAGCTGCCGTTGTTCGCGACCATCGCGGCGACGTGTTTCGCTTGAAACGATAGGTCCGCCTTCGACCACGGGCCAGGCACGACGAGCACGGGGGTCACGCAGCCGAGCTCGGCGGTGAACGGGCGAGTATTCTTTCGATCGCCCTGCTTCTTCCGGCGCGCGCGCTCCTCCGGGTCGGCTCCCCAGACTACGGCGTCGTACGTGCGATCGGAGCCGGTGACGTGGAGTGTGTCGCAGAGCGCGTGCTCGCACAAAATCGCGCCCTCGTTGGCGCCGCCGTAAGCGACCGCGAGATACCCCGCCGAGATCAGCGGGGCGAACGCGCGCTCGAGGAGAGGCCCGACGTACTCGTTCACCGGGTTGACCTTCACGAGCACGACCTCGTCCTCGGCGAAGAGCTTGTAGAGAGCGTCCATGAACGGGATCGAGGAGACGTTTCCAGCGCCGAGCACCACGCACACGGCGCCGGTCGTGCGCTTCGGTCCGCGATATATGCGTCCCTGCGTCGGCGGCTTTCCCGGCTCTATCCAGACCTCCGCGCGGTGCCCCGCGAACAGCGCGCCTTCGTAGGCACCGGACGCGAGCACGTCGGCGATGATGGCACCGCTCGTGTGTTTGCGGAGGCGAGTCGGCATCGGCGCGCCGCCGCTCTCGAGCGCGGTGACGAGCAGCCGCAGGTTCCGCATCGTCACGACGGGCCCGCCGAACCACTCTTCCCCCGAGCTAGGGCCCTTGGGGTCCAGACCCTTGATGGCGCAACCATCGAGCACCCAGCGCTCGGCGACGTCGGTGATTCCCTTCATGCACGCCCGGAGCAGCGTCAAGCGCTCGGGCACGCCAACGGCGAGCCAGTCCGACTTCTTCTTGGAGAGCCCTTCGAGGAGGGCGTCGAGGTCCGTCCTGGCGGTGGTGCGCATGCCGTTGAACTCTACACAACTCGGGCGCCGCGGGGTCGAAGAGGCTTCATGCGGGAGCCCCATCAAGGTCGCTACGAGCTTCGTGCACGCATCGGCCGCGGTGGCATGGGGGACGTGTGGCGGGCCTTCGACCACGAACTACGCCGCGACGTGTGCATCAAGCGCCTCGCCATGGACCTGAATCCTCGGACGATACGAGAGCTCCACGAAGAGGCGAGGCTGCTCGCGCGCCTGCGCCACGCGAACGTCGTGTCGCTGTTGGACGTCATCCTTGACGAGCGAGGCGCACCGGCGCTCGTGCTGGAGCTCATCGACGGCGCCGACCTGAAGACGCTCTGCGCCACGGCTCCGGTCGGCTCACACCACGGATTTCTGCCGGATCGCGTGGCCGTGCACTGCGCCTGCGCCATCCTTTCGGCGCTCGCGGCGGTTCAGCGCGCGGTCCCTGGGCTCGTTCACCGCGACGTGACCCCGCACAACGTCCTCGTTTCAAAGGAAGGCGAGGTGAAGCTCGCGGACTTCGGAATCGCGTTGGCCACGGGTCGCGAGCGCCTCTCGGCCCCGCTCACCGTGCGCGGAAAGCTCGGGTACATGGCACCCGAACAAGCGCGGGGCGAGGCCCTCGACCCACGCGCCGATCTGTTCGCCGTGGGTGTCGTGCTCTACGAGCTGTTGGCGAAGAAGCGACCGTGGGGCGCGCGCCCCGGCATGAACGAGCTGCGCCGCATCGAGCGCGGCGTGATGACACCGATCGATCAGGTCCGCCCGATGAAGCGGGAGCTCGTCGCGCCCCTCGAGAGGCTGCTCGCGCACGATCGTGAGAAACGCTTCGTTTCAGCCGAAGCAGCGCTGCGCGCTCTCGCGCCGTTCGGGTCGAGTGACCTCGAAATGTTGCGGCTCGCCGACATCTCGCGCACCACGAAATGCAAGCTCCCACTCCATCTCGCGAAGGCCTCGCGAAAGGACGCTAACGAGCCGCGAGGGGGCGATGCGACGCAGTCCAAATCGCTGATCGCCACGGCGGTCGAGCGGCGCGTTCGCGGTGCGTAGATATGACATTGAATGTCATACCCGCCGCCGCCGGGCCCTAGAACGCTTCCATCGCGATCTTCTCAAAATAAAACTCACGCATGGATTGACGGTGGTCTTTTGAGTAGAATACATTCACGAACGTTGGCGACGAGTGGGGCTTCCACCGCGCAAGCCCCGAGGCGACGAGCGCCGCGGGAATGCCCTCAGTGGTCGGGAGGGTGAGAGGGACGACATGGGCGGCAACGAGGGCTTCTCCGACGACGAGCTCGCGCGCATCGAGCGCGAACATAAAGAGGGTCTGACCTCAGAAAGCATCGTCACCCTCCACGGGAAGAAGGGCGTTCGCTTCACTGAAGCAACGCTCCGCAAATACGTGCAGCTCGGGCTGCTTCCTGTCAGTCGACGCGTCGGCATGAAGGGCAAGCACCGCGGCTCGCAGGGCATGTACCCGGTGACGATTATCCGCCGGATCCAGCGGCTTCGGGCGTTGATGGTCCACTTCACGATTGAGGAGATCCAGCAGCAGTTTCTCTTCGTTCGCGGCGACATCGAGGAGCTCGAGCGAGCCCTGGAGCGCGTCTTTTCACAGCTCGCCGGCGCGGTGAAGCCGAGCAAGGGCGGAGACGCCTCGATCAAGTTCGTCACGAAGGAGCTCTCGGACGCACGCGGTCTCGCGGCCGAGATGGTGGGCAAGCTTACCAATGTGGAGTCTCGCCTCACGATGCAGGCGCGCCTCCAGCGAGAGGCTGTTTAGGCGGGGACGAATCGAGACTACGAGCGCGACGAGAGGTCGGGCGCGCGCTCTTTTGAAACGATACCGCCACTGGGCGGCGATGGAGTGGATGTGGCTGTGTGTGGGTCCATGGGACGCCGCACGAGCGATTGGCGATGTGTTGCCTGCGCCCGCGGTAATCGCGGCGTAAACCCGAAGCGAGGCACGCGCGGGTAGGCATGTGAGGCGAGCGGTTGACGGGAGGTTCGGATGAGCACGAAAGACGAGGCGCAACAGGGAGAGTCGGGTCGAGAGATCGACGAGACTTCTATGCCGGGTCAGCACGAGGCCGAGCCCCGCACGGAGGGAGCGCTCGCGCTCGCCCCGAGCGAAGGCGAGTCGGAGCACGTCACGCGCGAGCAGCGCCGCAGTCGCCGTAAGCGCGCGGTCCGCGCTCGCACGATTAGCGTGAAGCGTATGACCAAGCGCGAGCTCGAGATGGGCCGCATGCTCTACCCGGACGTCGAAGACGTTTTGAAGCCGAAAGCCCGCGAAGAGTGCCAAGGCGGCGAGCGCCCGTGCCCGTTCGTTTCGTGCAAACACCACCTCTATTTGGACGTGTCTGCCCGCACCGGCGCGATTAAGCTGAACTTCCCCGACCTCGAGGTCTGGGAGATGAACGAGACCTGCGCGCTGGACGTCGCCGACCGCGGCGGCACCACGCTCGAGGAGGTCGGCGCGATCATGAACCTGACGCGCGAGCGCATCCGTCAAGTCGAGGTCAAAGGCCTCGCGAAGCTCGAGGCACTGCGCGACACGAGCGCGCTTCGCGACTACGTGGACGAAGGCCCCGTCGGCAAGCGCCGCTTGCCCATCCTCAAGGACGAGGACGAGGACAAGCCCGACGTCGACGACGAAGATGAAGATGAAGAAGAAGTAGAAGTAGCAGCAGACATCTGAGGCCTTGGAGTCGCTGGCTTCGCGGCCCGGCCCTCCTATCGAGATCGAGTTTGTCTTTTCATTAGCTTCGCTTGAAAATAACGGCGGCAGGGCGAGAGGCTTCGGCTCCTCGCCCTTCGTCTTTTGTGGTCCGCTGAGCGCGTCGATCGGGCCTGTTCACGGGTGAGCGTTGATTCTCGTTCGGGGTGGGGGTAGTCGGGCGCCATGGCTCGAACCGCACTGCTCTCGGTGTCCGACAAAAGTGGGCTTCTCGCATTTGCCAAGGGGCTCGAAGGCCTTGGATTCTCGATCCTTTCGAGCGGCGGAACGGCGAAGAGCCTGTCGTCCGACGGCGTGAAGGTGGAGACGATCGAGGCGTACACGCAGTCCCCCGAGGTGATGGGCGGTCGTGTGAAGACGCTTCATCCGCGCGTCCACGGGGGCATCTTGATGCGCGGCGACGTCGACCAGGCGGACCTCGAGCGGCTCGGTGGCCGGCGCATCGAGCTCGTGGTGGTCAATCTGTATCCTTTCGAAAGAACGGTCGCGGACCCCAAGAGCACGCACGAGGAGGTCGTCGAGAACATCGACATCGGCGGGCCGTCCATGGTTCGCTCCGCGGCGAAGAACCACGCGCGCGTCGCGATCGTGTGTGACCCAGCGGACTACGACCGCGTGCTGTCCGAGCTACGGGACAACGGCGAGCTCGCCGCCAGCACGCGCGCGGAGCTCGCAGCGAAGGCGTTCGCGCATACGGCGGCCTACGACGCGGCGATCAGCGGATACCTCTCGTCGCGCAACGCCGACGGCACGCGCGACGCGTTCTCGAAGTACCTCACGCTCCCTTTCGAGCGCGCGTATGGACTTCGCTACGGAGAGAACCCGCATCAGGCCGGCGCCTTCTATGTCGAGCGAAACGCGCCCGCCGGTTCGCTCGCTAAAGCCGAGAGCCTCGGTGCCGGCGGCAAAGAGCTTTCATTCAACAATCTCGTCGACGTAGACGCCGCTCTTGATGCGGTGAGAGAGCACGACAATCTGGCCGCCGTGGTCGTCAAGCACACCAACCCGTGTGGTGTCGCGACCGCCAAGGATCTCGCGTCGGCGTATCTCCGCGCGCGCGAGGCCGATCCGATAAGCGCGTTCGGCGGCATCGTTGCGTTGAACGCAGAGGTCGATGAGGCGACGGCAAAGCTGCTCGCGGAGAGGTTCCTCGAGTGCGTGATTGCTCCGAGCTTTTCGGCCCCTGCGCTCGAGATCCTGCGAACGAAGAAGAATCTGCGCATCCTCGCGACGGGCGCGTGGCTCGCCGCGGATCACGAAGCGCTTCAGTACAAGCGTGTGGGTGGCGGGCTCGTCGCACAGACTCGTGACGCCACGGGTATCGGCGAGGCGATGCATGCGCAGGTCGCGACGAAGCGCGCTCCGACGCCGAAGGAGCTCAGGGAGCTCGAGTTCGCGTGGCGCGTGTGCAAGCACGTCAAGTCGAATGCGATCGTCTTGGCGACGAGTGAGGGTGACATTTGCTGCACGACGGGAGTCGGCGCAGGCCAAATGTCTCGCGTAGTTTCCGTGCAGATTGCATGTGAAAAGGCAGGCGACTCGGCCAAGGGCAGCGTGCTCGCCTCGGACGCGTTCTTCCCGTTTTCGGACGGCGTCCTTGCGGCCGCGAAGCGTGGCATCACGGCGATCGTTCAGCCGGGCGGCAGCGTGAGGGACCGCGAAGTCATCGAGGCCGCGGACGCGCACGGCATCGCCATGGTGATGACGGGTTTCAGGCACTTCAGACACTGATCTACGTCGGGGCACGGCTCAATAAATTTGGCCCGATCATGACCAGCGTGGCAACGGTGCTCGCATGTCCGTCATGCGAGGGTCTTGCAGCGTCTGCGGCAGCGGCTTCGACGTGCAGTTCCGCTACCAAATGGAGGAGCGCGACGGTGCGTTCGCGCACTACTGCTCGCAGAAATGCCACGCGGCAGCGCTGCGCGGTGAGTCCGGCGCGGTCGTCTGCGACGCGTGTCATGGCTCGTTCAAGCTCGAGCTCGTCGCTCAGGTGGTCACGATCCGCGGCGTGCGAAAGTACGCGTGCGCGGATGCGTGCAGGCAGCAAGTGCTGGCCGAAGCCAATGGCGCGCGGCTAGGTCAGCTGACCAACGTCTCCGACGAAGAATACCCGATCCCGCTCGTGCTGCGCCCCACGACTTCTTTTGAAGCGAAAGTGCCCGAGACCAAGCCTGCCCCGACGGCGACGGTCACTTCCGTCTCCAAGCGCTCTCCTCGACGCCTCGCGATCTTCAACCACAAGGGCGGCACGGGCAAGACGACGACGAGCGTGCAGCTCGCCGCGGCCCTCGCCACCAAGGGTCTGCGCGTTCTGCTCGTCGACACGGACTCGCAAGGCAACGTCGCGGTATCGCTCAACGTCAAGGCGGAGCGCTCGCTCTATCACGTGCTCGTGATGGGTCTGTCTCCGAAGGACGCGACGATCAACGTCCGCCCGAACCTCGATCTCATCGCTTCGAACGAAACTCTCGCGGCGGCCGAGCTCTACCTCGCGGGTCGTCAGAACCGCGATCGCGTGCTGCGTGATCGGCTCGCGCGCGTCGAGAACGACTACGACGTCGTCGTCCTCGACTGCTCGCCGTCGCTGTCGTTGATGAACCAGAACGCTCTCGTGGCGAGCGATGGCATCATCGTGCCCGTCGCGTGCGACTACCTCTCGCTCGTGGGCGTGCGCCAGGTCATCAAGACCGTGAAGAACGTCAACTCGCTGCTCCGTCATCCCGTGCAGATCACGGGAGTGCTTCCGACGTTCTACGACGCACGCGCGCGCATCTGTCGCGACGCGCTGGAGACGCTCAAGGACCACTTCGGCGACCGCTGCTACGAGCCGATCCGCATGGCGACGAAGATCAAAGAGGCGCCCGCGCAGGGCAAGACGATCTTCGAGCACGCGCCGGATTCGACGGCGTCCGAGGACTACGCTCGCGTTGCCGCGAGAGTGATGGAAGACCAGCGAGCGAGCCCGATTCCCCTCGTGGCGAACGGATGATTGGAGGACACGATGGGTGATCGAAACCGAGCGACTGCGCGAGTGCTGGACAAAGACGAAGTCGACGGCGTGCTGAGCGGCGCGTTCTATTCGGCGCCCGAGCCTCCGGACTCGCGCAAGCAGCTCGCCGAGAAGCCGTCGCACTACAAGGTGATCTGCATCTCGATGTACACGAAAGACCTCGCTCGCCTCGACGCGCTCGTGGACGAGTTGAAGGCGCGAGGGCTCACCAAGGCCAACCGCAGCGCGCTCATCCGTGCCGCGCTCGACCAAGTCGATCTCGATCGCGTACCGAAGGGGATGTGACTCGCGTCAGCGCTTCTTCTTGGGCTTCTTCTCCGCCGGAGTGACGTGATCGCGCGGTGCGGTGGAGAGCAAGTCTGGCGTCAAACTGGCCCAAAAGTCGACCATGTCCGCGGGTAGCGGCGCGGTGACATCCAGGCGCGCGTCGGCCGTGATCGGGTGCGCGAGCGCGATGCGCGAGGCGTGGAGCGCGTGCCTCGGCAGCTCGAGGTCCGCGAAGTCGACGTCCTGCAGCTCCCCGTCCGCGCCTCGCGTGAAGTACGTCTCGTTCCTTCCGTAAAGCTTGTCGCCAACGACGTGCGCGCCGAGCGCCGCGAGGTGGAGGCGTATCTGGTGTTGGCGCCCTGTCTCGAGATCGCACCGCACGCGCGTGTACTTCGCGCCGTCCGCGCCGGTCGCCGTGGCCTCGACGTGGAAGACCGTGGATGCGTAGAGCGACGTCGGACGGTCCGAGACCATCATCTTCACGCGTGTGCTGTGTGTTGGATCGAGCTCGATGTTTCGCTCGAAGCGAAAATCCAAGCGGCCGGTGCCGTCGTCCGGCGTGCCGTGCGTGATGGTGACGTACGTCTTCTCGATGTCGTCGCGGGCCTCGAACATGTGCTTGAGCGCGCGGTCGCACTCGATCGTCTTCGAGACGAGCAACACACCGCTCGTCTCACGGTCGAGTCGATGACCGAGTGACAGAAACGGTGCATCGGGCCGCTCGCGCTCGATCAGCGCCATCGCCCCCTCCGCATCCCACTTGCGCATCAGCACGAGTTTTGCCCCGGCGAACAGCGACGGCGACAGCACCGCGTGGCAGCTTATGGAGGTGAAACCGGCAGGACAGCGACTTAACGCCGGGGATCAGCAGCCGGGCGCGAAGCGCCAAGCATTCCTCCGGATTGGCCTTCACGGTGATTTCATACCCGTGCGGGGGAATGTG
>ENA-OFCD01000739-OFCD01000739.1-metagenomes-genome-assembly--contig:-NODE-739-length-19316-cov-4.584601_pt1 | contig 19316 bp, 17 predicted proteins | sample MGYA00153392_OFCD01 | MGnify analysis MGYA00153392
GCTCCGCATTACGTCAAGCCAATTGAAACCGTGCTTCCGATTCATTCGTGGTTTGGCGGCATCATACCCAGCATCATCCGTTTTTTTGGAGGCACGGCAAAGCTAAAGGATCGGGGTGTTTTTATCACGAAACTAGGCTTAATGCTCTTCGATCTCCTGGGTCGAAACCATCGAGGCCTGCCGGAGCACAAACTTGCTTTGCGCGGGGCAACCTTGAAGGCCTTTCCTGAAATGGTGCCGAGCTTGACCGCCTCTGCGACATATTTTGATGCGCGCGTTACCCATGCGGAGCGGTTGGGGCTTGAGCTAATCCTTGATGGAATGACAGCGAATGCAGGTAGTCTTGCATTGAATCATGTGGCTTTGAGCAATGCCGACGCCGGAACACTCGAATTGAATGATCGCATTTCCGGAGAAATCTACAAAGTAAGCGCCAGTGCCATAGTCAATGCCGCTGGCGCGTGGATAGACCAGGCTAACCTAACTTTAGGTTTAAAAACGAGCTACATGGGCGGTAACAAAGGCTCACATCTCATTCTTGAAAATCCGCGCCTTCTTCAGGCTTTAAATGGGAGGATGGTCTATTTCGGCTCTGCGGATGGTCGTGTCGCGTTGCTTTACCCGTTTATGGGACGGGTACTGGTCGGTTCAACCGATATTCCAGTCGCAACCCCGGATATGGCAGTCTGTGATGATACCGAACGCGATTATATGTTGGCCACACTGCAGGAAGTCTTCCCGCAAATTCCGGTCGCGCCGAGCCAAGTCGTCTATACCTACTGCGGCGTTCGCCCGCTTCCTCGCAGCGACTCAAACGATCCTGGCGCTGTCAGCCGCGATCACTCAATTGTTGAAGATGTACTGCCAAATACCAACACGCCAATCTTCGCGATGATCGGCGGTAAATGGACAACATTTCGTGGCTTCGCCGAAGAGGTTAGCGACAGAGTACTTGCGCTTTTGGACCGTAAGCGCCGCATCGGCACGCAATTGCTGCCGATTGGTGGCGGTAAGGACTTTCCCAAAACGCCTGCGGACAGGCTTGCGTTCTTGACCAGATTGCAAGACTACGCGCTTGACGCTGAACGTTGCGAAATTTTATTCGATCGCTACGGAACACACTCCGAAGCTGTTGCGCAATGGTGCTGTGCCCGCAACGACACATTGTTGAAGGCGCTTCCCGACTATTCCCACCAGGAAATAGTCTTCATATTCCGCCATGAACTCGTAGGTCGATTGGCAGACGTGATTTTCCGCCGAACCGACATTGCGCTTTCTGGTAGGCTTACCGCAGAGTCCCTGCTGGAAATTGCCGAAATAGGGCGAACGCAGCTTGGATGGGACGAGACTCAGACAAATGCGGAGCTGAGCAATGTTTTGGATGTCGCCCTGGCTGCGCAGGATCGCCTCACGGGTGGTGTCCCAGATGCCGAGCGACTGCAGGTCGGTCACCAGGTTGCGGTTCACCTCGAGGAACTTGCCGTTCGAGGTCGAGCGGGAGAAGATCTGCGAGAACTGCGGATCGAGACCCGGCGTCGTGCCTGCCACGAGCCCGATGGATGCGGTGGGCGCGATCGCCATAAGCGTCGCATTGCGCATTCCGCCCTTGACCTTCAGGCGCAGCGCGTCCCAGTCGAGACGGGTCGTGCGGTTGACCTTAATCTCCATGCCGCGATCGGCTTCGGTAAGCGCAATCGAGTCGAGCGGCACGAGTCCCTCAGACCAGCGCGAGCCGTCGAAATTCGGGTAGGAACCACGCTCCTGTGCGAGGTTGGCGCTCTCGTCGATCGCCGCGTAGGAAACGTGCTCCATAATTTCGTCGATCAGGTCGTAGGACTCTTCGCTTTCGTAGCTGAAGCCGAGACGCTCGACCACGTCGGTGAACCCCATGACGCCGAGACCAACGGCACGGTTCTGGGCGTTGGAGAAGTCGGCCTCCTGCACCGAGGAACGGGTGATGTCGATGAGGTTATCGAGCTGGCGCACGGCGAGACGTGCACTCTCTTCAATCTTGGCGAAATCCAACTTTCCCGCATCGTCGAGGTGACGCGACAGGTTGATCGACGCCAGGTTGCAGACCGAAACGTTGTCTTCGTCCTGCGGCAGCGTGATCTCGGTGCAGAGGTTGGAGAGGTGGATCGTGCCCGTGTTGTTATTGAGCGCACGGTTGTTGATCGTGTCTTTCCAGCACAGCCACGGGTGGCTGGTGGTCTGGAGGGAGATGAGGATCGACTTGAACTGCTCGCGCGCGGTGATCTTCTTGAACAGGCGCATCTCGCCGGCCTCGGCCTTGACGACGTATTCGTTGTACTTCGTCGAGAACGCCTTGCCGTAGAGCTCGTTGAGATCCTGCACTTCGAGCGGGTCGAAGAGGTACCAGTCGTCATCGTTCTGGACGCGCTTCATGAACTCGTCGGAGATCCAGACCGCGGTATTGGCGGTACGGGTGCGCCGGTAGGGGTCGCCCGAGTTCTGGCGAAGGTCGAGGAACTCGGGGAAGTCGAGGTGCCAGTTCTCCATGTAGAAGCAGAGTGCGCCGAACTTCTTCCCGCCGCGGCTGACCGCGCGCAGGATCGAGTCGATCGTGTGCATGAACGGGATCGGGCCGGTCGAGGTGGTGTTGTTCGAGCGGATCGGCGAGCCCTGCGCGCGCAGCTTGGTGACCGAGAGGCCGATTCCTCCGGTGCCCTTGGTGAGCCACATCACGTCGCGGGTCGTCTTGGCGATGTGCTCCATGTCATCCTGCATCTCCATGACGAAGCAGTTGGCGAGCTGGGGGTAAACGGTGCCGGCATTGACGAGGGTGGATCCCGCAGCGAGGTATTCGAGCTGCGACATCTTCTCGTAGAACTTGATGGCGTGCGCCGTTGGATTCGACTCGTTGAGGGAGAGCCCCATCGCGATGCGCATCCAGAAGTATTGCGGCACCTCGAGCGCATCGCCGTTTCGGCCCTTGATGCCATAGCGGTTGTTGAGGGTGACAACACCGATGTACTTGAGCAGCTCGTCGTGCGCGGGCTCGAGGGCATCCGCCAACACCTTGAGATCGAAGAGTTCGGTGAGACGGGGATCGAGCAACTTTTCGTCCACACCGCGGGCCACGTTCGCCTCGAACTGGCCGGCGTGGAGCGCCTTCAATTCTTCCGCACTCTCGTAGTCGCCGAGCACTCGCTTGTAGATCGTCTTGAGGAGCAGGCGCGCGGCAACCGTGTCGAAGGCCGGGTCGTCCTTCACGTTTTGCAGGGCGACCTGGATGACCGCCTCATCGAGCTGCTGGGTGGTGATGCCGTCGAACAGGGTCAACTCGAGCTCGCTCGCGATCTGTGTGACCCAGGTGATGTTCTCGTCGAGACCGGTACTGGCGTGCTCGATCGCGAGATTGATTTTGTTCGCGTCATACGGCTCGCGCTGACCATTGCGCTTAACTACGGTGATTGCCACGTTTGCTTCCCCTCGTGCGCCCCTCAGCAGGGTCGAAATAGTATGCGGAAATTGTTATTTCACGCCCTCCGATCACGGGGATCAAAGAACAGCGTTTCCGCGGTTTGACCACTATATATCGGGCCTCCGACAAAACGGTAACCCCATATGTAGTGGGCGTGTCATCCACAGAGTGTGGATAAGTTCGCCGATTTTTACACAGGCTGTGCACAATTCCCGAGGTGCAGGTGACGAGCGTATCCGCGACATCCGACACCGGCGAATTTCTGCCCGACCGGTAGGCTTGCAGCCTTGTGAAGACCTACCTGAGCCTCCTGAAAACGCGCGGCGTCGCGCGCATCATGGCGGCCCAGCTGGTTGCGAGATTTCCCAACGGAATGCTCTCGCTCGCCTTCCTGCTCCACATCCAGCACATCGCCGGTTCGTATTTCGCGGCCGGCCTCGTGCTCGCCGCCACCAGCCTCGGCCAGGCGATCGCCGGCCCGCTGACGAGCCGATGGATGGGCGTCTGGGGTATGCGCCGCGTGCTCGTGCTCACCATGATCGTGTGCGCGACAGCGGTCGGTACCATCGCGCTCGCCCCTGCGCTGCCGATCGGGCTCTACATGGCGATCGGATTTATCAGCGGACTCAGCACTCCCCCGATTCAACCGGCGGTACGCACGATCTATCCCAAGATGGTCAACTCGCGTCAGCTCACCCCCCTGTTTTCGCTCGACGCATCGGCCCAGGAGGTGATCTGGGTGGTTGGCCCGGTGATCACTACCTTCCTGGCCATCCAGGTCAGCACGGTGCTCGCGATTCTCGTCGCCCTGGTGTTTCTGATCGGCGGCGGCATCTGGTTCATCTCCTCTCCCGAGGTCGGCCGGGTACGCATCCCCCGCAGCAAGCGCAATCTCGGAGCCGTGCTGAAGAAGCCGGCCGTGCTGCTCGCGACCACCACCGGGTTCCTGCTCGTCGGCGCCTGCGCAGCGGTCGAAGCGGGGGTGGTCTCGGCCTTCGGCAAGAGCGGACCGCAGGCAGGACTCGTCCTCGGCCTCTTCGCGGTCGGCTCGCTGATCGGAGGACTCGCGCTCGGGCACATCCCGATCGGCCCGTGGGCACTCGCCCGCCGCCTGTTCGCGATCTTCGTCGGGATGTCGCTGGCCGCGGCATCCCTCAACTTCTGGTGGCTGGCGGTCACCCTCTTCATCGCGGGAATCGGCATCGCCCCGGCCCTCGCTGTGATGTTCGCGATCGTCTCGTCGAGCGTGCGGTTCAGCGAGACCGCCGAGGCATACGGTTGGGTCGGCACCGGACAGCTGATCGGAGCGGCGATCGGATCAGCCGTTGCCGGGTTCTTGATCGACCGATTCAACGCCCCCGGCGCATTCTGGGTTGCGGCGGCATTCGCGGGACTCGGATTTCTGCTCCCGACGATCTTCCATCGAGCACACCCCGACCTTCGCGGCCGCGACGCCAGCCCGATCCCCGACACGGAGCCGATCGCAACACATCCCGGATAGGCCTTGGCGCCTGCTGACGGCCCGCTATCCCTGCAACGGCCCGAGCACCCCGGCGAGCACAACCGTCTCGTCGAAGAGCTTGCCGAGGATCGCCACTTCCTTCTCCTCCGGCGAGAAGACACCGTCGACGACGAGGCGCGCGGCGAATGGGATCTCCACCTCCGAACCGACCCGCACCATCCCGAGTCCGATGACGACGGGCTCCAGTGCCACGACCCCGCGGGTTCCCCCGGAAATCCCGCCGTAGCTCACGAACGCGACAGGTTTACGCCACCACTCCGAGGAAAGGTAGTCGAGTGCGTTCTTCAGGGCGGGCGAAAAACTGTGGTTGTATTCGGGAGTCACAAGCAGTATTGCGTCCGCCGCGTCGACGCGGGCGCTCCACTCCAGGGTGTGCTGCTTGGTGTAGGAGCGGAGTCGCGGATGATTCGGCTCATCCATGAACGGAAGTCCGAGCTCCACGAGATCGACGAAGTCCACCTCGAAGTCCCCCCGCGCGAGCGCCGAGTCGCGCACCCACTTGGCGATGGACAGGCCGATCCGGCCCGGGCGAACGCTTCCGACGATGATCATGAGCTTTGGCATGCTTCTCCTTGGCATGATTTCACCCGAACGCCGGGCGTAGTTAACAGTGTGCATCGAGATGGTGGGACGAACGAATCTTCCATAATGGAGGGATGACTTCCACCACGACTCCCGCCAATCTGCGCCTCAACGACGGCCGCGACATCCCGCAGCTCGGCCTCGGAGTGTACAAGGTGCCGGATGCCGAAGCGGCGCGGGTCGTGGAGGTCGCGCTTGACGCTGGCTACCGCCACATCGACACCGCCACGCTCTACAACAACGAGCGCGGCGTCGGCGACGGCGTGCGAGCCTCCGGGGTTCCTCGCAACGAGGTCTTCGTCACAACGAAGGTCTGGGATGACGACCACGGCTTCGACAAGACGCGCCGTGCCTTCGACACGAGCCTGGAATTGCTCGGTTTCGACTACGTCGACCTGTACCTCATTCACTGGCCGGTGCCGTCCACCGACCTGTTCGTGGAGACCTGGCGAGCGCTCGAGGCGATCAAAGCGGACGGCCGCGCCCTGTCGATCGGGGTCTCTAACTTCGCCCCCCATCACATCGACCGCCTGCTCGCCGAGACCGACACCGTGCCAGCGATCAACCAGGTGGAGCTGCACCCGTGGCTTCCCCAACAGCAGGTTCGGGACTACGACGCCAGCCATGGCATCCGCACCGAGGCGTGGTCTCCGCTGGCGCGCGGGCGACTGATCGGGGATCGCGTGCTCGACTCCATCGCGGCAAAACACGATCGCACTCCCGCGCAAGTTGTGATCCGCTGGCACCTGCAGCTCGGCAACGTGGTGATCCCGAAGTCAGTGACGGCGAGTCGCATCGTAGAGAATTTCCTGGTGTTCGATTTCGAACTGGACACCGCCGACCTCGCCGCTATCGCCGGGCTCGAGTCGGGCACGCGGACAGGCATGGATCCCGACGCACACTGACCTGGTCTCGATGCCGGCGGTGCGCTCCACACTCGCCACCGGTTATCGATCGCCGGTGACCGACCGCCGAGGCTCTACCAGCGGTCGTGCACTGCCGCGCGGAACTCGCGGTCGTAGAGTTCCGTCACCGCTGTGGTGAATGCCTGGCTCAGCTGCGGCACCGAGCCAGACCCAGCATTACTCTCGGCCTGCGCCACGTTTCGGGCCCCAGGAATGACGGCGCTCACGCCATCGAGCTGCGCGACCCAGGCGATGGCCACCTGCGCGGTGGTGAATCCGGATGCCGCGGCTTCCTCCGGCAGCAGTGCAGCGAACTCCTGTGCGGCGGCGACTCCCCGCTCGAAGTCGACCCCCGAGAAGGTCTCCCCTACGTCGAATGCCGAGCCGTCGCGGTTGTAGCTGCGGTGGTCGTTCGCCGCGAAGGTCGTCTGCGCGGTGTAGGTGCCGCTCAGCAGTCCCGAAGCGAGGGGCACGCGGGCGATGATGCCAACTCCGGCCGTCTTCGCGGCCGGAAGCACGGCATCCAGTGGCTTCAGGCGGAAGGCGTTGAGGATGATCTGCACGGTCGCGACATTCGGCCGCGCAATCGCCATCAGCGCCTCATCCGTGGTTTCGACACTCACCCCGTAGGCAGCGATCGCGCCGTCTTCGACGAGGGAGTCCAAAGCATCGAAGACCCGATCGTTCGAAAAGACGGCGGTCGGCGGACAGTGCAGCTGAACGAGGTCAAGGGTGTCGGTGCGGAGGTTCGATCGCGAGCGATCAGTCCAGTCGCGAAAGTTCGCGAGTGTGAAGTTCGCAGCATCCTGCGCCTCGCGGCGTCCCATCTTGGTCGCAACGGTGATGCTGTGTCCGGGGCGGTCGGCGAGATATCCGCCGATCAGTTGCTCGCTTCGGCCATCACCGTAGACATCCGCGGTGTCGAACAGGGTGACGCCGGCCGCGACGGATGCGTCGAGCACTGCCCGGGCATCCGACTCCGTCACCGTGCCCCAATCGGCACCGAGTTGCCAGGTGCCGAGCGCTATTGCGGAGACGGAGCGGTGGGTGCGGCCGAGGGTGCGAGTGTCCATCCCTCCAGCCTAGGTCGACTCACCCACACGCCCGCACCGGATCAGTCGCGCAACTTTTCCTTGTATTCGTTCGTCGCCTTGGTCGCATCGCGATCCACTTCCGCCTTCGAGACGCCTCGCTCGGCGCGCTTCACATCGGCCTCGGCTTTCGCCTCGTCGACCCGGTCGCTCACCCGCTCCTTGGTGTCGTCGGCCCACTCGCCGACCTTCTTGCCGGTCGCTTCTGCAGCATCCTTGGCGTTGTCCAACAGGCCCATGATCTCTCCTTCACGTGTTGCGGTTTTTCTCACGCTATTACTGGGCACGGGTCGCGCACCGGGATCCCACGCGATTCTCAGAGTCTCGTTTGTGCTGACGTCTGAATCGCACAAAACGTTGGGTGGCGGCTCGCCGATGTGACGATCTACCGTTGGCTCATGAGGCGAATCCTGGTCACCACCGTTCTGCTCATCGCGGCGCTCGGCCTGGCGGGGTGCACGCCATCCTCCGGCTCATCACGCTCGGACAGCTCGGGAAGCTCGGGAAGTTCACTGCCAGGGGTTCCGGCCGTAGTGCCAGAACAGGGCGACTCAGCGAAGGCCGCCGCCGGCACGGCGTCACGGGCGACATCCACCCGTGAGGTGATCACGACGGGCGCACTCTCGATCACGGTAGTCACGCCCTCGGCGGCCGCGGAAGAAGCGGTGCACATCGCGGATGCCGCGGGTGGCCACGTCGACGGACGCGACGAGCGCCCCCCAGCGGAAGGTAACCCCGGGTCAGCCCACCTGGTGTTGCGCATCCCGACCGCGAAACTGGATGGCGCAATCACGCAACTGAAAAAGCTCGGCCGCGTGGAGAAAGTCTCGCAGTCGACGCAGGATGTCACGGGTCAGGCCAAGGACCTCAACGCGCGCATCACGGCTCTCACCACCTCCGTCGACCGGCTCGTCGAACTCATGACACGCGCCACCACCACCGCCGATCTCATCTCCATCGAGTCCGCCCTCTCCGATCGCCAGGCGAGCCTGGAGAGCCTGCAATCGCAAAAACGTGGCCTCGACGACCAGGTCGACCTTGCCACTCTCACCGTGGAATTCGGCACCGTCGCCACCGCGCCGGTGCGACCGCCCGCGACCTTCCTGTCTGGCCTCGTCGCCGGTTGGGGTTCGTTCGTCGGGTTCGTCTCCGGCCTGCTCGTTGTCATCGGCGTTGTACTGCCCTGGGTGGTCGTCGCCGGTGTGATCGGCGGGATCATCCTGCTGGTCGTTCGGTGGCGGCGTCGTCGCTCGATCCAGCATGCTTGAGGCATGCGAAGCTGCGGCCTGCTCCTCTTCCGACACCACCCCGGGCTCGAAGTCTGGATCGGCCACATGGGCGGCCCCTTCTGGGCGAAACGGGATGGCGCGGCCTGGTCGATCCCGAAGGGCGAAGTACAGGAGGGTGAAGTCGACCTCGCCGCCGCTCTCCGCGAATTCTCTGAGGAGATGGGGCATCCCGCTCCCGAAGCGGAGTGGATCCTGCTTGGCGAGTTCGTCCAGCCCTCGGGAAAGGTCGTGGTGGTCTTCACCGGCGAAACCGACTTCGAAGTCGACCGGGTGAACAGCAACCTCTTCGACCTCGAGTGGCCGCCGCGGTCGGGCCGCACCCAGCAGTTCCCCGAGATCGACGATGCACGGTGGTTTCCACTGGAGCTGTCCCGCGAGAAAGTGGTGAAAGGACAGGTCGCGATGCTCGACGCGCTGGTTGCCCTGATCGCGGACCGTGCGTGACCGGTTTGCGTGTTGCCGCGGCGTCTGCGACCTGTGGCGCCTCATCCACCCACGATTCCCGCCCCACTGAATCGACTCGGGAGTTGTTGTCACCAGAATCGGTTGCAACCCACATCAACTCCCGAGTCGATTCAGCGAATCACGCCTCACCCATCATTAATCCCTCGATGCTGTGCTTCTGGGTGATCGGGGTGAGGGTGTCGACTATCGGACAAACCAGGTGATCGCGAATCCGCTGCGGCAGGCTTTCGTAGAACGACCTCGTCACGGCCATGTCGTGAGCCTCCGCGTTTCCTGCACCGGGCGCATCGACACCGAGCACGAGCACCGGTCGTGACTTCTGTGATTCGTTCTTCGTTCCGCGATGGATGGTCAGGGCAGAACGAACAGAGAGGTCACCACGCAGTGGGAATTTGCGCTGCGCCAAACCTTCGTATCGTTCCGAGAGCGATTTCGCCGGGAACATCTCATGCTCGAATCCCTCGGGCAGATCCCACTGCGTGGTCGGAGCGATCTCGAACGGCCCCATGTCCCTGGCAGTATCGACCGCCGTCGCGTTGAACGCAAGCGAGGTGAGACGACCTGTTGACCGCGTTTCCTCCGGCATCGGGAAGTCACGGTGCCAGGGCTGGTTCATCGCGCCAGGACCGGGGATGTCGAAGCCCAATTCGACGATCTGGTAATCCGGACCAAGCACGGCTTCACTCACGCTTCGCACCCACGGATGATCGACAAGCTCACGCCAGCCCCGAATCTGTTCCGGATGCATTTCGACGTAGTACCGGCTCGGGCCACGCCCGACCGCGCCGTCTTTTCGAGCGAGCGCCTCCGCGAGAGCGAGGTCGATGTCTTCGCGAAGGGTGTCGGCCCATTCAACCGACATGGCTCCCTTCAGCGCCGAAATTCCGTCGGTGTAGAGAGCGTGCACGACCGCTGCGATCGTCACGTCAGCCACCTTGATTGTTGGCTCCGCGCTGATTGCGACCCGGGGTACCGTCATGATTTCCGCCTCTTCGTCTTATGAATGTTGGGCTACAGCCGCTGCGTTCGAGAGAGCACAGTCTGAATGATCACCACGACCGCGAGAAATAGGCCGGAGACGACTGACTGCACCGATGACGACAAAGAGCCGACCTGGTTGATCATGTTCTGGATCACGCTGAGCAGCAGCACCCCGGCCAGGGTGCCGACGAGGCTGCCTCGGCCGCCCACAAGCAGCGTGCCGCCGATCACGACCGCCGAGATCGCACTGAGCTCAAGCCCCACACCGACCGTCGGAACCCCGGATGAGGAATAGCCGGCGTTGAGCGCACCAGCGAGCCCGGCACACAGTCCACTCGCGATATAGACGGTCAGCTTCACCCGGGCGACCGGGAGCCCCATGAAGGTCGATGCGCTCTCCGAACCTCCGACAGCGAAGATCGCCTGGCCACCCCGAGTGCGCGTGAGCACGATGGTGCCGATCACCACGGCGGCGATCGCGATGATCACCGTCCAGTGGATGCTGAAGACCCCGCCCTGTCCGATGGCGGTGAACGCCGGATCCTTCACCAGCGGCGTGTTCGAGCCCCCGGCGGTGATCGCGAGTACGAGGCCACGCACGGCGAGCAGTCCCGCGAGGGTGACGATGAAAGGCGCCATTTTCGCGTACGCGACGAGCAGGCCCTGCACCAGGCCGATCACGCCGCAAACCACGAGCGGCAGGAGCAGGGCGCCGAGCACTCCGAGAGCCGAGCCATAGGCCGCGAGCACCCCACCAAGGGCGAAAACCGACCCGACCGAGAGATCGATTCCGCCCGTGAGTATCACGAAGGTCATGCCGACCGCAACGATCAGGGGAAACGACGACTGGGTGGCGATGTTGGTGAAATTGCTCGGGGTGAAGAAAGTGGGGAAAGATACCGCCCCCACCACGAGCAGGATCACGAGCACGATGGCAGCGCCATATCCCTGCAGGATACCGGCGACGCGTTCTCGGCGGGCCTGGCTGTCCGTCGTCGGTCCGGCACTCGTCTCGATGGTGACGCTCATCGCACTGCCGTCCGTCCGCGCTGGAGATAGACCGCAAAGAGAATGATTACGGCCTGGGTGATTTGCGAGAACGCATCCGGCACATTGTGCTGGTTGAGAGTGGCACTGATGAACTGCAGGAGCAGCGCTCCGGCTACCGTTCCGGCCACCTTCACCTGCCCTCCGGTGAGCGGGGTACCTCCCACCACGACGGCGGTAATCGCCGAAAGCTCGATCAGGTTGCCGAGGGTCGAGGGCACCGAAGCCCCGAGACGCGCGGTGCCGATGATGCCAGCGATGGCGGCGAGCACGGCGCAGATCACATAGACGAGAAGCAGGATGCGCTTCACCGGCAACCCGGAGAGCTCTGCGGCGCGGCGGCTGCCTCCGATCGCGATGAGCTGCTTACCGAAGGTCGTTCGGTTGACGAGAAGAGCGATGAGCAGCACGAGTACGGCTGCGATTATCACGCTGTACGGCACGCCCAACAGGGAATCCCGACCGATAGCGAGCAGGTTCGGGTCGACCACCGACTTCAACTGCTCATTCGCGATGAGGAGCGCGATCCCTCGCCCTGCGACCATGAGCGACAGCGTCGCAACGATCGGTTGCACTCCCACGAGAGCCACGAGTGAGCCGTTGATGAGGCCGACCAGGCTGCCGACGACAATGGCGATGATCACCACCGGGACGAGGCCGTAGCCGATGTAGAGCGGGATGACCGCCGCGGCGAGCGCCATCACCCCGCCGACGGAGAGGTCGATTCCTTCGGTGCCGATGACGAGCGCCATACCGAGCGCCACGATCAGTACGGGCACCACCTGCACGAACTGCGTGCGGAAATTCTCGAGTTGGAAGAAATTGGGAGTGAAGAGAAGGTTGTAGAGCAGCAGCACGATGATGGCGATGTACACGCCGTATTTCTGCAAAACTCCGAGCACGGCGCCTCGCTGAGGCAGGGTTATCGTCACGGTCTGCTCGGTCACTTGTCCGCTCCGGGGGTGATGGCGGTGTCGGTTCCGCCGGCAAGGGCAGCGAGCAGTCGGTCTTCGTTCACGTCATCCCCGTCGAGTTCGGTCTCGAGTGAGCCGTCACGCAGCACGATCACGCGCGCGGATCCTTCGACAACCTCTTCCACCTCAGAGGAGACGAGCACGATCGCGAGCCCCTCTCGCGCAAGTTCGTCGATGAGCGCCTGCACTTCGGCTTTGGCACCGACGTCGATCCCGCGGGTCGGCTCGTCCAGGAGCAACACCTTGGGGCTCATCGCAAGCCAGCGCGCAATCATCACCTTCTGCTGGTTTCCGCCGGAGAGTTCGGAGACGATCTGGTCGGGGCTGGATGCCTTGATGTGCAAGCGCTTCATGAAGACCTCGACCACCGCATCCTGGTTCTTCTTCGACGAGAATCCACCGCGAGAAAGGCGGGGTAGCGCGGCGAGCACGATGTTGTCGCGCACCGAGAGGCCCGGCACGATGCCCTCGGCCTTGCGGTCTTCTGGCAGCATCACGATTCCGGCGCGAATAGCGGCAGGCACTGATCCGCTTTTGACGGGTTTGCCGTCGATCGTCACCGTACCGCGATCCAGCTGCATCACTCCGGCGAGCGCCTTGAGCGTCTCGGAGCGTCCGGAGCCGAGGAGTCCGCCGAGACCGACGACCTCGCCCGGGCGGATCTGGATGTCGATGCCGTCGATCTGATGCTTGCGACTGAGGTCGTCGGCCACCAGCACCGGCGGTGCGCTGGACGCGTGCGAGCCGCCGAACGCGGTCGTCCCTCCTCGGGTGACCTTCTCCACCGAGCGCCCGAGCATGAGGGAGATGAGTTCGACGCGGGGCAGTTCGGCAAGCCCGCCGACGTGCACGACCCTGCCATCACGCAGCACGATCACTCGCTCGGCAACGCGGTAGATCTCGTCCATCCGATGGCTCACATAGACGATCGCGATTCCCTGTTCCCGCAGCAACGAGACCACCGAGAATAACGTCTCCACCTCGCGGGCTTCGAGCGAGGACGTGGGTTCGTCCATGATCACCACCCGCGCGTTGATGCTCACCGAGCGCGCGAGGGCCACCATCTGTTGGATGCCGAGAGCAAGGCTCCGCAGCGGCCTGCGTACATCCACGTCGATGCCGTACACGTCGAGTAGACCCCTGGCGTCGGCATACATGCGGGCGAAGTTGATGAGTCCGAACCGATTGCGGGGCTCCCGCCCGAGGAAGATGTTCTGGGCCACCGACATCAGGGGGATCAGGTTGACCTCCTGGTAGATAGTGGACACTCCGTTGCGCTGCGCATCGAGCGGCCGAGCGAACTTCGCAGGCACTCCACCGAGCAGCAGCTCTCCATCGTCCGGCTGGTAGACACCTGTGAGCACTTTGATGAGGGTCGACTTGCCAGCGCCGTTCTCGCCCATGAGGGCGAGGCTCTCACCGGGCCGCGCCGCGAAATCCACCGAGTCAAGCGCGGTGACACCGGCGAATCTCTTGGTGACGCCACGCGCTTCCAGCACCGGTACCGCGGGGGTGGTCGCCTCGCCATCGAGCGGGGCACCGCTGGTCGGGGACTCGATAGTCACGGCCACTACCTCTCTGTCGGACGGGTCTCTTCCGACGCACTGATCGGAAGGGTGATCGAACACCAGCGCACCGGCGGCAGGTCGCGATAGGGCGACTGTGCTGGCGGTGCGCTGGCCGTTCGGACGGCTAGAAGGCCGAATCTACCTTCTGGGCCGCATTCGCGGGGTCGTACTCTGAGTCCTCGATGACGATGCTCTGGCCGACCGGGTCGCCCGCGAGGAAGGTCTTGAGAGTCGCGAAGGCGAGCGGACCGAACCGCGGGTTGGACTCGATGACTCCGTTGTAGGCACCAGCGACGATCTGCTGCACCGCGTTCTTGGTGCCGTCGATCGAGTAGATCTGGATGTCTTTGCCCGGAGCCTTGCCTGCAGCGATGATGGCGGCCTGGGCACCAAGCCCCATCTCATCGTTCTCCGCGTAGATCACCGAGATGTCGGGGTGAGCCTGTAACAGCTGCTCGGTCACGGTCTGCCCGTCTCCACGGTTGAAGTTTCCGGTCTGCTGCGCGACGATCTTCATATCGGGCGCCTTTGCGGCCATTTCGTCGACAAAGCCCTTCGTTCGGTCGGTGGTGACACCGTTTCCCGACGCCCCGAGCAGGATCGCCACGTTACCCTTGCCGCTCGTTCCCTTGATCAACTGGTCCGCAGCACGCTTGCCCTGTGAGATGAAGTCCGAACCGAGGAACGACACGTAGTCGGTGCAGGCGCTCGCGTTGAGCTTGCGGTCGACCGTCAGCACCGGAATGTTCTTGGCCCGGGCTGCGGACAGCGCCGGCTTGAGACCGTCAGAGTTGAGCGGGGCGACGATCAGCACCTGTGCCCCCTGCGAGATCAGGTCCTGGATGTCGGAGATCTGCTTCGAGAGCGTGGACTGGGCGTTTGTCTTGATGAACTTCTTCACGCCGATCTTTGCGGCTTCGTCGGTGATCGACTGGGTCTCCGCGATGCGGAACGGGTTGTCTTCCTTCTCCGATTGGGAGAAACCGACGATCGCATTCTTGAGGTCGATCTTGTCGCCCTTGTAGTCGGCCAGCGAACAGGTTGGCCCGTCGGATGCTTTGACGGTCTGCTTGACGTCCGTGCCCGAGGAGCTCGACGTGGGGGTTCCGGTGTTGGTGCAACCGGTGAGGGCGAGCCCGACCGCCGCAACGAATGCAACGGTACCGGCGAGGCTCTGCGCCTTGCGTTTCGTGAACATTGGGTCCAACTTCCTTGTTAGATGCGATCTGCAAAAGCACTCCGGCGGGAACCGAATCGCTCAAAACATAGCAATAGGTTGCAGAATGCCAACCTGTTCCCTACAGATTGTTGCTAAAACGTGTCCAAAAGTCCAGAGGCAATCGTTGCAATATGAACATCGACCCCTTTTTGAGACAGTGCCTCCAGCTGTGCTGACGGGGATCCGCTGTCGGTCACCAGCTGGGAGATCGATGCGGTCGGGAGAGTCTGGATGGCCGTGCGCACGCCGAGTTTGGTGTGATCAGCGAGCACGACCACCCTGGTCGCGGACGCCGCCATCGCACGATCGGCATCCGCAACCGTCATGTTGGGGGTCGAGAGCCCGAACTCGGCGTCGAGACCGTTGCCGGAGAGAAAAGTGGTGTCCGCATGGATGCCGCGTATGGTGCGGTTCGTCGCATCTCCGACGAGGGCGAGAATGGATGCCCGCAGTGTTCCGCCCGTCATAATGAGCTGATTTCCCGGGGATTCGACAAAGGCCGTGGCCACCGGCAGCGAGTTAGTGATGATAGTGAGTCCGGTGCGGATGGTGAGGTTTTTCGCCAGCGCTTCTGTGGTGGTGCCGGGGCCGATGATGAGCACGTCGCCGTCGCGGACGAAGGTTGCAGCGAGCCGTGCGATCGCCTCCTTCTCGGCGATCGCCTGCACCACCTTCTCGGCATACGGAGACTCCACCGCTGTGAGCCCGGCCACCGCTCCCCCGTGAGTTCGGGAGAGCTTTCCCACCGAGTCGAGGTAGTCCAGATCACGGCGGATGGTGACGGCAGAGGTGTCGAGGAGGAGGGCAAGCGCTGTGATCGACACTGCACCGTCCACTCGAAGCGAATCGAGAATAAGTTGGCGTCTCTGCGCGGCAATCACCTGCTCATGCTACAAAGCTAATGAGAGAAAGTGATCTATTTTGTTCTTTATTGCCGTTCGCGCTGCACGCGGGCGGGCCAGGCCAGGGGGTTAGGCCAGCGGGTTACGCCAGCGGGTTACGCCAGCGCGTCCGCATCGCCGAGCAGCGGGCTACCAAATCGTACGGTGAGCGAGGTGCGTTCTTCTTCTGCGGGGCGCTCCGCGGAAGCATCCACCGAAGCAAGTTCGATCGCGCGGTACACCGTGGCGCGCGAGGTACCGAGCTCTTGGGCGATCTCGCGCACTGTGGCTCCCTGGTCCTTGAGCATCAGCACACGTTCGACGTTGGTGGGTGAGAGGGCACGCGGGCGTCCGGCGACCCGGCCACGTGCACGGGCGGCGTAGACCCCGACCATCGTGCGCTCACGACTGAGACACCGTTCGAGTTCGTTGAACGCCGAGATGATCGTGAGAAGGGAGTGACCGGCGTCCCCCGAGGTGTCCAGGTTCTCCGCGATGGAGGCGACGCCGACGCCGCGACGACCGAGCAACTCGAGCAGAGAAAGCACGTTGCCGGATGTGCTGCCGAGACGGTCGAGACGCCACACCAGGAGAGTGTCGCCTGCGCCAATCGCGTCGAGTGCGGTGGTGAGTTCAGTGCGGATCGGAGTTGCCACCTTGGCGCTGACGTCCTCGTAGAGGATGTCGACGCCGCGCTTGGCCAGAAGGTCGCGCTGAAACTCCAGGTTGTGCTCGAGAGGACCGACCCAGACATAGCCAACCCGTGTCATCGATTCACCACCCCTGCTCCCGAGACCGGCCCGACAATGCCGGGCGATGATCGCCCAAATCTACCACCGGCACAGACCCACCGGCACAGACCCACCGGCCCGACTCTCGCCGTGTTCTCAATGCTGGCGAGCCAGATGCTCGAGCAGCTCCGGTGCCGCCCGGTCGAGCTGGGCGCCGCCGAGCCGGACACCCGCCACCAGCAGCGCCGAACCGAGTCCGATGCCCACCCCGAGCCCGATCCAGCCGAGGATTCCCACCCCGGTCGCCGCCCCGACCACCGCGAGCACGAGTTCCGGTAATACGAGCACCCCGAGCACCCCCCAGGTCGCGAAGGTGGTGAGCGCGGTGGTGAAACCCGCCCCCGGTGCAGCTTTGAATGGATTATCGCCCGGCCCCGGCACGGGGATGACGATCCGCGCCGACGAGAAGCTCGACACGCCGAGTCCGCTCAGGAAGATGCCAAGAGATAGCCCGAGAAGTCCGGGGAGCACCTCCCAAGAGCCGCTGATCCACACCGATCCGATGGTGAAGATGATCACGATCGGCAGTCCGAAGCTTCCGAGAGCTGCGGCGCGACCGAGCCGGTCGTCCCTCCCCCGGATGCCGGACGCGATCTGCGTGGCGAAGGCAGTGCCCTCATACGACAGGTCGGAGAAGATCGACAGAGAGAGCAGCAGAGCGACGATCGGTCCCACCGAGTTGAGCAGCTCGAGCGGCCCGTTGCGGCTGTAGAAGAACATGAGAGCGGGGATGAGTGGCACGATGAGCAACTGTCGGGCGTAGCGCGGATCCCGGATCCAGTAGGTGAGGCATCGCGCCGCCACCGCTCCCGCCGGAGTCGCAGGGAAGCTGCCGAGAAAGCCGAGCTTTCCGCGTCCTCGGCTTCGCGAGGTGACGTGGGCCGGCGTGATGAGGGCGAGTGCGAGGCTGCGTCGCCAGAGCAGGGTGAGCAGCACGAGAGTCGCGATGCCGATGAGGAAGTGCAGGCCGGCGGCACCCCAGTCAGCGACCGCGACATCCGAAGGTACGGCCCAGAGGGCTCCGAGCGGAGTCCAGGCGAGGGCGTTTGCGAGGCCGGGAAGGGCGTCGGTGGAATTGCGAATGCCAGAAGACAGCGAGACGATGATCGGACCGAGCAGCACTAGCGGAATGAATGCGAGGAATCCTGCAGCCTCCCGAAAGCGTCTCCCCGAGGTGAAGGTGGCGCTGAGGGTGGTGACCGCCCGCGACCCGACGATGCAGGTCGCCGCCGCAATAGCCGCGCAGCTCGCGGCGATCAGGGCGATATGCGGATGCTGCCACCAGGTGCCTGCGGTCGCCAGCGACCCGAGCATGGTCACGATCCCTGGCACCCCCACGAGTCCGCTGAGGGCGAGCCCAAGCAGCAGGGTGTTGAGCGGAATGGGAAAGGTCACCAGCCGCGCCGGTTCGAGGGTCTGGTCGATGCCAGAGGTGAGAAGCGGGATGACGACCCAGCCGAGCACCACTGCCGAGCCGGCGAGCACCACTACGGTGCGCGCGATGGACACCGGCGCACCGCTGAGGGCGATGAGCCCGATCGCGGCACCGAACAGCACGCCGAGACCGTAGAGTGCGCCGAAGATCACGGCGACGAGCTGCCAGGTACTGCGCAGAAGGGAGTTCTTGAGAACGAGGAGGCGAAGCCTCAGGAGATTCGCAACCATTCGGGGCCTTCCGCATGGTGCCGTCCGCCGACGAGCTCGACAAACCGGTCTTCCAGCGTCGATCCGCCCCTCACCTCGTCGACCGTACCCGCGGCCAGCACCCGGCCAGCCGCGATGACAGCGACGTGGTCACACATGCGTTGCACCAGATCCATCGCGTGGCTGGAGACAATGACCGTGCCACCCGATGAGACGTATCCCTGCAGGATGTCTCGGATATTCGCCGCTGATACCGGATCAACCGATTCGAAGGGCTCGTCGAGCACGAGAAGCCGCGGCGCGTGCACGAGGGCGCAGGCGAGGGCGATCTTCTTGGTCATACCCGCCGAATAGTCAACTACCAGCGTGCCGCTCGCACCCTGCAGGTCGAGCAGGCGAAGCAGGTCGTCGACACGCTCCGCGACCGTAGCCCGGTCCATGCCCGAGAGCAGTCCGGAGTAGGTCACGAGTTGTTCGCCGGTGAGCCGATCGAACAGGCGCACTCCGTCGGAAAGCACTCCCACGAGTCTCTTCGCTTCGATGGGGTTTCGCCAGACATCGACCCCGTGCAGGATGATGGTGCCGGCATCCGGTCTCAGCAGCCCGGTCGCCATTGAGAGGGTCGTGGTCTTCCCCGCGCCGTTAGGCCCGACCAGTCCGTAGAACGATCCGGTCGGCACGTCCAGGTCGAGATTGTCGACCGCATTCTTCTCACCGAAGCGCTTATACAGTCCGCGGATGCGGAGAGCTGCCGGTGAGGAGACGGGGGCGGTGGAAGGCTGGTCTTGGGTCTCGGGCACGAGCGTCAGACTACTCGACGGTGCCGATAAGACGAGGTGCTTTCGGCTATCCCTGCTCTACGTTCGACCCTCTCCGCGGCTTCTATGCGCCCGCGAGCGACACTCGCGCCCG
>ENA-OFCD01000740-OFCD01000740.1-metagenomes-genome-assembly--contig:-NODE-740-length-19288-cov-19.062757_pt1 | contig 19288 bp, 16 predicted proteins | sample MGYA00153392_OFCD01 | MGnify analysis MGYA00153392
GAGACGCGCTGTAGTCCGCACGCAACGCTACCAAACGATTATTGCCCATATAGTCGCGTGGCTGTTGCCGCCTGCGCTTGCCCCGCCTAGGATCGCGTAATGTCTGATTTAAGCGTGAGCCTAACAGTGACAAGAGTTTTAGCGTGACCATTAGCGCCGCGCTCATTGGCGCACGCGGAACGTCCGCAACAGCCACCGTTGTCACCACGGCAGGCGCGTCTACGGGCGGCGCTAAAAGTACGGGTCACGTCACGATTTCGTTTGACCCCGGCACGACGATCACGTCGGTCACGGATAACAAATCAAACACATGGGTGTTGATCGGTTCTGTTGTTACCGGGGGCGGCAAACTCGCCCGCTATAAATGTGAGGGAATGACGGGCGGCGCAAGTCATGCGGTGACCGTAGTGTTTAGTGCGGCTGCGTTTGCGGTTTGCCACTTTGTCGAAATTATCGGCAGCGGCGGAGCGATTACGCATGATGCCGCCGCCTCAGTCAGTACTACAAACACTCAATCCGCCGTTGGTGCGACTTACACCATTACCAGCAATGCCTTAGCACAGGCAAATTCACTCGTCATTTGCGGCGCAGAACTTAACGGCGGCGGTACGGCTGGCGCGTATGGATTCACGCCGCAAACATTATTAAGTCAAGAGCCAGATGTTACGAGTTTTTGGACTTCTGGTATTGGCTCGCAAAACGTGGCGGCTACTACCGCAGTTACTGCCAACATTACTCGCGCCTCCAGCGGCGGTTCGACTAGCGTTGTTTTCGTTGATGCGTTCAACGAGGCGATTAGTGCGACAGGCTCGCTAATTGTTGATGATTGGAATTATTTTGATGAGGATGTAGACGGCGGGGATTATTCTGCACATGATGACTTTACCGCAGCAAATCGCGTTAACGTTATTCAGCCTGACATTATTCCAGTTCCGTTTTGGATAGATGATGAACTTGAAGAAGACGAGTGGGCAGCGGCACAATTAAACCCAACGCCCGCCGATGTTATTCAGCCTGACATTATTCCCATCCCGTTTTGGGGAGATGATGAACTTGAAGAGGATGAATGGGCAGCGGCACAATTAAACCCACCCCCTGCTGATGTAATCCAGCCCGACATTATCCCCATCCCGTTTTGGATAGACGACGAATCTGAAGAAGATGAATGGGCGGCGTTACAGTTAACACCAACCCCTGCTGATGTTATTCAGCCTGACATTATCCCAGTGCCACTATGGGACTTTGACGAATCTGAAGATGAGGAATGGGCGGCACTACAATTAAACCCAACCCCCGCCGACGTAATTTCTGCATCAGCTTCTTTAGGCGCGTTTAGCAAATTTATTGACGGCGGCGGTACATCTGTCCCCGTTGTAACAACCCCCGCAGTCACTACCCAATCTACAGGGTCGTCATTTGTAATAATGACGTTGGAAGTTCCAACGAACATTGCAACCATTACAGATAATAAAGGAAACACTTATACATTAACAATTACAAGCGCGGCTTACTCCGGTTCATTCACGGTTAATGTTTATGTTTGTTTGAATGGCGCGGGTGGTTCAGGGCATTCAGGCATATTGACAAAATCTTCTGGTAATGCCGTATCGGAAGTTTCAGTATTTTTCACTGAAATTAAAAACACGATTGCATTTGCAGGAACAGCAGTAGCCGGGCAAGCCCTTTCTCCAAGCCCTATCACATCGCCTAATTTAACCACAACATCTGCGAGCGCATTTTTGTTGAGTTTGTTTGGCGGCGATGGATTCGGCGTCAATTATGCAATGGCGGCGGCAGGCTACACCCCGATTGACATTGAACCAGCAGTCGGTGGCGTTACCGCTCAAGGGGCAACTGCTTACAAAATTGCAGGCGGAACAGGAACTTATAACGCGGCATGGACTAGCTCACCAGATCAAGGTGGCGGCGTTACGCTTTTGGCATTTGCTAGTTCAGCCGCAATTGTAGCCGATCAGCCGGCGATTGAATTTTGGAATTATTTTGACGAATCCGAAGATGAGGAATGGGCAACATTACAAGTTAGTATAACTTCGGCTGACGCACCCCCGCCCGACATAATCCAACAACAGGATATCGACTGGGAATACGATGACGATGCCCGCGATGTATGGCCTTTAGCCCAAAGCGCAGGCATACCCGCAGATGTAATCCCGGACATAATCCAGCAACAAGACCTTGACTGGGGATACGACGACGATGCGCGGGACATTTGGCTTTTAGTTCAAAGCAGCACAATCCCCCCTGACGTATTCGACATTATCCAGCAACAGGACATAGACTGGGAATATGACGATGACGCACGCGACGTTTGGCCTCTCGCTCAAAGCAGCGGTATTCCTGATGACGTAATCCTCGACATAATTCAACAGCAAGATATTGACTGGGAATACGATGATGATGCGAGGGACGTATGGCCTTTAGCTCAAAGCAGTAGCATCCCTGCTGATGTATTCGATATCATTCAACAGCAAGACATAGATTGGGAATACGACGATGATGCGCGGGATGTGTGGCCCCTCACTCAGAGTTCCGGTATCCCCGATGATGTTATTGACCCAATCCCCGGTCAAGAATTTGATTGGGAATATGACGATGATGCGAGGGATATCTGGCCTTTGGTTCAAGGCGGTGGGATACCCGATGACGTAATCCCAGACATTATCCAGCAGCAGGACATAGATTGGGAATATGACGACGATGCTAGAGACGTGTGGCCTCTCTCTCAAAGTTCAGGCGTACCAGATGACTTAATACTAGACCAACCCCAACAGCAGGATATCGACTGGGAGTATGAGGACGACGCTAGAGATATCTGGCCCCTCATTCAAAGTTCAGGCATCCCTGACGATTTAATAGCAGATGCGATTTTTAATCAAGAGGTTGATTGGGAATATGACGACGATGCCCGCGACATTTGGCCTTTGTCGCAGAGTGGTGGGATACCGGATGATCTAGTCCCCGATATTATTCAGCAACAAGATATTGATTGGGAATACGACGATGACGCTAGGGATGTATGGCCTCTGATTCAAAGCGGCGGTATTCCTGCTGACATAATATCTCACGCTTCAACAGGCTTGCTGGCTGGGCAAGGCGCATCAATAGCTGGCGCATCAACGCGCTTTAGACAGTTCCTATCCACTGGTAACTTGATTGGGCAAGGCGCATCCGTTGCAGGTACGGCAAGCCGGTTACATATATTTACGTCAACAGGCGTACTGGTTGGTCAAGGTGGAACCGTAGCAGGCAGCGCAGCACGGATAGCCATACACCTATCAACAGGAACGCTTGTTAGTCAAGGCTCTACAATAGTGGGCGCATCAACTAGGTTCCGAACATTTGCCGCCACGGGGACTTTGATTGGGCAAGGAACAGCATCGGGTACAGCGCAACGATTCAGAGTCTTTACGTCTACGGGCGTATTGATAGGACAAGGCGCAACGGTTAATGGTGTAGCGTTACATTCTGTATTACATACATCAGCGGGCGCACTGGTAGGACAAGGCTCAACCATAGCGGGAGTAAGCAATCGCTTTATTTCTCACAATGCAGTTGGACTTTTGATTGGTTTAGGTAGTACAATCGCGGGAAGCGCATTGTTAGTTAAGACTCACTTAGCAACAGGCGCACTAGTGGGATTAGGTTCGGCGGTTAATGGTACGGCGCAAATTGGCACTGCCCCAAACAACGGCAACATAAATTATCACAGGCGTTATTTCCGTGAATCGAGACGTTAAATGATTAACCTTGAATTGCCTGATGAAGTAAAACTCGCTATGTCGGAAACAGATGCCCCGACAGATGACGATACAAAGCTATCGCTATTAGCCACAAAGATATGCGAGCTACGCGATGAGGCGGTGCGCTATCGTGCAGAGTCCGGCATTGAACAGGTATGGCTAGAGGCCGAAGAAGCCTATCTGGGCATTGATGACGAAAACCGCCATGAGTATCAAGGTTCCACATGGCAAAAGGCTAATAGCCCACAAGGGCCAATCACCCGCGCTAACTCATCCAATGGCGTTAAGTCTACCGCTTTTGTTAAGATCACATCGCGTTACGTTGATGCAGGCGCGGCAAAGGTGGGTGAGATTCTATTGCCGATAGACGGGAAAGCGTTTAGCTTTAGCGCATCGCCTGTGCCTGAAATGGTTGCAATGCAAAGCGATTCTGGGCAGGTTATGGTCAATGGCAAGCCCGCCATGCGCGACCCTACCCCGCAAGAAGCCCCGCCCGCACAGCCTAACCCTGATGGTTCGCCGCCTGCCCCACCTGCCCCTGTGCCGCTGACTCATGCCGATCTAGCACAAGAAGCAATGGCAGTTGCAACCAAAAAAGCCAAAGCTGCTGAGAACAGAATTTATGATTGGATGGTTGAATCAAGTTATTCTGCTGAAACCCGCAAGGCTATCCATGACCGCGCCCGACTAGGCGTAGGTATTATCAAAGGCCCGTTCCCCGACGAAATAAAGAAGCACGCTACAACTAAGGATGAGCAGGGCAATTCCACTTATCACATGAATATAGAGATCAACCCTAGCGTAAAATGGGTAGACCCGTGGAATTTCTACCCCGATGATTCATGCGGCGAAAATATCCATGACGGCGAGTTTATCTTTGAGAAAGATATGCTTTCGCCCCGTCGCGTTAAAGAGCTAAAGAAAAACAAAGTGTACCTTGCCGATCAAATTGACAAGGTGCTAGACGAAGGGCCACAGCGCATCAATGATCTAAACGAGAAAGAACAGAATCTTGAAAAGCGGAAAATTAAAGATTCGCGCTATGAAGTCTGGTATTACTACGGCATGATTTCCCGCGATGAAATGATCGCCGCCAAAGGCAAAGGCATGAAGGATGCCAAAAAAGACGACAAGACCGACGATGTGTATGCGATTGTCACCATCATAAACAACAGAGTGGTACGCGCAACAATCAACCTGCTGGACTCTGGACGGTTCCCCTACCATGCCGCACCGTGGGTTCGCCGCATCAATAGCTGGGCGGGCGTAGGCGTAGCCGAACAAATCCGTATGCCGCAACGCATGACCAATGCCGCTGTCCGCGCTTTGCTAGTTAATGCCGCCAAATCCGCAGGCGCACAAATCGTTGTGGATAAGTCATGTATAGAACCCGCTGACGGCTCATGGACATTGACTCCTGACAAGTTATGGTTCAAGACGCAATCGGCTACTAATGACGATGTAAACAAAGCGTTTAACGTGTTCCAGTTCCCCAACGTTCAAAAAGAAATGATGGGGATTATTGAGTACGGCGCGAAGCTGGCAGAAGATTCATGCTCTATTCCCCTTATCAGTCAAGGGCAATCAGGCAAGACAACCCCGGACACCTACGGCGGGCAAGTGTTGCAAGATAACAACGCTAACCAATTGTTGCGTAGCGTAGGCTATAACCAAGATGATTACATGACTAAGAATCTTATAAGCATGTATTACGAATGGCTATTGCTTGACCCTAAAGTACCTAATGATGAAAAAGGTGATTGGAGCATCAACGCACAAGGTAGCGCAGCGCTAATTGAGCGGTTTATCCAAAACACCACTATCAACAATATCCTGCAATCATCGCTCAACCCTGCATTTGGCGCTGACCCGTATGACACATACGCAGAGTATCTACGTTCGCAACGCTTAGACCCTGTGAATTTCCAAATCTCGCGTGAAGAATACGACAAAGCGAAAGTCCAACAAGCACCGCCGCCAGCCCCATCTGTACAAGTTGCACAGATTCGCGCTCAATCAATGACGGCAATCGCACAGGGCCATGACCAAGTTAAAGAGGCAATGATTAAACGCGATACCGACAGAGATACCGTTTTCGTTAATGCTGAAACAGCGCGTACACAAGCAGAACATGACGTGCGTATGCAAGAGCTTCAAGTTAAAGAGCGCCTTGCCATGCTTGAGTATGCTAATCGTGAAAAAATCACGCTTAATACGCTCAAGGTTGACTTAGCTAATTCAACTCGCAATGACCAGACTAAACGCGAATTGGCTGCGGCTGAGATTCAATTAGCCGTACAAACCACTATGTATGACCGCACGCACGACAAGCTAAAACACGAAGCTGGATTAAGAGTCAATTCAGTTCAACCAAAGAGCTTGACTCGTGATGAAGTAAGCACTAACATCACACCATAACATTAAGCACACACTATGCCTTCCAATTTGCTAGACAAGTTACAATTGTCACAGAGAGATAAGCAGTCAGATACATGGTGTTTGCTGTTGCCTTATTTTGAATCACGCTTGCAAGCCGTTAGAGAGCAGAACGATGGCGGGCATAGCGCAGAAGTTACGAGTAATTTGCGAGGTCAAATTGCCGTATGGAAAGAATTGATTGATCTGGATAAAGACGCAGTAATGATTGAATCAACAAATTTGTAACACGTCGCCCTTCATTGGACGGCAAGCCGTAGCAGCCGACGACAACGCCGGTTGTGTTTGTAATAAGTGAGGATTCAACGATGAGCGAGCCAGAAGTTGTAGAGCCGAGTGAGCAAGAGTTAGAAGATGCGTTTAATTCTGCTGATGAGCCTGATGATTCTAAAAAAATCGTTGAGGTTGAAAAGCCTGTAGAAGTCGAAGCAACTAAGGATGACGCACCCGCGCCGAACTTAGAAGTGGAAAAGCCCGAAGTAAAGGCTGGCCCACAAATGCTATCGGTTCCCGCAGAGGAATATAACCAGCTTGTAACAACTGTCGTAAGGCTAAACGATTTATATGGTGAGCATGGTAAAAAGTTTGACCAAGCCTTCGGAAAAATCGGTGGCATGGAAGATTTTGTTAAACGGCTACAGAAGGATACGCCTACCGGCGAAGCGCTCTCCCTAACCGATGAGGATATGGCAGAGTTGTCTGAGGAGTTCCCAAGCATTGCAACGGGAATGAAAACAGCGCTTAACAAAGTGTTAAGTCGTTCAAAAGGTACAGGTAGTTCGGCTTTAGACGATAACAAGATCAACGAGATATTGAAACCGATTCTTGACCAAGAGCGAGCTAACAATCAATTTGCTTTAGTTCAAGAGCGCACAAAGATCAAACAGGATATGCAGCGCGAACAAGTACTTGATGTTCACCCCGACTTTGATGCTGTGCGACAGACAGAGGATTTTCAAGCGTATCTTGCCAAGCTTCCAAAAGATGTTGCTGATACTTGGAAACCACGAATCATTATTGAAACGGTAACTAACTACAAGGCATCGAAAGTTAAACCAGCCCCACAAAAGAACGCACGCTCCGAGGCGCTTGCCGCTGCGGTAAACCCGAAAGGCTCTGGCCCTGCTATGAAAGGCAAGTCTGAACAGAGTCTTGACGATGCTTTTGACGAAGGCTTTAAGGGCCGCTGACAAAGCTAACCATATAAGGAAACATCATGTCTATTCAAACCCTCGATCTACTGCCCGCACGGATTGCGAAGTTTAAGGGCGAAATTATCAAGCACGCGATTCCTATGGAAATCATGGCCCCTTTAGGTCGCCAAGTTCAAATTCCACAGAACTCAAGTGACACCTACATCGTTCGTCGCATCCTGCCGTATGGCGCGACAGCAACTAACTCAACCACACAAAACACGTTCTTTCAGAACGCGCCGGGTGATCGCGGAACAAGTATTACTCAAGCGCATTTAACGTCTGAGGGCATTACGCCATTGCCAGATAGCATTACGGCGGTGAACGTAACGACCGTGATTCAAGAATACTCGTGTTTGTATGGCTTCTCAAACAAAGTCTATGACTTGTATGAGGATGACATTCCTAAAGAAATGATCCGTCAAGTTGGCGAGCGCGTAACGTTCGTGAGCGAGTTGATTATTTATAACGCGCTCAAGGCTTGTACAAATCAATACTTTGGCGGTGGCGGTACTAGCCGCGCAACGGTAGCTGGCCCATTGACGCTTGGTTTGGTTCGCAAGATCGTAAAGAACTTGCAAGGCAATCACGCGATGATGGTCAATGAAATTCTTGATGCGTCTGCCAAATACAATACCAGCCCAATTTCACGCGGCTATTTTGTGTATGTGCATACCGATCTTGAGCCGGACATTCGTGACTTGGAAAACTTTATCCCAATCGAGAAGTATGCGACGGGTAGCCCATTGCCAACCGAAATCGGCGCAACGGAACGTTTCCGCTTCATTGGTCATCCTGACTTGCCATCGTTCCAAGATGCAGGCGCGGCAATTGGCGCAACAGGTTTGAACTCAACGTCTGGCGTAAACATCGACGTGTATCCCGTTATCGTCTGTGCAAAAGATGCGTGGAGCCAGCTTGCTGTTCGCGGCTTGACTGCATTGCGTCCTACATTCCTACCGCCCGGCAAAATGGATAAGTCTGATCCTACCGGCGTGCGCGGATATGTAGGTACGACATGGCGCAAAGCGGCTACAGTTGAAAACCCCGGCTGGATGGCTGTCGCGTTTGTTGGTACAAAAGTTATCAACTAATCAATAACTTAGCGCCCTTCGGGGCGCAAGTTTAACCTAAAGGAAACGATTATGTTTGGAACTATTGCTACCCAAATCAGCGCCTCAAACGATGATTTTACAAAACGGACGCTACGACGCATTTTTACAGCGATGGCTAATGTCATCTCTGGGCAAATGTTAGGAAGTGCCGGTCTGGTTATTTCAGCCGCAGCAGCGGTTACGGCTAAAACGGGCGCGGTGGCAGTCAATGCCACAGTAAACGGACGGCTGATTTCAATCCCTGCTGGTACGGTATTGCCTGCTTTAACAGGCACGACCCTCATTAACGCTTTTAATATTTACGTGTTCTATATCAATAACGCTAGTGTTATTACTAGCAACATGGGCATAGCCGCGACGACATTAGGCGGTGTTATTTGGCCTCAAACGCCTGTCGGCAGTGTGATTGTCGGCGCGCTTACGGTCAATCCTACGGCGGCTTCATTTGTTGGTGGAACAACCGCATTAGATGCAGTAAGTACCAACGTGGTTTATATCAGCCCTGTCGGTGCGTTTGATCCCTCAATTAACTACGCTTAAGGAAAATATCATGGATAACTATACCATCAACCCCCAAACCCTGACCTTGCGTAAAGCGGGAACGGTAGCGGGGACAACTAACACACTTAGCTTTACTGCTACCCCATTGCCGTATCTGATTCGTGGTCGCCATTATGAAAAAGCCACGGTTACTAACGGTGTTGTACCGCTTGTTGATTTTAACAGTGGCGTGGCATTTGTAAACATCTTGCCGAATCAGGGTTCGGTATTTGGCTTGGGTTATGACGCGGCAGGTAACTTGCGTGTTGTTCAAGGTCAAACGCTTGGCTTGGATGTAACAGGTAACTTCTTTGTGCAACCAGATGGCCCGACGACTCCAGACACCATTGCGATGTTCGCATTGCTTGTTGTTAAAGTTGGCGCAACGGGTGCGACTTGGACGTTTGGCACTTCAAACTTCGCAGGCGCAACAGGCGTGACATATACGTTTATCGACGTAGCTGGCCCGCTTGATCGTCGCCTTGCTTAAGTAACAGCATCATCGCCGCGTAGTATTAAAAGCTACGCGGCATTTTATTCACTTTTAAGGATTAACCATGACGACAGCAAACGGCAATCGCGTATCACGTCGCAGCGAAACGCATACGGCAGATATGGCAACTCAAACCCGCCCGCCTACCGATATGAGTTCGGCTGAATTTAATCGTGAAGATATTGTTATTGCAGAAGATAATATCCCTGCGCTGAAAAATCGTTACATGGCTGATTTACAGTTTAATGAAGATCCAGTGACTATTCGCATCAACGGTCATTCACGGGACAAAGAAGCTCCAAAGAACATCGCTTGCTGGGTAAACGGCAAAGGCATTGAGCTATTGGTTAATGGCAAGTTTGTGGCATTGGGCTATGTGCCGATTGGTGTCAACGTTACTACCAAGCGCAAGTATGTAGAAAACCTGATGACTTCAACGCCCGTCACTGTGAATACAGTAGTCGGCAGAGCAGACAAAGACCAGCCAGATCAATCTATTGTTTACGAGCGTGCCGCCGAATATTCGATTTCCGTTATTAAAGATGAAAGCCCTGCTGGTGCAGATTGGTGTGAAGCCGTTATGTTTGCCCGTGCTTAATTGCAATGAACTATTTGCAACTAGCGCAACGCGCATCCCGCGAATGTTCTATTAGCGGCGTAGGGCCAGATACCGTCCTCGGTCAAGTTGGTATGTATTCACGCATGGCTAACTGGATTAACGATGCGCTAAATGATATTGAAATTGCACGCCCTGAATGGGGATGGATGTATCAATCATTTTCATTCCCAACAGTTGCAGGGCAAGCAGAATACACACCTGTGCAATGCGGCATTACAGACCACGAAACTTGGGATTTAATGTCATTGCGGAATAACGTGACGACAGTAGGGGCATTGTCTGAGATTGAAATGGGCAATATCTCTTATGAAAATTGGCGTTTGATATATGACTTTGGCGCAAACAAGTTTATAACGAGCCGTCCGATTAGCTTTGCTATTGCTCCCACGAAAGCATTAGCATTAGGCCCATACCCCGCCGCTCTGTACACGGTGACAGGCCGCTACTATCGGATTGCACAAGTGCTTGCCGTAGACACTGACGTTCCAAAAATGCCGACAAATTACCACATGATGATCGTGTACAAGGCCATGATGTATTACGGCGGGTATATGTCAGCGCCCGAAGTTTACGACCGGGGCGAACTAGAGTTTAGTAAAATGATGCACCGTTTAGAAAACTCGCGGTTGCCTGTAATGGACTTTGGATGACGCTTAGACGCCATCCCGCTGTAGAGCATCCCGCTACTATTTTACGTGGCGGGTTAGATCAAATCACGCCTGCCGTTGTTCTAGACCCCGGCTTTTGTATTGATGCCGTAAACTTTGAATGTGCAACCAGCGGCGGGTATTCACGAATAAAAGGCTATGAGCGTTTTGATGGGCGACCCTACCCAAGCGGGGCGATATACTCGCTAATTCAGTTCGCATCGTTTACAACACCCCCTACAATTGGGCAAGTATTAACCGGCTCAATATCTACAGCAACGGGGACGGTTGCGTTTGTGGGTACAAATTACGTTATTGTTACCAAATTATCAGTAGCGCAATTTATTACCACGGACATTATTACGCGAGCAGGGCCAGTAACCATTGGCACAATGATTAACCAAACCCTTGTTATTAATGCACAATTAACCGCACTATACAAGGCGGCTGCTGCTGACATTCTACGCGCTGACATTCAGCCCGTAGGCGGTGCAGCAGGAGCAGGGCCAGTTCTTGGTTGCTTTGTGTTTAATGATATTTATTACGCTTTCCGCGCTAATGCTGCGCTCACTGTTGTCAATCTTTGGAAGTCATCAGCTACAGGTTGGGTGCAAGTGGTATTCCCCAATGATCTATCGATAGATACCACGATAGGCACAGGATTGGGCGGCGCTATACCGCCCGCAGAAGGCTCAATAGCCACAGGTGGCACAAGCGGTAAGACGGCAATCGTTCGCCGCGTACCGCTTGAAATAGGGGCGTGGCGAACTACTGCAGTTGCAGCTTCGGATGCGGGAAGAATTATATACACCGACTTGGCGGGCGCGGCGAATTTTACCAGCGGCGAAACCATTACATTTACAGGTGGCGCAACGGCTATAGCCCGTACTACCAATAGCACCACAATGAGTATTGGCGGGAAATTCCAATTTTCACGCGGCAATTTTTTAAGCTCCGCATCAACTATTCGTATTTATGGATGCGACAACGTTAATCGTCCATTTGAATTTGATGGGACTTACTTAGTATTTATCAACATCGGGGTAGGGCTTCGCCCAAAATACATCATCTACCATTTGAATTATTTGGTATGTGCGGTTAATGCTTCGCTGTTGTATTCAGAGGTAGGGTTCCCCTATCGGTTTACGACAGGCGGCGAAATTGGAACGGGCGATACAATCAATGGGCTGCAAGAGCTACCGGGTACGCAAGATAGCGGATCGCTTGCGGTCATGGGGCCAAACACCACACAGATTTTATATGGTCGCACCGTGCCATTTAAGCTCTCACCCTTTAATTCTGGCGTAGGCGCGATTGATTACACCATTCAGAATTTTGTGGATATGTTGCTGTTTAATGAAAATGGCATTAGTGTTCTAACCACAACGCAACAATACGGCAACTTTTTGTTAAGCTCGCTAGTGGATAACATCATTCCATTTATCAATAATGAAGTTACGAAAGCATCAAATTCCACAGTATGCCGCGCTAAAAACCAATACCGCGTATTTTTTAATGACGGCTTTGGTCTTTTCTTAACTATGTCAAAGGGCGAGCCATTAGGCGTTATGCCCGTGTATTTCCCTGACCCTGTATATTGCGCGTTTGAAGGACGACTAATTGACCGATCAGAAGTTATTTTATTTGGCTCCAATTCTGGGTATCTTTTCCAAATGGAGCGCGGCACGTCATTCGATGGCAAAAACATTGATGCGTTTATTAAGTTGGCTTGGAATAGCAATCGTTCGCCTAGAGTCGAAAAGACGTATCAACATGCCACTATTGAGATTCGTAGCCCTAACTATGCTCAAGTGGGGTTTAGCTATGAACTAGGTTATGGCACACCAGAACTTACCCCGTCTATCACGACGCAATTTACTGCTGACGCACAATCCCCCGCATTTTGGGATTCGTTTACATGGGATTCGTTTTCATGGGACGGGAAAGCACTGCTACCTTCTGAGGTAGATATGGATGGGACGGCTGAAAACGTAAGCGTAACATTAGCCTCATCCACTAACTACATTGATTTATTTACGATTGATTCTGTTGTATATTCCCTTATTAACCGCAGAGCTAAACGCTAAAGAAAACTATGGCTAACTCATTTTATAATCATGGCTCAATTCCCGTTTATAAATCGCCGGGGAATAGCTCCGATATTCGCGCTGAATTTGATTCTGTAACGGCTGGGTTTAATAAACTTCCTCTGCTTGGCGCGGGAGTAGCTAACTATCTTATCTCGGTAGATCAAAGCGGTACGTCTATAATCACAATTCCCAATACCTATTTCTTAGGAACCACGAACGTTTTGTTGTCTCGCGCATCAGGGGCGCAAGCATTAACGGGGATTACCAGTATTGACGGGCAAGCGGCAACCGTTGTAACTAACGCCAACTTAACAGGCGAAGTCACTTCGGTAGGTAATGCAGCAACGCTAACCAATGCCGCTGTAATTGGTAAAGTGTTGACAGGTTATGTATCTGGTGCAGGAACGCTTGGTGCGGGCGATTCAATTCTTGCTGCCATTCAAAAGCTAAACGGCAACATTGCAGCGGGAGCAGTCAACCTAACCGGCCCGATTACATCGGTGGGCGCAGTCACATCAATCGCTTCGCAAACAGGTACAGGCACTACGTTTGTGGTGCAAACATCGCCCACGTTAATAACCCCTAATATCGGCGTAGCGCTTGGCTCATCGCTTGGACTTGGCGGCGTAACAGTTGCACGTTCACCTTTGCATATGGCATGTGGGTCAAACAGTTTTGCTTTGATGCAAAGTACCGCAGGCACTGGCGGTACAGTACTCACCAATTCCGATACCATCCCGATTATATCAAATAACGGCTTTGCTGGTTATGGCGGGTTAGCGACATTGCCGAATCGGTGGGGCAATGCGACTACTATCGACGCGCACACTGTCGTTTATATTGGCGGCGCTCAACGTAACAGCGGATTTGTTTCTAGCTCGCTTGTGTTTGCAAATTGGGGATATTTTACAAGCACAGGCGTAGCAGCGGGCGGGCTTGGTAACGCAACAGACCAAGCCGATGCGGTTAAATTTAAGTTTGAGCATACCGATGGCGGCGGTGCATTTGCACAAACATTGCAGCTAATTGCCAAAAGCGCATCGCTTACTCAAGTAGTTGCAATGTCGGTAAATAACTCTGGAACTGTTTCATTGGGCGGCGCAGTAAATGCAGAATCGCTACGTGTAAGCCCAGTAGCGAGCGCAGTAAACTACTTGCAAGCATTTGGAGCGGCAACAGGAACTCCCGTTACTTTCGCTGGCACTGGCGCTGATGCTAACGTAGGTATAAATTATGCTACAAAAGGGTTGGGCGCCCACATTTTTTATTACAATAGCTCATCGCCATCATTCCAAATTGGCCCCGCCACAAGTGGCGTAAATTACAATATATTCTCACCATCGCCCACGGGCGGTGCATTAACATGGCAGGCCGCTGGGACTGATGCAAACATAAGCATGACTATACAGCCCAAAGGAACGGGGGCATTAAAAGTAGATTGTGGGGCAAACAATGGCTTAACTCAATTTCAAGTTAATTGCACCGGCGGTAGTGGGGTAAACCTTCTGTTGAGCGGTAATGGCGCAACAACCCCAAATAAAACCATACGCGCACTAGCTGGAAATTTAGAAGTTGTCAATAGCTCATACACCGCCGTGATTATGTCGTTGTTTGACAATGGTCAAATTTCATTAGGCAGTGGGGTTGGTGGAGAATCGCTCCGCGTGCTTAACGTAGCGAGTGCAGTAAACTTCTTAGCAGTTTCAGGCGCGGTAACAGGCGGCGGCACGATCATTCAAGCATCAGGCACAGATGCTAACGTAAGCATGAGTATATTGCCAAAAGGAATTGGGTCGGTATTCGTTGATGGTGGCGCTAATTCTGGAGCAGCAGTTCTTGTTGTAAACAACACAGGCGCAAATGGTTCGCGCATTAAAATAGTAGGTAATGGCGCGACAACGCCAAGTAAAACTTTAGTGGTGCAAAGCGGTCAGCTTACTGTATTAGCAGATGCAGGCGTTACTCTTTTGACGTTGACTGACGCTGGCGCTCTTAGTGTTGGCAGTAATATTAGCAATACTTCTGGCAATATTACTAGCGCCGGCACTATTAAAACGAATGTTTACATTGTATCGTCATTGCCAGCTTCGCCTCCTAATGGCACAATAGCTACAGTTAGCGACGGGGCTAGTTTTGGCGCTAGACTTACAGCAACAGGGGGAGGGACCGTTACTGCCCTTGTGATGTTTACAGGCGGCGGGTGGGTTTACGTTTAAGGAAAAAAATGATTGAAGTTACATTAAAAACGATTGTTGCATCACAAGAAGCACTGAAAGAACTAACGGGGTTTAAGCCTGTCGGTAAGTTTGGATACCATGCCGCACGCTTAGTCTCGCAATGTACCGACGCGCTGACTTCGTTTGAAACTGCGCGTCAAAATTCAATTGAGGCGCATGGCGAATACGATGAGAAAAGCGTAAATTATTTGTTCCCTACCGAAGCTGCACAAAAAGCGGTGAACAAAGAGATTTCCGATCTTCTCAGTGCAATGGTGACGTTAAACGCTGATTTACTATCATTTGATGAGTTAGAAAAATCAAGCCCTACAGTGGGGCTAATTTCCTCACTAAATTGGGCGATTGCCCCACCCGCATAGAAAGTAAACAATGGCACAGCCTGCACAATACGCTTTAGATCAAACGCAAGTTGACGCGGTTCCAGAGCCGGGCCAAGTGCAGGATGTGCCACAAGCGCTTGACTCGACAGGCCCGTCGCCCGTTGCAAAACTTAGCCCGACAATTTTAACGGGAGGCGGCGGGGGCATTACTGGAGGCGGCGGGGGTACTGCTGGGCCAACAATTAACGCAGTCCCCACAAGATTCGCGCCGCCCCCGATTGCAGTCGCCGGGCCAGCAGCAACGCCAGCAGCAGCACCAGCGGCAACGCCAAGCGCACCACCCGCTAGTGGTGGCGGTATGATGGTAAACACATCATACAATTACAACCCTAGCCCCGGTGCAGCCCCCGCAACGCCGGTTGCTACCGCTACACCAGCCTCCGGCGTTACGCCTACTGCGGGGACAGCCGCGAATTACACCGCAAAGACTGCCACACTTGCCGCGCCTGTAACGGTAGGAGACGGCACGGCAACCACAGCAACTAGGGCGGGTGATGTAGCGGCAGGCACAGCAGAAGCTGGAACGGCTGTTGGTTACACGTCAAAAGTAAATGATGCAACGGATACGATAGAAGGTCGCACTTCTAATTTGATTGATGCAAATTCGCCGTTGATGCAACGTGCTGCACAGCTTGCGCGTCAAAACTCAAACGCAAGTGGATTATTGAATAGCTCAACGGGGCTTTACAATACTCAAGCCGCCCTGTATGACAAGGCGATACAGATAGCCGCGCCTGATGCTGCTACATACAGCGCAACCCGCTTGGCAAACACGCAAGCGTTGAATACGGCTTCATTAGCAAATGCACAGTTGTCAACGGACGTTTCAAAGTTTAACGTTCAATCTGCGCTTCAAGCGGGCATTGTTAATCAAGCCCAAGCAAATCAAATGTCTCAGTTTAATGCGAGCGCACAAACTGATATGACAAAAACTAACATGGCTAAAGACGCACAGCTAGGCATGTTTAACGCTGGTCAAGCTAACCAAATGTCGCAATTCAACACTGGCACACTTAATCGCGCCAGTGAGTTTAATGCAACAAGCGCACAAGATATGGCTAAGTTCAACATTGATAACCTGTTCAAAGCGGGCATTATCAATCAAGAGCAAGCTAATAAAATGTCGCAATTCAATGCCGATCAAAGTAATCAGCTTGACCGTCTTAAAACTGACATTGCAGGACGTATTGCTACCACAAGCATTAGCGCAAACGCAGGTATTGCATCGTCGCAGATCGGCGCTAACGCCAGCATGTCAAATGCTGCGCTTGCTGCTCGCACGCAAACATCCCTTGCTTTGTTAGATAACCAAACTCGACTTACAATGCAAGGCATTGGGAACGATTTTTCGGCAACATTAGAGGCCAACAGATCGGCTTCGGCAATGTTTGCAAATGGACTACATGATATTGCTGTCATTAACAGCGATACGCGCCTATCCACAGAAGCGCGAGCAACAGCAATCACTAATTACCAGAATGGTATGCGTAATGCGCTTGGTTTGATCGGCACAATGGGCAAACTTCCAAACCTTGACGCCCTTGTTAATTTTGCAGGGCCAGCGCCAGTTAAAGGCGATACTACTGTAACCAACGAAGATGGAAGCCAGACCGTAACCCATGCAGATGGGACTATAACAAAAATACCAAAACCTAATGGTGGGGGCAATGGGGGCGAAGGCGGCGGTTATAATCCGGGCGGCGGCGGTGATCGTGGCGGCTATAGTGACACCAGTTATGGCTAATGACATATTAAATAAAATATGGGATGCCGTAAAAGATACGCTATACATTACGCAAGAGCAATTTGAAAAAAGTTTATCCGGCTACAAAGTCGTACCTGAATATACAAAAGAAGGTGACTTAATTGGCGCAGTAATACAAAATGGCGCATCGTTTCATTTTATAGTATTTGGCATTAAGTGGAAGTTAGATCGAGCATTGTTAGCAAAATGGCCGGGGGAAGTGATCAAGCAGTACGGCTATGCAGAAACATACACCCCGCTTGAAGATACAAGACAGCAACGATTTAACAAACGGATTGGATTTTTTGAAACGCATCGTGATGACAAATACGTTTATTTTAGAATCGAGAAAATGAAATGCTAAACCAATATAGGAAAATAACGGCGCAAGCTGTTGATTTTACGGTGCAATCATTCCGGTAATTGCCGTTGTTATTGCTATTGCCGAAGTATCCGAAGTTGCTGCGGTGGGCATTGAGATGGCAAGCGCTTTTCAGCTTGCAGCTGCTGCGGGTGCAGTTATAGGCGCGGTGGGCGCGGTCACTGGCAATAAAACGCTAATGGCGGTGGGCGCGGTTATTGGGTTGGCGGGCGCGGTTGGCGGCTTTGTAAGTTCGCTAGGCGGCGCGGCGGCTGATGTTGGCGCTGGTGTTGCAGAAGGTGCGACGGCGGCAGGTTCAGCAACAGGAGGCGCTACAGTAGGAGCCGAAGGTGTAGTTAATGCAAACGGTTTAGATGGCGCACTTGGCGATGCTGCGAGTTCCTCCGGCGCTATGGCGGCTGACGCTGCTGCCCCCGCTACTTCAAGTGCGGCTAGTGTAGTAGACGGGGCTAATATGCCGCCTTTGCCAGAGGCTAGCCCATTAGTTAATGCCAATACGGGTATGGCTAGCGTAGCGGACGGCACTAACATGCCAGCTTTACCCACAACTAACCCATTAGTTAATACAACTGCAGCCTCTAGCGTAGCGGACGGGACTAACATGCCGTCCCTGTCTACGGCTAATGCTCCCGCACCTAGCAATACATTTGCAGACACATCAGGTAATGCAGGAGGCTTTGATGGTGGGGCGGGCGATGCGGGTAATCCAAATTCAGCAGCAAATGGCCCATTAACAAATAGCCCAAATAGATTAAGCAACAATCAACTTCCCGGTTCGGCTGTTGACAATCCAACTACAGGGGCAGGCGCATTTGATAAACTATCCGGTATGTTCAATGGGTTAGGCAAGTTTGTTGCAGGTAACAAAGAATTGTCAGCCATGATATTAAGTGGCTTTCAAAATGCTGCTGACCCAAGCCAGCGTAATTTGCGTGACGCACAATCGGCGCAACTTCAAGCGCAAACTGCAAATTCTAATTTTATCCGCGCTAATAGCATGACTACCCCCGTAGTGAATTGGGGTAATGCGGCTAATCCCGGCATGATGCAACAACCGAGGGTTCCAAAATGAACGGTATGTTAGATGCGCCCGCATCACAATCATCAATAAAGAATCCTTTGTTAGCTCAAGCTGGACAAGCAGTTGAAGCTAAAATCCCGCCTTCTCAAAAACAATTCGTTGATCGCATTGTGGCGGCTGGGATGACAGCGGCATTTTCGCCACAGTCGCACGGGCAAATCTTTCAGGGCTTAGATCAATCTAAAGATAAAGTACATGATATAGCAATGGGTACGGTAGGATTGTTATTGATATTGTCTAAGCAAAGCAAAGACACTATGCCCGCGCTACCGATGATGTACGCTGGAAGTATTCTAATGCTTCACGGACTCGATTACATCGAACAAACAATGGGCGTTAAAATTGGCCCTAGCGAACTTGATAAAGCTACCCAAATAATGATGCCCGTTTTACAAGATAAGTTAGGGCTTACTCACGATAAGCTACAGTCTATGAATGATGTAGCTCACAAACATTTGCAGAACCCGCAATTTGCACAGAAGTTCAAAGAATCACAAATGCAACCTAAAGGAACGTAACATGGGCATGTTTTCATCATTTGTTGCAGGCGCAGCGGGTACAGGTGCAACC